>QWCN01007201.1_pt1 | contig 10988 bp, 7 predicted proteins | sample 1972711 | NCBI WGS metagenome assembly QWCN01 (sample SAMN09866707, study PRJNA288562) | Human gut metagenome isolate term1_stool, whole genome shotgun sequencing... | isolation source: gut | host: Homo sapiens | place: USA: California | reverse complement strand
TGTCTGCAAAGATGATACTTTTTAAGTTTGTATCAAAAGAAAAATCATCCCCGCCCGTTAAAAAAACCAAAAGTTCAGGATATTTATGTTTCATAGCCACTATGTAACCAGAAATCTCATATTCCATACCTTTCAAAACTCCCGCACGGATGGCAGTTTCAGTATCTTTTCCCATCGGAAGTTCACGCCCTTCGCGTTGCACCAGCGGCAAGCGTCCGGTAAACTGGTGAAGCGCCCGAAAACGCATCTGCATACCCGGGGAAATATTTCCACCATGATAGCGTCCTTCGGCATCCACAAATTCGTACGTAATGCACGTGCCGGCATCTATCACCAGTATGTCTTTTCCGGGAAATTGTTCATTGGCAGCCACTACGGCAGCCATACGATCATACCCCAGCGTCCGGGGTGTTTCATATAGATTCACTACCGGGAGTGGAGTCGTTTCATTCAGCCAAAGCACAGGTATGGGAAGTAATGCCAATTGTGCCAGCACTTGCTCGCTCAAGTCGATGACCGTGGCTACAATTGCTTTTTCAAAGTGATATTTACTATAGATGTCCGACAAATGCTCCAAATTCCGATTAGAGTCATACGCCACTTCCAATAGTGAAACACCATCAAAGACAGCTACTTTTGCCACCGTATTTCCTATATCAATAACCAGGTTCACTGAATGAAGATTAATTTTCCGGGCACAAAGATACGACTTTAATTGAATTTGAAAGCTGTAGTCGACATTTTCCTTACTACATCAGCGTAGTTTATCGCAAACTTATTTTTCTTTTTCCTCGCTAATACTCGTCATTAGCATACAGGAAGTCGAATGTAGCCTGTTTATAGTCAAATATTTCTTCTGGTTTAAAAAATCTTTTCAATTCCGCTTCAGCCGCTTCGGGTGAGTCGGATGCATGAACGATATTTTCCTGAAAGCTCATACTGTAATCTCCGCGGATGGTTCCGGGAGCTGCCTTCCTGCCATTGGTAGGACCGGTCAAAACCCTCACCGCTTCAATGGCATCTACCCCCTCAAAGCAACACACGATAACCGGACAGGCCATCATCGAATCCTTCACGCGCTGAAAGAAGGGTTTCGCACTTAAATGGGCGTAATGTTCACTGAGCACTTCATCCGTCAGCTGAACCATTTTCATTCCGGCCAAACGCAAGCCTTTACGTTCGAATCTGTTCGTAATCTCACCTACCAAGCCTCTTTGGAGGGTACATGGTTTCAAAATAACCAGTGTTTTTTCCATCATAATAGTCGGGTCTTTTTAAAGTTATATATAAAGGTATCCTTTTCAGTAATTCTTCCAAAAATACTATTTTTCTTGAGAATAGCACTCGGTTGGAGTCTTTTTATGTAAATTATTGGATGACAAATACAAATGTAAACATATAAACGAGTAAGGACAAATAAACTATTTAGTTGAGATTTTCCAACAAAAGATAATAAATAATCCCTGCCTCTACCCATATTTCAGAGTAAGAGACAGGGATACTTCAAATGAGAGGATTGAATTTTCTAAGATCTAATGCAGTAAGGTAAAATATCCGACTGGGCGGATAAATGAACTTTCACAGTCTCATTCTCCTACCACACTTCAAGCCAATAGATTACATAGTACTTATAAAGGACAAGTCCCTTTGTATAGCCATGTACCCATTCGTTAGGCAAACCAACACCATTCCTCGAAAGGCAATCATCCGGCAAGAAACGACCTTTCTCCGCAGCAAGAAGATAAATGACAGCTTTTTTATAAAAATCAGGAGGAACACCGCCTTCCCAAGAGGAGAAATTAGGTATTGGTAACGTATCCACAAAGGGCAAGTTACGAATTGAATCTGATTTTATTATTTCAAAGTTTTCATAATCATAAGGAAGTGTTAAACAGGAATCTCCTAAATAATAAATTCTTTTCGCCTGAGAAGCCATTTCTTTCTTTAGTATTTCACGTTTGCTATTTCCACAAGGTAATGTTAGATGAATATAATTCAAATATTTTCCGCGTGGAAATAGTAAACTTTGAGCTCCACTAACCTTATTATCTATATTTTCCGGTAAATGAGAAACTAAAAATTTAGGATATAGACTTATTATTTCCCGGTAATATAGTTTATCGCGCTCATCAAAAAGTCCATTCTGAGACAAAACATTAATCTGAAAAAAGAACAGACCACTTAATAATAAAAATATTATTTTCATTGTACATTATTTAATAATCTATTTTCTATATAGCAACATTCGGCCTTTTCCGCCTGTGGTTTTCAAATAACTATTCCAATTCTTATAGACTCTCACATTACGATAATCGTGTTTACCTGTCATAGTTTCCATTACACCATAAACAGTTCCAAGAACACTTCCTGTCTTATCTCCCAAAGTGGGCTTATTGTATGTAAAATAATTACGCTCAATCAAATTTACTTTTTTAGCCCCTGTAGCAATGGCATCTAAATAATCAACTACATCATATTTGGGTTTATACAGAGGGTCCGTTTTAAAATTCTTCTTCTCACTTTTCTCTACAGGAAATATTCCATACTTTTCATTTATGATTTCTATTTCACCAGTAGTAACAGTAATAGATTTCTTTCCCGTAGAATAAGGCTGTTCTCTGGAAACCTCAGACAAAATCTCTTGAATCGGATTAATCGAGTAACCATTATCCTGAGCTAAAGATAAAGATTCATCATAATTATACGCACGTTCCGTTACATCTTTCATATCTCCCAGCATGTCATTATCGCCGATTCGGTAATAAATCCTATCATTCAGTTTAAACTGCCATTGGTCCCTATTTTTACTGAAATACAACTCACCCGTTTCACTATGCATGTACCAGTCCTTACCGTCCAAGTCCACATTTATCGTCGGGCTGTTATTGCAATATGCATAAGGACTCATGCCGCAATACTTCTCCGCCATCGGATCAACCACATGCCATCTCCCCAACGCCGCATCATACATTCTCGCCCCATAATCATACCAATTCAATCCTTTCTTTGCATCCAGTTCCTTACCGTTATACTTATAAGGTTGAACATTACCGGTACTTGCAAATGCACCTCCGAAAGGATAATAATGGTTCGTTTCTTCTACCTTCCCGGATGAATCTACTACCACACGATTGTTTCCCTGATGATCCTGCAAATAATAATGATACTTTTTGTCATTCAAAGAAACATAACCGTAACCGGTCAGAAGCAACTTGGCAACACCATTTTCATAGACCACATTGCCTAAATAATCAGTAGTCGTGATTGCGCTATCTATCTTATGTACAATCCTAAGTTTAGTACCGTCAGCACTATAAGTATAGGTAATAGTACTACCATCGGAAAAACTTACTATACTTGGCAAATTTAGCATATTATATTGAATAGAAATAATATTTTTATTCAAATCTTTTGTTAAATTTCCATTGAGGTCATAAGCATATTCCATTGTTGACTTCGCACCGTCTTTGAACTCAAAGCCATTATTGTAGGCCGAAGCCATAACAGCATCATTGACAGACGCCAGTTGATTACCATTCAGCGTCACTGTCAGGTTGTCAATCAGGCCATAAGCCGAAGCGCCCGTCTGACCGTAACGTTTCAGTCCAAGGATATTACCATTCTTGTCATACCCGGTCACCTGTTCAGTGAAACCATTCAGATTGCCGAAGCCGGAACCGCCTTCACTGTAGACGGCATCCTGAAGACGGTTCAGAGGATCGTAAAGAAAAATATAGTGGCGAAGCGTACCTTCATTGCCCAACTTCCACGTCATACTGCTGATGTTGCCGTTATAAAATTTCGTACCGTTCAACCCATCCACATTATAATACATATTCTGAGAAAAGCCCTGACCCACGATGCCAGTCAGCCACGAACGAACATTATAGATATATGCAGACTTCAAAAAAGAATTGCCATTGCGCTTCTCCTGATGTAAACGACCGAATGCGTCATATTCCTTATCAGACAACGTTATTTCCACACCATTCCCCAACCGGTGTCGTGCAGTCAGCGGTAATCCCGCTTCATTGTAAGTATAAGTATACTGTTCACTCAAAGAAGCCTTACCCGGTACAGAATGTACATGCAGCTGCTTTACAGGTTGTCCGCAGAAGTTATAAGCAGTGTATTCCGATTCAAAACCATCGAGATGATTGCCGGAATGAGACTGAATCAAGCGCCCACGGGCATCATAGTAAAAAGTACCGCCCATGAGCTCACCTGAAATCACACCCGAAGCCCCCATTTGTGCCACGAGTACACCCGTCAGGCTTCCCTTGGCACTGACATACTTCTCACCATATCCTGCTCTCAGTGCATAAACTAAAGAATCTTTCGCCACATCCAAAGGCAACAGACCGTCATCAAGGAAACGGTAATTATCATAATAACCTATCTTACAGAAGACTGGAGAATCTAAAGAAATACCATTGACTGCATAACCGTAATGTTCTCCCTTCTTTCCCACATATTCACAGAGGGCATTTCTACCAGACAACTGTAGATTCATCAGAAAAAAGTAACTCGTACACACTCCTTCCAAACACACCCTGTTGAACTTATCGGAAATCATAAACTTCCACTTCCCCGCCTTACGAAGATTACCATCCTGCGAGGCAACCAAGCGGTCGTTATCATCATATATGAAACATTCCCAATCCGCCCCCGGCAGTTTCCGGTCCGAGAGGCGGCGGAAACTATCATAAGCATAAAGGTAAGCATACTTGTCAAGCTCCGTCTTCGACAGGCTACCTGTTGCCAAAGCCTTCGCTGAAAGTTCGGGAGGCAGTACCGCCCGAAGGTTTCCGGCACCATCATAGAGATAATAGGTGTCGTAATACACCTGCGCACTTCCTTTAAGTTCCACCTGCCTCGACAGGACCTTGCTCCCGTTCCGAGTTGTAAATTCCAGCTGAATTTTCCCATCTTCATCAGTGGTTTTCACCACTTGCAGACTACCCCCATCATAATATCCGGTCGCAGTTACCGTCATTCCCACAGTTGTTTTCTCACCGGCAGCGAACTTCATGCAATGCAATTCACCGGCAAAGTTACTGTTCGAGGTATATACGCTATTCAGCGCTTTCCCTTTGGATTTCCAGTCCTGCCCGGGACCGTATTGGCGAATGGGACGGTTCAGAGGAGATTCCTCGTAGACGGTTTCCATATAGGGACGGGAATCACTACCGTTGGTACTTGCAGCCAGTGTCTTGCATTGTGCAGGCGAGAGGTATGTTCCCGCCAGGGTGTCTTTTGCAGCTTCAAGCCAAGTATTCCCTTTTCTTCCCCAAGAATCATATTCTTGCAGGCTTACCAGGTTGCTTCCTTGTGCAGTATACCCATTCCGGGCAGTTTCGATGCTACGTCCCAGATCGTCAGCATAATTTACGGTGAGGCAACCATTCGTCCACCCCCCGTCTCTACTGACGAAAGAGCAAACACTGTTCATCCCCGAAGTGGCGGGCAAGTCGACAAGAGGGCTTCGATTGGGGGAAGGAATATCCGGCAGCACTTCATCATCAGGTTCAGGGTCCGGCACTACGGGAGCGGGCGGTACTTCGGTCGTGATGTGTAAATCAAAAAAATAAGTCGGCGGGGGAATCACACTTGAAAAAGATGTGGCAGCCTTAGATTGCAAAGAATGGAGTCCACCTCCCGTAGAATGTCCGGCAAACGTAAACTGATAGTCACCTGCCGGGAGTTCCATCGGCTCGCCTCCGGAAGATATCAGAAACTCTCCCGTCTTCCCTTTTACAGCGAGCCTGAAAAGATATGAAAGAGTTCCAGACTCATTCCCCGTCAGATTGCAGTTAAGCACTATCACAGTCTGCGGCAAAGGATCACCCCATCCCCGGCTGTAAGAAAAGTCGGAAAAGCTGAAACTGAACAACAGAGGTTCCATGGTTGAGAAACGGTAATAATTTGCCGTATTCTCCCCCGCATCATGATAAACCAACTGTTTGGTCACAGAAGCGCCCGCATTCAACTTTTCATTGGGTTCTATCGGTTTGACAGGCTTGTCTTGCGCATGCAGCATCTGCGACAAACACAACAGTAACGGGAAAATCAAATAATAATATCTCGTTTTCATAATTCTCATTTTATGTTTTAGCAGATTAGTGTTGATAATGATAGTCATACGTATTCAGGAGCTTCCGCTGAAGCAAACCAGCAGATTTCTCATAGAAATACTCTTCGCGCAGCCTGCCCAGATAATCATACTTATAGAATACACTCTGCCCGTCAGGAGAAGTGACCGAGTCGATCTGCATTCCGGAAGTATATTTATAAATCGTCACCCGGGCTTTAGGCAGCTTATGGCGAATACCCTCTATCAGCTTGTAAGTAGTGTGATCCGGTTTGTCTGCGGCGGAAAAACTTTCGGGAGATTTACCGAGCAGTGACATCACCTTGTCATAAGCGGCATTCTCTATCCGGGCAATGAGCTGCCGGCCTTCATAACTCCAAAGGCAGATGCTGGTCACTCCCCGACTTACGGTAACCACCGGATTGGCATACACATCCGTTTTCTCCACCTGATAGTCAGTGCGGCTATCCAGGCCGTCGAACAAGCTGCCTACACTTTTCAGATAAGGCATATACCTGGAGCCTTGGGGGTGGTAACCGTAGGCATAGGTTTCTTTCAGTGACTTTTCGCCTTCTACTGTAATCTTTTCAACTACCGGCGATAAAAGATGGGCGTCCACCATCCACTGACAATTGCTATGGTCGGCGGGATAGGTGTAGTTCACCGTATGACTACTCCCCTTGCTGGTCAAAGTTTTCTCTTGTTTCAGCAACTTGTGGCTATCATAGGATAGGGTACGTCCGGTATTATAGCCCGGAATGGTCCCTTCCGAAGGATATACTGTTTCGGCAATGGAATCGGGCAGATAACTATAAGTATAGACGCGGGTCAACGTACCCACGCAAGCATAAGAAAAAGTTTCGTAATCAAGATCCGTACAAAAGAAGACGGCAACCTGATGGGCAGTCTTAAAATCATCCCGGTTCACCGCTTTATAATGCTGTATGCACTTTTTCAACAACTTACCGCCACTGTTGTAAGTCTCTTCCGAAAGTAATTTACCCCGTTCCACAGAACGGCTGGTGAATGGTTTCACTGCCGATTCGCCTCCCGCATTGGAATAAAGAGCCGGTTCATCAAAATGAGTATCTCCATAAAGATCGGCATCGTAGTTACTATAACTTCGTTTGATGTACCCTTGTGAATGTCCGTCAGCATCCAGCGTTTCTTCTATGACGCACGAATAGCCCACCACCGGAGAAATCAGGTTAGTGACCGAAGCGAAATAACCTCCCTCCGACATCTGTTCCAGAACGACACCCCCGGAAGCGGTATAAGTTATTCCATAAACAGGAGCCTCCCTCAATATGCCGCTGCTTGCACTTCCGGCTTTTTTATCTTCCGCATAGTAATATTTCCTAGTGTCCAGTAAAACGCCGTTACGGTCGTGCCGACTCACGGCAGCCACTCTAAGTCCGCCCGCACTGCCCGACTGTTTTTTCAACTGTATATGCGTAACATCCACTATCCGGGAATAACTGTTCAGCTCATACACAAAACGATTTTTCGCACCCGTCGGATAAACTATTTCGGTCAACACATCCGACTGCCCGAATATCAGGCTCGGAACCGGTTTCCTAAATTGAGGGATCGCCGAGAAAGAAACGTTGCTGCCCACATAGTAACCCCAGTAATCGGTTTCGGGATCGGTATAGCTGGTCGGCATTGGCCTTTCCGTGTTATAGGTAAACTTATACTCGGGGTCTTTGTCAGGAGTAAGCGAAACCGGAACTTTGTAACCACGCAAAAGAAATATGCCAGGTGCCGACGCATAATCGGGGATAAGTACCGGAATACCCTCGCGCGAAGCGATTAACGAAAGTTTCCTGCGATTATTAAAGGTGTAATCGAAGTAAACGCTCCTGGCACGGCTGGCGTCGTTTCGGCTTCGAATCCCAATACGATGCAGCACGCTGTGTTTCAGATTTTTCCGAATACTTTCCTGCAACAATGGAGAAGTAGTGTAATCTAAAGTAGTGTGCATGAACAGAGAAAACTGTTTCCTGTCAAACTCCTGGGCAGGGTGGTAAATGTCTTCGGGATAATACTCATCCACATTCCAGCCAAGAGCCCCGGACCAGAAGTGGCTGCCATAAGCCAAATCTTCAAAGTAATTCAATGAAATGTCTTCGTCAGGCGTCTCGATACCTGCCAAGCGGACAGGCATAATGAGAAAGCCCGTCATGGCGTCCCTGCCCCTACTCGGATTATGCGGAATACACGGTGCTTCATAAAGAGTTTGGGATTGAGGCATGTACTTCAAATCGCACAGCAGATCAGCCGCCTCATACCGATAGGTAATGGTACGGTTGTCAGGGGTTATAATCTTCGACAATTGCCAGGTAGTGGCTATCAGGTCGCTGTTATTGCGGTTATAGTACGATATGCTGTATTCAGTAGCGTTGATTCCGCCAAACTCGTAACGGCATCCGTCAGGAGTAATCAGGCTGAATTTATTAAAAAAACGGTTATTATAGCCTTGTGCTCCCCAAGACCCCGGTTCAATCTCGTGACGTAAATTTTTCAACTTTACAAATCCTTCTCCGTCAGCCGGATTGAATTCTACCCGGATATCCTGATCGGAAATCACCGTCCAGTCATCATCTCCGTTATAGTAAAAAGTACCCGAGTAACCGAAAAAGTTGAAAGAGAATTCATCGGCGGACAATTCATAATAAGATGGGGTACTGGCATTGGAGCGGATATTCCTGGTGGCGGCAGCAAACTGCTCATTAGTCATCCCTTTCAACTGATGAGCATGAGCATAATATCCGGGAGCATACCCGTCAGCATGCATCTTCTCATCATACAGCCCGTTGACCGAGCGGTTGATATAGCCACCCACCTGCAAACTCCAGCCCAATCCCAAACATCCTTCCTGCATCTGAGGTTTCACCGATGACAGATGGTAAGCGGCAGTAATGGGAAACGACTGTCCACCCACCTGCATTTCATGTAGCGGAACAGATATACCGGGAACACCAGTGTACAGTCCTATGGGAACCGTACCATATTCTCCCAGTCCGGCAACTTCAGGACTGGGGACATTGAGCAAAGGCATGTGTTGGCTGAAAGCCCCAAGACTCTGGATAAGCAACAGAGTCAGCATAGTTATAATTTTCTTATTCATGTCGTGACAGTTTTTTTATTTTTCTAAAATCAGATAAAAAAATGGTAGTTCAGCCTTCAAGCTGAACTACCGACAGATAGATAGCAGCGCATTTTTAAGGGGTCATTGCATCAACGCCCAGCACACCCGCTATCGCCGTTACCACCGCGACAGCTACTTTCAAGATCATACTCCATACGGATTTCTTGATTGCCATAATTCCACACCTCCTTTCCACGCAATTAAAAAAATGATTGTCACAGAGTGGAAATCACAGTTCCCTGCTCACTTCGAAGCACGGACACTCCTTAATCCATTCTTCCGGCTCTATCACTCCGTCACCGTTCAGGTCCGGACTGAGGTCACGATGCCCGCAGATACGGACATTGTTCCGAAAGCGTTTCAGGAGTTGATGCACAAGCAGTCGGAGCGCCAAAGCACGGGTATTGATTACCGTGCCATCCTTACGGATGTAGTAGTGATAGCCGATACCGCGGAAGCCACGGCAACGGTGATTTTCCTCCAGTTCGGTCACAGTCAGCGAACGGTCTTCGCGTGTGGCGGAACAGTGAATAACGATGTGATCGATTGTTCTCATGTAACTTAATGATAAGTGTTTAATTTTTAATTTCCGAAGACTACGGTTTCAGAGCCTATCCCAGCGGATTCTCGTCCAATCCTCCGTCACCGCCTTCGTTGCCGCCACCTTCGCCACTGCCCGAACCACTGCCGGCAGCCTTCAACTGCGACTCCAGATCCACGAAGTCCATACGGTCTTCGGCACGCGTGGCAGCCACCTGCGGACGAATACTGCTGGAAGCACGGAAGTTGATACGGACGGATCTGATCTTGGTAGATTGACAGTCGTCCTTCTTCTCCGAACCTTCGGTAGTAGCCGAAAGGCTGAATACACCGAAGTTGTCGATGTTTACCGAACGGCCATTGAAAAGCTCACGACGCATAGCACCAACGAAGTTGGTTATCACACTCTGTATATCACCCAGAGTGAGCGAACTGGATTCTTTCATCTGAACAGCAATACTTTCCAGTGTCGCCGATTTTCCCCAAACGATTAATTGAGGGTAGTATTTACCCGTACCATCTTTATGGAAAGGGTCTTTACGTAATACTTTCTTAAATGTTACTGACATAATTTTTTTGAGTTTAAAAAAGAAGAAAATAGTTTCGAACGGAAACTGATACAAGGCGACGTCTTACCCGAAACCTTCCGTAGGATCCCCACTTTGAGGACACAACAAAGGTACTTCAGAGACCAAAAACGAAAGGACGAAACGGGATGTACCGGGACGTACCGGGGCGAACTTATCCGTACTTTACCTTATTTATCTTTACTTTTACCCCGGATTATTCCCCAACCTGCATAAATCTATTTACCTTTGCAGAATCAAATATTTTAAATACACATAACCATGAGTTTAAAAAGAACAGCCAGCTAACTACTGACACACAGGAAGACATCCTTTACAAACACTGCGAGACAACCGGTAAAGCCGAACTGCAAGCCATCAGACAAATAAAAAAATACCTGGAAAAATTGAACAGGGAACACGAACTAAGCGACCAGGCATGCAGGGAACTGAAGCAACTCAGCAAAGAAATAGACAAGTTCGTCGCTGATTGCAAAAAAGGAAAAAGCAGGAAAAGAATTGGGTAACGCTTAAAAACAAGTTGGTACATAAATGATAATTTAGCGGCGAGGGAATGGGTACGCGGACTACGCGGATAAGGCGGACGAACGCGGACTTTAATCTTTTAGACGCGGATGAC
>QWCN01007256.1_pt1 | contig 11000 bp, 8 predicted proteins | sample 1972711 | NCBI WGS metagenome assembly QWCN01 (sample SAMN09866707, study PRJNA288562) | Human gut metagenome isolate term1_stool, whole genome shotgun sequencing... | isolation source: gut | host: Homo sapiens | place: USA: California | reverse complement strand
GCTTTTTTCCCTCCAGAACGCTGCGGAATTTTATTACCATGATTTATCCGGGAGTTGACCCCAGACTGGGGGATTACACCTTTGAGGAAATTGTTGTGCAGGTACACAATTATATGAAATATTATATCAACGAAAAGCTGCTGCGGGGTGACATTACCACCAATGCGGAAACCCAGAGAAATCCTTTTATCCGTGTGGTGCCGCTGTTTATCAAGGATATGGTGGTAAAGACCTTTTATACAAAGATACAGGACAGAAATTCCTCTGCGGGGCTGACGAATATGGGGGCATTAAAGGTTCCAGAGGGAATGATACCCTATATTGAGCGTTTTGATATATATATGGGACAGCCATTTTCCAGAAGAACCAACTGTGCCATTATCAGTTTTCAGGATACCCTTACCATCAATTTTGCCAGCAGCATTGTGGAGGCAGATGTGGAGAGAAATTTCTTCCGGAAGCTTGTGCAGGACGGAATTCATGTTAAGATTGAGAGCAACCGGGAATAGCGTGAAAGTGCGTGCAGACACAGAACCGGGATGCGGTGGAGAAGTGTGCGGAAATGGAGGATTAGTGTGAAAAATCAGATTGATATGCTGATTTTTCACAAGTCATATTTATATGACTTTGGCTATATTGTGCCGCAGGCGCCACAAAGTAGCCATTAGCGCAGAACTGAATCTGAAATTCAGTTCGCGATTCCTTCGGCAAAGGAATGCCTGCGGAAATGGAGGATTAGTATGTCATATTGTGTGAATTGTGGTGTGGAGCTGGACGCTTCTGCAAAGATTTGTCCCCTGTGTAATACACCGGTGATAAATCCGAAGGTGCTGGAGCAGGCGGCAAAGGAAAATTACAGGGAGCCGGAGGCACCCTTCCCGCAGGAAAAGGGGCAGGTGGAAGCAGTAAAGAGGAAGGATTTGGGGGTTCTGGTTTCTACGGTGGTGCTTGCCACAGCAGTTACCTGCGGCATTTTGAATTTGTTTGTTTTTCAGGGAGCACCCTGGTCTCTGGCGGTTATCGGCGTGTGTGCTATTTTATGGGTTATGCTGATACCGGCAGTGATTTACAGTAAGCTGTCTGTGTATGCTTCACTGCTTTTTGACGGCGTGATAGTCGGAATTTATCTGTATATGCTGACGTATCTGACAGGAAGCAGCGGCTGGTTTTGGGGGCTTGGGCTGCAGATAACGGTGCTGGTATGGGCAATAGCGGAAATATTTACCTTTTGTATCAGAAAGCTGCCCAGGTCATTTTTTACGGCGGTAGGGCTTTTGTGCATGGGACTGGAAATGCTGATTGACCGGTATTTGAACGGCAGGATTGCGTTAAGCTGGTCGGCGGTGGTGCTGACAGTCTGCGCGATTCTGGATATTGCCATCGTGACGATGCTTTCCAGACGCCGCCTCCGCAACGAGATTAGAAGAAGATTGCACTTTTGAGCGAGGAAAGAAATCAAGCGGCGCGAAGCGACATTTGATTTCACCCGAGCGAATATCGAAAAAACGAGAATAAATCAGGCGGTGTAAAGAAGTATGAAGGAAGGAGAAAGGATATGGACAGAGCAGCGAAGCGGAACCAGAATCTGATGCACCTGATTAAACGGGTACACGGAATCGTGGAGAATCCGGATATTGAGAAGCACAGGCAGTCCCAGGATACGCTGGGAAGCATTTTGGGAAATACACGGGATATTCATTACAGAGAACTGAATATAGGGGGACTTTATGCGGAATGGGTCGGTGTGAACCGGGCGCATATGAAAAAATATGTGATTCTGCATTGCCACGGGGGCGGATATTCCACGGGAAGCAGTCTTTATGCCAGAACATTGACTTCCAAGCTGGCGGAATCAACTTCTATGGATGTCCTGTGCTTTGATTACAGACTGGCACCGGAGCATCCCTATCCGGCAGCAACAGAGGATGCCATGAAGGTATGGGATTATCTGATGTTACTCGGGTATGGGGCAAGGGATATTATTCTCACCGGGGATTCTGCGGGAGGAAATATGGCACTTTCCCTTGTGCTGAAATTAAAGGAACAGGGCAGGCTTCTGCCAAGGGGAATTGTGCTGATGTCACCCTGGACAGATTTGACCAGCAGCGGAAAGTCTTTTGAGGCAAAGGCAGAGGTGGACCCGGTTCTGGACAGGGATTATATAGACCGGATGGTGGCAGCCTATGCCCCGGATATGGATTTGAAGCAGCCTCTGATTTCTCCGCTGTTCGGGGATTTCGAGGGATTTCCTCCTGTTTATATTCAGGCGGGGGAAAATGAAATTCTGTTGAGTGACTCTCTGCGGCTGCATCAGGCGCTGGTGGATGCCAATGTTTCTGTGAAAATGGATACCTATAAAGGCATGTGGCATGTATTCCAGATGTCACCGGTTAAGGCGGCAAGGGAAGCGATGGATAAAAATGCAGAATTTATTTATGATATCTGCCGATAAAAAAAGGATTTTTGAAGGGAACGCAGAATAATATTATTAGGAGAATGGTTTCGCTTAAGACATTTTGTCGGAAAAGAGGCAGACATGACAATCAGAGAAAGCTTGGAATTAAGAGAAAAGGAGTATTTAAGCTCCTATGCATCTCTTAGTATGAACACCAAAGGCAGGTTAAAGCCGGAGGAGGAATGTGATATCCGTCCGGCGTTTCAGCGGGACAGGGATAAAATTCTGCACTGCAAGGCATTCCGCAGGCTGAAGGATAAGACTCAGGTTTTTCTGTCGCCGGAGGGGGACCATTACCGTACCAGACTGACTCATACGCTGGAGGTTTCCCAGAATGCGAGAACCATTGCCAAGGCGCTGAAGCTGAATGAGGATTTGGTGGAAGCGATTGCCCTGGGACATGATTTGGGACATACTCCCTTCGGGCATGCCGGAGAGAGGGCGTTAAACAGAGTTTGCCCGTTAGGCTTTGAGCACAGCCAGCAGAGTGTGAGAACCGTTGACCGGCTGGAACGGCACGGACAGGGGCTGAATCTGACCTATGAGGTAAGGGATGGAATTTTAAACCATCAGACCATCGGAAAGCCTCATACGCTGGAGGGAAAGGTGGTACGGCTTTCTGATAAAATTTCCTATATTCATCATGATATGGATGATGCGGTGCGTGCGGGTATCTTAAAGGAGAGCGATGTGCCGGAAAATATCAGGAGCGTGATTGGCTGTACTCCCAGTGAAAGGCTGGACCATTTTGTACATGATATTGTGACAAACAGCATGGGAAAGAATGACATCTGCATGTCGGAGCCGATTGCCCTGGCAATGAAGGATATGCGGCAGTTCATGTTTGACAATGTTTATCAGAATCCGGTGGCAAAGAGTGAAGAGGGAAAGGCAGAGATGCTGATGGAAACCCTGTATCAGCATTTTATGAAGCACATTGATGAGCTGCCGGAGGAATTTTTAAATCTGCTTTCCGAGGGAGAACCAAGGGAGCAGGTCATCTGCGATTATGTGGGAGCGATGACGGACAGATTCGCCATCTCCCTCTATGAAGAAATTTACATACCGAAATCATGGGGAATATAGAAGGGAAATGAAAAACAGATGTATTACCCGGAACAATTAGTGGAGGAAATCCGTGCCAGGAATGACATTGTGGATGTGCTGTCCGGTTATATGAAGCTCCAGAAAAAGGGCGGAAATTACTGGGCATGCTGTCCGTTCCACAATGAGAAAACGGCATCCTTTTCCGTATCACAAAACAAACAGATGTACCACTGCTTCGGCTGCGGGGTCAGTGGAAATGTCTATACCTTTATTATGAAATATGAAAATTATTCCTTCCCGGAAGCAGTGAAGGTGCTGGCGGACCGGGTGGGAGTGGAACTGCCCCGGATGGAATATTCCAAAGAGCAGAAGGAGCGGGAAAATAAGAGAGCAAGGCTTTTGGAGGTCAACAGGGAAGCAGCGAAATTCTTTTATTATCAGCTCCGCCAGCCCCACGGGGCAATCGGATATCAGTATTTACAGAAGAGAGAGCTGACAGACGAAACCATGCACCGTTTCGGACTGGGCTATGCGGGAAAGAACGGAGCGGAGCTGGTACAGTATCTGCGTCAGAAGGGCTTTGAGGATGAACTGATTAAGGAAGCGGGACTTGCAAATTATTCAGAAAAGAGAGGTCTGCTCAGTCAGTTCTGGAACCGGGTCATGTTTCCGATTCAGGATATCAATAACCGGGTGATTGGCTTCGGCGGGCGTGTTATGGGGGATGGGGAACCGAAATACTTAAATTCCCCGGAAACCCCTGTATTCGATAAAAGAAGGAATCTTTACGGACTGAATTTTGCGAGGACAGCCCGGAGCGGGAATGTGATTTTATGTGAAGGCTATATGGATGTGATTGCCATGCATCAGGCGGGCTTTACTCAGGCGGTAGCCTCGCTGGGAACTGCCTTTACGGCAGAACAGGCGAACCTGCTCAGGCGGTATACGGATAATGTGCTGCTTGCCTACGACAGCGATGGGGCAGGGGTAAAGGCGGCGCTTCGGGGCATTGGCATCCTGCGGGATGCAGGGCTGACCGGAAAGGTCATCAATATGAAGCCCTATAAGGACCCGGATGAATTTATGAAGGCTCTGGGGAAAGAGGCGTTTCAGGAAAGAATCAATCAGGCGGAGAACAGCTTTTTCTTTGAGGTCAGGATTCTGGCGGGGCAGTATGATATGAATGACCCGGAATCCAAGACAAAATTCCACAGGGAAATAGCAAAAAAACTGTGCGATTTCAAGGAAGAGCTGGAACGGGATAATTATTTACAGGCGATTGCGGAAAAATATTATATCGGCGTGGAAAATCTGCGGAAAATGGTAGCCGGATATGCTGCCCAGACAGGGCTGGCAAAGCCCATAGAAAGACCAAAATCCGGTGTGCAGCAGAAGAACCACCCGGAGGAAAATGCAAAAAAGTCGCAAAAGCTTTTGATTACCTGGATTACGGACGAGCCTTCCATTTATCAGAAAATCAAAAAATATATTTCTCCCGGGGACTTTACGGAGGAATTATACCGGAAGGTGGCGGAAAAGCTGTTTGCGGGACTGGAAGAGGGAAACTTTCAGCCGGCGGGAATCATCAGCACCTTTGAGGATGAGGAGGAACAGCGGCAGGCGGCAGAGCTTTTCCAGACAAATCTGCCGATGCTGGAAACCGGGCAGGAGCGGGAAAAGGCTTTCCATGACATATTGCTTTCTGTAAAGAGAAACAGCTATGAGTATTATACGGCAAGGCTGGGAACGGACATGGGTGCCCTGGAACAGGTAATTGCAGGAAAGAAAGCGCTGGAAGAACTGGCAAAAGCGCATATTTCGCTGGAATAAGGTTATTTTAATATTAGCTATTACGGGAATGAAATCCCAAGGAAGGATGGAACTATACAATGGATGAAAACACACAGGCAAGATTTGACGAGAAAGTCAAGGAACTTTTAAGTGCCGCCAGGAAAAAGAAAAATGTATTGGAATATCAGGAAATCAATGAATTCTTTGCGGACATGCCTTTGGAGGAGGAACAGTTCGAGAAGATTCTTGAGGTTCTGGAGCAGAACAATGTGGATGTTCTGCGTATTACGGAAGATGATGATGTGGACGACGAGGAAATCATCCTGACAGAAGAGGATGATGTGGATGTGGAAAATCTGGATTTGTCCATTCCGGATGGCGTCAGCATCGAAGACCCGGTTCGTATGTACTTAAAGGAAATCGGCAAGGTGCCCCTGCTTTCTGCGGAGGAGGAAATCGAACTGGCGAAGAGAATGGAACTGGGGGACCAGGAGGCAAAGAAAAGACTTGCCGAGGCAAACCTTCGTCTGGTTGTCAGCATTGCAAAGAGATATGTGGGACGTGGCATGCTTTTCCTGGATTTGATTCAGGAGGGAAATCTGGGCCTGATTAAGGCTGTGGAAAAGTTTGATTACAGAAAGGGCTATAAGTTCTCCACCTATGCAACATGGTGGATTCGTCAGGCGATTACAAGAGCCATTGCAGACCAGGCAAGAACCATCCGTATTCCGGTTCATATGGTAGAAACCATCAACAAGCTGATTCGTGTCAGCAGACAGCTTTTGCAGGAGCTGGGCAGAGAGCCTTCCCCGGAGGAAATTGCGGAGGAAATGAAGATGCCCGTGGACAGAGTGCGTGAAATTTTAAAGATTTCTCAGGAACCGGTATCTCTGGAAACTCCTATTGGTGAGGAAGAGGACAGCCATCTTGGAGATTTTATTCAGGATGATAATGTACCGGTACCGGCAGATGCGGCAGCATTTACTCTGTTAAAGGAACAGCTTGTAGAGGTTCTGGGAACCCTGACGGAAAGGGAGCAGAAGGTGCTTCGGCTGAGATTCGGACTGGATGATGGACGTGCCCGCACGCTGGAAGAGGTAGGCAAGGAGTTTAATGTAACAAGGGAGAGAATCCGTCAGATAGAGGCAAAGGCGTTGCGTAAACTGCGTCATCCCAGCAGGAGCAGAAAGCTGAAGGATTATCTGGATTAATGGAAAGACAGATTCATTTATCAAAAAGGTTGAAAATGCTGGCAGATATGGTTTCGGAGGGAAACAGGGTGGCGGATGTGGGCTGCGACCACGGGTATCTGCCCATTTTTCTGATGCAGCAGGGAAGGATTCCGGGCGCGCTGGCGATGGATGTGAGGAAGGGGCCGCTTAAGGCTGCCAGAGAACATATTGCTTCCTGCAGGCTGGAGGATTACATAGAGTGCAGACTTTCTGACGGGTTAAAGGCATATATTGCAGGAGAGGCAGATACGATTATCTGTGCCGGTATGGGCGGCAGGCTGATGGAGCGGATTCTTACGGAAGGCATGGACAAGGCGAAGGCAGCGGGTGAACTGATTCTGCAGCCCCAGTCGGAAATCGGGGAATTTAGAAAATTTCTGCGGGAGAATGACTTTTTCGTGGTGCAGGAGGAGGCAGTGCAGGAAGATGGCAAATATTATTTTGCCATGAGGGCAGTGCCCCCAAAGGCTGCCGTGAGGACAAAAGTTCCGGAAGCAGAGAGTCGGGAAGCAGAAAGCCAAAAACCGGAAAATCCAGAGGAACAGGAGGTTTATGATACCTACGGAAAACTGCTTCTGGAAAGCCGCAATTTGGTGCTTCAGGAGTATTTACAGAAGCGTCTGGAGGTGCTTGACAACCTGAAAAAAACAACCCGAGAGAGCAATACGGAAAAGGCAAGGGAGCGGTATCAGGAAATCAGCCGGGAACTTTTCATTGCAGAGCAGGCACTTGCGTTTTATGAAAAAGAATAATTTATTTACAGGCTTATAAGGGGATTCTGAACCGACAGGAAAGAAGGAGACAGGGTATGGTTACAGTGACAATACAGGGGGAACCGAAGCAGGTAGCGCAGGGAACCTCTTATGAAACGATTGCGGCGGAGTATCAGCCGCAGTATAACGGAGAGATTGCCTTAGTAACTGTAAATGGCAAAATCAGGGAGCTTTTCAAGAAAGTAACAAAGGACTGCAGGGTGGAATTTTTTACCCTGCGGGATTCCGTGGGACATAAAACCTATGTGCGTACGGCAACAATGCTGTTATTAAAGGCGGTTTATGACGTATTCGGAGCAGAGGCGGCACAGCGTTCGGTGGTGGAGTTTTCCATCGGACACGGGTATTATGTGCATACCTTTGATGCGGTTGGGGCAACAGAGGAAAATGCGTTAAAATTAAAGGCAAGAATGGCAGAACTGGTGGAACAGAAGGTCCCTTTTATGAAGCGTTCTTATCCCATTGAGGATGCCATGGAGCTTTTTGAGGCACATGGTATGCTGGATAAGCAGAAGCTGTTCAGATACAGGATGAGTTCCACGGTAAATATTTACGAAGTGGGCGGTTATTATGACTATTATTATGGTTATATGCTGCCGAATGCGGGATATGTAAAGTGGTATGATTTGATTCCCTATGCGGAAGGCTTTATGCTATTACTGCCTACCGCAAAGAATCCGACCAGAGTAGAGCCCTTTGACGAGAGAAGAAAGCTTTTTGAAACGCTGGAGGCATCCCAGGAGTGGGGCAGAAAGGCAAATATTGAAACGGTGGGGGATTTGAATGACCAGATTTGTTCCGGTTCCATGAGCGAACTGATTCTGGTACAGGAGGCGGAGCAGGAGCGGAAAATCGCAGAGCTGGCGAGGACGATTGTGGAAAAGGGCAATGTAAAATTTGTCATGATAGCAGGTCCTTCCTCCTCCGGAAAAACCAGCTTTTCCCACAGGCTGTCCATTCAGCTTCGGACACTTGGAAAAGCTCCCCATCCGATAGCGTTGGACAATTACTTTGTGGACAGAGAGCATACTCCCAGGGATGAAAAGGGAGATTATAACTTTGAATGTCTGGAAGCGCTGGATGTGAAGCAGTTTAATGAAGATATGGTAAAGCTGCTGGCAGGAGAGCGGGTGGGGCTTCCTGAATTTAATTTCAAGACCGGAAAGCGGGAATACAAGGGAAATTACAAGCAGCTTGGCCCGGAGGATATTCTGGTAATAGAGGGGATTCACGGACTGAATGAAAAAATGTCCTATGCGCTGCCGGAGGAGAGCAAGTACAAGATTTATATCAGTGCGCTGACAACCTTAAATATTGATGAACATAACCGGATTCCAACCACGGACGGCAGACTGCTCAGAAGAATGGTGCGGGATGCGAGAACCAGAGGAGCGAGCGCCCAGAGAACGATACAGATGTGGCCCTCCGTGCGCAGGGGAGAGGAAGAAAATATTTTTCCCTTCCAGGAGGAAGCAGATGCCATGTTCAATTCAGCAACCCTGTATGAGCTGGCAGTATTGAAGCCCTTTGCGGAACCTCTGCTTTTCCAGATACCAAAGGGTGCGCCGGAATATTATGAGGCAAAAAGGCTTTTAAAGTTTCTGGACTATTTTCTGAGTGTGCCCAGTGAAAGTCTGCCGAATAATTCCATTTGCAGGGAATTTGTGGGTGGAAGCTGCTTTAATGTATAGCTTGTGTTTTCGGCGAAAATGTTATATACTACAGACGGCAAGTAAGACAGACGGTTGCGGCTGAAGGTAATTCCTTCAGGTGAGGAAAGTCCGGGCTTCACAGGGCAGGATGCCGGATAACGTCCGGTGGAGGCGACTCCAAGGCAAGTGCAACAGAAATATACCGCCAGCAGATATGCGAAGGAACTGCGCAGGCATTTCTTTCGGGGGAGTTTAAGCTCCCTCTGGTAAGGGTGGAAAGGCAGCTTAAGAGACTACCGTCCCACTGGTAACAGTGGGAGCCATGTAAACCCCATCCGAAGCAAGACCAAACAGAAAGCAACAGATTTGCCCGGTCTGCTTTCAGGTAGGTCGCTTGATGCGGCTGGCAACAGCCGTACTAGATAGATAACCGTTCAACGACATAACCCGGCTTATCGTTTTGCTTGCCGGAAAAAGAGATGGAAAAGAGCCTCATTAGAGTATTCTAAGGGGCTTTTTTGATTATAAAACGGGAGATATGGTCTGGATATAAGATATAGCAGGAATGTGGGGAAAAGAAACCAAAGAGAAGTGGGCAGATGGGGAGAAGAGGCAGATGCAGGAGAAGGAACGGACAGGAGAGAGGGAATGAACAGGAAAAAGAAAGGACTTTTTGCCGGGCTGTGCCTGCTGGCTGCGTTACTGCTTATCGGCTGCGGCTGGAGGGGGAAAACGGCAGACCCGGACGGGGAGAATCCTCCGGACAGGGAAAATGCAGCAGGGAACAATATAGCCGGAACAGAGGGCTATCTGCCGCAGAAAACAGTGGTGCAGATAGAGGCTGGAGGGATAATAGCCAGTGCTGTCTGCGTGGAAGCTGAGGAAGAGAGCGGGAGGATAACGCTTCTGACATCCGCCCATGGGCTGTCTGCCCTGGGGGAGGGAGAACTTCCGGAGGCGCTTTTTGCAGCAGGGCAGCTTTCGGAGGAAGAGAGGATATCCTGTGACAGCTGCTTTCTTTCCCAGACTGCAGATTACGCTGTGTTGACAATTATCAATGAAGAAGCTGCCCGGACACTGCTTGCGGGAGAATGTGTTGCAAGACAGGACAGGCAGGCGTTTGATGCCCTGAAAGAGGGGGATTCCTGTCTGGCGGCAGGGGGAAGAAGAGGCGGAAGTGCGTTTTCGGGAGAGATTTTAAGCTCCTGGATTTATATGGAGGATTACGGGCAGTATATGATATGGGCAAAGGCGGAAATCGAACCGGGAATGTCCGGGGGAGGTTTGTTTGACGGAGAAGGCAATCTGGTGGGGATTTTATCCGGCGGAAGCGAGGACGGGGAACTGGCGGCGGTGCCCGTAAGCATTATCTGGTCGGAATGGGAAGCGGACGGAAACGGCTGACGGAGGGAAATTCGCGCCGGAACATTGACATTTCCCGCAATTTGGTAGACAATAGAAAGACGGGATTGTGGCTGTGCGCACCTGGTCCAAACCCGCCGTATGGAAAGAATGTGCGCAGAAATGGAGAATCAATATGACAAAAATAGATGTGTTTTCAGGATTTCTCGGGGCAGGTAAAACAACCCTGATTAAAAAGCTGTTAAAGGAGGCACTGGACGGCAGCAAGACCGTACTGATTGAGAACGAATTTGGCGAAATCGGTATTGACGGCGGTTTCTTAAAGGAAGCCGGTATTGAAATCAAGGAAATGAATTCCGGCTGTATCTGCTGCTCTCTGGTAGGAGATTTCGGTACTTCCCTGCGGGAGGTTATTGAAACCTATGCACCGGAAAGAATTTTAATTGAGCCCTCCGGCGTTGGCAAGCTTTCTGATGTGCTGAAGGCTGTGGATGATGTGGCAGTTACCCTGAATGTACAGGTCAACAGCGCGGTTGCAGTAGTAGATGCTTCCAAGGCAAAAATGTATATCAAGAACTTTGGCGAGTTCTTTATCAATCAGATTGCTTATGCGGGAACCATTATTTTCAGCAGAACCGATAAGGTAACACCTGAAAAGCTGGAGGAGTGCGTAGCCCTGATTCGGGAG
>QWCN01006338.1_pt1 | contig 11001 bp, 22 predicted proteins | sample 1972711 | NCBI WGS metagenome assembly QWCN01 (sample SAMN09866707, study PRJNA288562) | Human gut metagenome isolate term1_stool, whole genome shotgun sequencing... | isolation source: gut | host: Homo sapiens | place: USA: California | reverse complement strand
ATAGCTTGTGGACACTGTGTAAGACATTGCAGTACCGTAAGGTATTCGTCAATGCAGTAGTGGAAGAAACAAGAATCCCCCTGCTTTAGCTGTGGGGAGCGTCAAATCATTATTCCTGGCAGAAGCAATAAAAATTCAAATAATTTCGTGCCAAAGATTACTTTTTTGTAAACAATTTGCAGTTTATGCTTTTGTAATGTATAATAAATTTATCTACATAGTTGCACGAAACGAATCAAAGAGGAGGACGATTTCATGAGTTCAGAACAATTTAGTTTATTATTCTATGCTTGCATGCTGATTGACGCAATTGGGTGGTTTGGATTCGTTGCACTTCCGCGAATTCGAAAATTGCTTTCCTGTAAAGAGAGAGCTGATGGTATTGTTGAAGATGTAGTGAAAATCAAAAACGCCAAAGGGCAGCCGCTTTTTCATGCTGTTATCCGCTATCAGGCGGGAATTGCTTCTTACACATGCGAAACAGCGAATGCAACGAAAGCGGTTTGGAAAAAAGGAGAGCCTGCGATCGTTTATTACCAGAATTCCAAACCGGAAAATGCATTTGTCAAAAACGCGGCATGGACAGGCCGTTTGATATTAGGAATTATGCAGTCACTTGTTGCGGTGGCTATCGGGCTTGTCTACTATGTAGGTACTCATTAATTTCTGTTTTTTATCTGCTCCGGCCTGACCAGCATATATGTTGCGCGCTGATCTGTCGGAGCTTTTCTTGTCCTTCCACTCGCATATAAACACAGCTTAAAATACAAAAAATTTGCAATACTAAATATAGGAAAAATATTCTTTTAGAAAGAAGGATAATATATGTCTGTAATTGCTGCTCGCTTGTTTTTAGGGGCCGGAGTGGTAATCAGCCTATTTTTCTTTTGCATGGGTTGTATTCTAAAAATCTGCGTTTTTCGTAAGAAAAGACGTTGCACGCAAAAGCTTCAAGGGCGTATTGCTTCCATAGAAGGGTTTCGAACCTCGAACATGCCAATGGTTTTGATCGAATTTTTCTGGCCGGAACGATATCTGCTCCCTTGTTTGTTAGAATCCCTCAGTCAACCCCTATGGATCGGAATGCCGATAGAAATCTGGATCAACCCTCAAAATCCCTATGATTTTCGAATTTCCGGTCAAAAATACAAAAATTTTTCTCGACTATGTGCAATCGGACTGGTGGAAATGCTGATTTTACTTTTTTTCATGATTTTTATACAAAAATAGGGGAATATAAGGAAAAGAAATTCGTGAAATATGAGGGCTTGTATAGGCTTTTTTTACATGATACAATTTTTGAAGAGGAGCGATTGATATGAAAGTTTTGATGAAAAGCAGAGTCCCAAACTCTCTTACAATATTGTTATGCGAGCAAGAAAAAGATGATGTACCCACTGAAACAATCCGCATGAAAGATTTGGATTTTCATATAGATAACATTGATTATGGAGATACAACGGCTCCATATCCGCATCAGATTGTAATTTTCTTTCGAACGTCAGAAGTGGCAAGAGGAAACGAGGCATTTTTTGTGTAAGGGCAGCATTTTTGTGCAAAGCATAGGCATATGAATGAGAAAGAGGGATTTTCCCTCTTTTCTTTTTGTCTTTTTCTCTTGTACGTTGAAATCGAGATTTTAAATTTTTCACATACTATTAGTGACCAGATAATTGTGTTGTGTTTGGAAAAGAAAGAGGTGGTTTAGTTGAAAGTATGGACACTGATAACCAAAGAGACGCTTCGATTGTTGAAGGAAGGCATTCCATATTACGGGGATGAAAAGATCTGCCCTATTGTGGATTTCCCGTACACTCCGGGCGGTTATTCACTACTCGTCAATAAAATGATACAATCAATTGGGGTTCCGCCAGTTCCTTCCGCTGTGCCTATTTGGGGATATTATCTTTACGGCGGCGAAAACAATATTCCTGAAAACTTGGATTTCGACAATTTTCCCGACGAGGCCTCCGTTTGCCTTACGTTGGAAGTTCCGGATCGGAAATTACTTCTGAGTGATTCCTTAATGTGGGATAGTATTTCGCTTGGAGAATATGTCCCGAATGGAGATACGCCGGAAGAATTGGATAGCGACTATGAAGTGTATAGAGATGCTGACGCTGCTAAACAAGCATTCATGAGGGTGTTATCCTGGCATCAGGTATTTAACATCATACATTCAGATTATGTTTATGTCCATTTTTGGGAGATCCGGAAGGAAATGATCCGCGAAGTGCTATTCTTATAGCCAATTTTTAAAATAATAGAATATTTACCACAAAAGGAGATGCCTGATACTGCAGAAAGGGCATCTTCTTTTTTATGATTGTAGCATCCGAGTCTACTTAGAGGGTTGATACTGTTTTTTTGTACGTGAAATACGATTTAACATTTTTTTTCTAATACTATATGTGAAAAGATTTTATAAGGAGGGAAGAATTGTGCAAAGCATAACAATTGAGAATTCTTTGTATGTAGGTTCACAAAATGCCAGATTCTTCGTAAATGATGCCGTACGTCTGCAGCTTTCTGATGGTACAAGCATTTCTGGAATTATTTCGAATCTGAACAATTTCATTGTTGTGGTCGAAGATGAAAATGGAACCGAAACCTCAATCTATATTGGGGATATTGTGGGTTGCGCTTCGGAAGTGTCTAAAAAGAAGTAACGCCGCATACATCAAAAAATATTCAGAGAAAGGATTTGGGTATGAAAAAGGGAAAAATTGTGTTAGGATTATGTGGATTTTGCCTCCTTTTGAGCAGTTGCGGCAGCTCCCAAAATGCAACAGTAGGCAATAACACTGATCCGAACAACCATTCGGTATCTACAACTTCAATGAGCAGGGAAACGTCCGATATCCAGTATCTTAAAAAGGATCTGGAGAATGGAACAGTATCTATCTGGTATTTTGAGACATCAACCCCGCAGGATACCATCGCCATTCCGGAAGAAATTAACGGAAAGACAGTCAGTCAGATTGGTGAGCGGCTTTTTGAAGGAAATGAAGAAGTAAAGACGGTTATTTTACCGAAAACGGTTCGGGCAATTGGCAACAGCGCATTTAACTTTGCAACAACACTGGAAAAAGTTGAAATCTCAGGTCCAGTGGAGATATTAGAAAACAGCAGCTTCTATGGCTGCGATTCCTTGCAAGAGCTGAATTTCCCGGACGGATTAAAAAAGATTGGGGATCACGCAATCACAGCGTGTAGCTCTTTGACAGATCTTTATCTCCCGGGAACCGTAGAGGAAATTGATGAGGACAATTTTGCATTGTGCGGAGAGCCATTAAAGATTCACGTTCCGGCGGGATCGGAAACGGAAGCACGGTTACAGGAAATCATGAAAAGCAATGACGATTTGAATATACAAATTGTAGAAGAATAACCGTTTATCTTGGCGATAAGTTTGGAAATCTTTTACGTGAAATTGTCGAGAAAAATATAGAAAGGATTTATTGAAATGTCTGGTTTGGATAAAAATATGTTACTCGTAATCGAATGTTTGGCTAAAAACAGAATTCAAGATGCGAAAAAAGCAGCAATAGCATGTTGTGCGAATGACACAACGAAAAAAAATCAACGGCAGATTAATTACTGCAAAAACCTGCTGAACATCGGCAGCTTAGAGTTGACTACCTTGCCGGCTAATTTGCAAGGGCTTATCCATATTCAGGATGTGTCTGATTTTCCCGAAAATCGTTATTATGTAGGCACTGTTCAACGGCAGTTATACGATAAGATTTATGCGGGAACTCAGGTTGCATACAGATTAGCGGACTATGCTATTTCATACCGTAACGGCAGTTTGATTTACGGATTACCGGGAACTGGAAAGACGGAATTTGCAAAGTATGTTGCATATAAACTGCAAATTCCCTATATATACCTTAACTTTTCCAATTTAATTGAATCCTATCTTGGAAAAACTGCTAAGAATTTGCAGACGGTATTTCAATATTGCCAAAACGTCCCTTGTGTATTGATGCTGGATGAAATTGATTGTATCGGTCTTGAGCGCGGTCATGATACGGGAGCAGATGGGGAGCTTGGCCGAACAACGATTTCCTTAATGCAATGCTTAGATACACTTGCCGCAGGGCAAGTGGTAATTGCAGCAACAAATCGCTCAGACAGACTGGATAAGGCTCTGCTTCGAAGATTCCGTAATAAGGTGGAGTTTACCCCGTATGGACCGGATGAAGAGTTGCAGATGATCCAAAAGTTCATTAAAGATATTGATGCCTTAGAACTGGATACTGATCTGCAGAACTATGCAAAAGGGAACCATTCACAGGCGGAAACCGTAGATTACCTTACGGAAAAGCTTGGGTCACTCCTGCTTCAGGATATTTTGAAAGCAGAGAAGAAACGTGCTAATCAATAGGGGGGGATTTTAGATGATACTAAAAATCGAACAACAGCGAAAAGAGCTGTTTTCAGCAGATTTTACAATCTGGCATTTAGAGAAAAAAGTGGGTTCTATTTCAGTTCAGGGAAAATTGGGAAGTATGGAAGCCGAAATCACCATCCACTTGTTCGATAAGGACTATTATATGGTATATGCTGGCGGCTTTTTGAAAGAACGTCCGCTGCCAGACAAAAGCAAAGTTTACAGGCCGTATAAGATTTTCAACTCTGAACATCGAATCTTAGGTAACGTTGCACAGATTGATCAAAGAGAAGGCTGGTTTACGACTATCAGTTATATGCACATGTACATAGTCGACCAGGAGCAGTATGATCTGTATCCGATTGGCTTTGGAGCAGAAGGAGGAAAACATCCGGTTTATTGTGGTAATAAGCAGATTGCTCAGATTGATAAACCCTGTGAAATCTATAATGATCTCCATCATTATACAATCTATGCTGTAGATCAAGATGCCGCAGAAATCTCAGCCTTATTTGCTGCCTATATGTACATAAATGCTAGTTTTGAGCCTGGACAAAAGGTTAAGCAATCTTACACAAAATGTACTTCCATTACTCTGAATAAGACACTCAAACAGAAATATAATCCCGATTTCAAGGAGACAATACAGCCATAGGTCTACATAATTGGTACGGAGGTTTTTATGTCAAAAGAAAATTATAAAAATGTTACAGAATTAACCGGATTTCGATCCCCGAGCGAGCAAGAGCAGATAGGACGTTATATGCAACGTAAATATCAACGCAGCATTAAATTCGATAAGGTGATGGGTATTTCTTGTGTTATTGTCGGATTTCTTTCGGCGGTATTATCCTTCGGAAATATCGCTGCAATTGCCGTAGCAGTCGCTTTTTTGATTGCTGGCTTTCTTGATTAATACAAGAAATAATAAAACAGCAATGACTTTTGGGGGCAATCGTGATATGATACATATTGAGCTGTAACAGTACGAAACACCACGAAACACTACAAAACGAACTGTAACGGGAGAATATGATACAGACTAAATTGTTGAAGAAAGATAAACGAGGAAAAACGTATGGAGAATTTTGATCAGAAACCTATTTTCCGGTGCCTGATTTGCAATGGACACTTTGGAACTTTGGAGGAAAATGAATATGGACTTTGGGGACATATCATAGATCCAGAAGAAGCCGGACAGGCTGCCCGCGCCGCGGAGCAGAATGGTATGCAATCTGGTTCGAATACTGAGATGAGTCCTTTTTACTATGGCGGCACTACATTTTCAGAATGTTTTCGGGATTTTTTGGATACCGTTGAGGACTATAATTTTGTGCATGATCATCTGGATGACCCTTACGATGAGGACGATTATGATGATTATGATGAGGAGGAAGAAGATTTCTTCCCGGAGATCGTGGATCTGACAGCGGAAGAAATCGAAACTATGTTTGAACATGTTTTAGAAAGTTTCCGAAAAAAATATCCTGAAGAATAAGTTCTCCTTTTAAAAGAAAATAAATATTCGCAAAGCGTGGAATTTTAACAGAATTCCGCGCTTTTTTTCGTACGTGAGAAATTTTTGAAAGTGGATTTACAATTCTATATAAGAGAGTGTAAATCAGCTCTCTAACGTTTGAAAAGGAGATGGAAGGTTATGGCACTTACACTTGGTGGAATTATTGGAGCTTGTGGACTTTTTTGCGGATTTTTGAGCTGGGTCTTGATGTGCCCAGGTCATCCAAGAGATCCGGAAGAGGATATGGAGCAGATGCGGTATCTTAGTGAGCAGATGCGGAAGAGGGCTGCCAGAAAAAAAAGCAAAAAAACGGTATTTCAAGATGAGCAGTGAAAGAGTAATGCAAGAAATATGTACAGTAACAGCATTAAGCGAAAACGCGCTAACCAGTATATCCTATGCCAAAGTGGCATTGCAGATGGCGGAAACGCAAAATGGTTGCCGCAAGATTGGTTTGGGATATTCTGGTAATAACGTACAATGTCATCTATGGATTAACACGGAGACATATTTGGCAAATGCTGAAGAATCAGTAACAAAGTTCTTCAGGTATCTCAAATGCTGTTTTTACCTGAAATCGTGAAAGTGGGTACGAAATCATATTCTCGAAAGGAATGTCTGCAAGCTTTTTCAAAGGATACAGCAGAGCTAAGTAATTTAGAAATCCTGAGTACGAACATTTCAGAACTTTTGCAAATACTAATATCTCTTGGCGGATAGTTTCTTCATATAAAAAGAGGGATCTGAAAGCCTTGATTTTAGCGGGCTGAAGATTCCGAGAGATTATAAAATGTATAGGGAGGTTTTTTATGTTATTAACAATCAAAACGCCGTATATCTGTATGGAATTTCAGGTTACATCCATGCAGGCACGACAACTTATCGACGAAGCATATCAGATGGCTGTTTCAACTCTGAATGAGGAGGATTCAAATAACCCGTTATTTTGTCCCCCGTTTGATCTTCCGGACGTTTCGGAATTCGATGAAGCCCCAGACAATTCAGAATTCGTTATCGGTCCGGCAGCGAGTAAAAACATTGAAGATTTACCAGCAGTAGAGGATCTTTTCCAGCAGGATGTACCTTTTAGCTCTGAGATTGAATATCCCGATCCACTTTCAGAGGACCCTGCTCCGGTGGAACCTATTTCAGATCCAGATTCGCTTACCTATCCATTATCAGATGTTTTGAAAAAATTCCAACCGGAAACCGCAAAAGAAAAAGCTCCGGCAGCATCAGAAGAAGGAATTGAAGCTGCTACAAAGTCAGATGAAGATACAAAAACTGCTCCCGTTTTTTATAAGGGCATGTTGCTCATCCGGTGTCCAAAATGCGGGAATACCTGGGGTGCATGTTACCATAAAGCGATAAAGCAATGCCATTGCAAGTGTGGGAATGCAATTCCGCTGAAAGATTTGAAAAAGGTCTTCTTAAAATGTACTTGTGGAAGGGCATATAAATACATGACCAATATTGAAGAGGAGCAGTTCAGTTTTCCGTGTTATGGGTGTAAAAAAGAAATCCAGCTCTTCCGGGGAAAGGACGCTTATTATACGGCTGGAAGGGATGACACTGCGGAGTGATGTTTAAAACAACCGCTTCAAATCATAAAAAGCAATCATAAACAAATATAAAAGGCTCAACTTTTTTTCGTACGTGAAAACGAATTTTAAAAAATTTTATAATACTATGTAAAGAAGAACTTGTTGAGCCTTCTATCCATTACTGGGGTATGGCCAAGCGGTAAGGCACAGCACTTTGACTGCTGAACTGCGTCGGTTCGAATCCGACTACCCCAGCTTTTCTCTCACTTTATAAATAGTCGCAATTTCGACTACTTTAGTCTTGAATGATACTACAATATATGGTGCAGAGAATACGTTTGATTCTGTCACAAATTCAGCATTGAACAGAAGGAAATATAGTATTTTCATATCAAATTCCACTCAAGCGGTACATGTTGGCGTATTTCTTACAACATAACAGCCTTTTATGTAAGAATGCGGAACAAATATGCTGGCATAAATACTGACATAAATGCGTTGCCACATAATATGGGTGAAATTTGTTTATCGAAAATGGTAATGGAACTGACTACATAGTCTTGACACATACAATGAAAAAGGGAGACGACTTATGATTATTGATGTTACCTATGCATGCAATATGGGCTGTTCCCACTGCATGTCAGATTGTACTCCGGATGGACTGCATATGCCCATACAGACCTTTCGAGATTCCTTAAACTTCCTGCAGACCTATAAGATCCCAACATGGAATTTTTCCGGCGGAGAAATGTTTGAGCATCCGCAGATCATGGAAATTCTGGATGTTTTAGAGTTCAAATGGACCCAGCTGGCATTTAGATGTCCCATATGTTTTATCACGAATGGGCGTAAATTAGCCCGGGACAGAGAAGTATATGCAAGGGTGACGCAGCTTATCAAAAGATATGGGAATCGTTTGGTACTGATTCAGGTTACAGATGATCCGCGCTTCTATCCAGATCCACTGTCTAAACAGGAAAAATATTGGTTGAATAAGCTGGGAGCCATCATTGAGGCGGTCCCGGGAAACCCGCAGAATCCGCAGAAGTGCTTATACCCGCAAGGCCGCGCCCTTCAGAATTTTCCAAATGCGAACTGGAATGTTATAGGCCCCAAATGTGCAAATTGCAGACTTCTTACACTGCAAAATGTAAACTCCATTTCTCAGATGGTAACCTACCTACTCCAGCACGGTAAGGTTTGCACGCCGGTGATTGCGCCGAATGGCGGTATCAAACTGGGTGAATCGGCATTATGTCCTGAAGTGTCTAACATATATAAAAGTGAAGCAGCAATCATTCAGGACATTAGACAATGCACTTGCCAGAAATGCGAAATTGCATGGGATAACTTAAAGAAAGTTCATCCTACTGCGTACTATCTTTGTGGAGGAAAATAAGATAATATGGGAAGTAAAATGGACATTTTTTCAAAAGTTTCAGATGACAAAATGCTGAAAATCTATCATGATATACTGGAAAGCAACATGATCGGTTCGAAAAGTACAATGATTCGGTCATATGCTAAAGAATTAGCAAGCGTGTATCCCTTCGAGACGAATGCACAGGCAATTGATTTGGCTGAAAAGCTGTTTTTTGAAGAGACAGCTAAAAGATTTTATGGTAGCATGGTGTCAGATAGGGAAAGACATATTTAGATTCCGGAAAGTATAGGAGCTGCAATGGGAAAGGCAAAAAGAAAAATGCGGCCGCAGCCGCCCTGGTGGTGGACGCTTGACAATGATAATTGCTGGTTCTGCAAAAGCCGGAATAATTGCGGCGGATGCAAATTGTTAAAGCGACAAAGATCAGTATCCAGAGAAAAACGAAGGAAAAACATAAGGAGAATCGATGAATTTAAACAAAAAGCAGGAAAAGGCTATTGATATTGCTTGTCGCCTAATGAGTGCCGCCCTGAGTTCCGGCATCGACAATGACGAAGATGGACCTATTTCAGAAGCAATAGAAGAGCTATTAATCTTAAAGGACAAATATTCAAAGGCAAAAGAACATGCTAAAAACGAAACCTAATAATTTCAAGGAGGAATTGCACATGTATTTGGTAAAAACAACTAACGGTGATAAAATTTTAAATTCTGCAGATGCAGTAAAAAGCATAAAGAGAGAGGATATTGAAAAAATATATTTCTTAACGGAAGTTAATTACGATTCTGTGATTTCCAATGCTGATATAAGAGACTGTATCTATTCCTATTTGAAGGGTAAACAACTGTCTAAAGAAACCGTCGTGGACTATGTGGCCAGCGTATTAGACGTTAAGAAAAACGAAGTTTCAAAAGTAATTACTGCAATGAAGCGGGAAAAGATTATCTACGTTGAGAGAGATTATGGCAGCATAGGCATTGACTAAATTTGCCTTCTAAAGGAAGTGATTTTCATCAAAAAGTGCGATAAAGTAAGAATTATTCAATGGTATATAGCGGATCGTATCTATACGGAGAAAAGTTTTAAAGAGATCTATGATCCGAAGCAGCTTGAGGAAATCGTCAGAACAGAAAAGAATATGTGGGGACTACGTTCAAGATGTAATCAGTGCATTTCTTCCAATACAGACTATTCTAAAAGATGTTTGGGTTGCACCGGATCTTACACTGGCGGACGCTCCGAAAAATCCGTAGATAACTACAAATTTTGCTATAGCTATTGGAAAAGATTTGCAGAGAGAGGTGAATCTAATGAATAATAAACATGCATCAATAGAGCTGGTTGATGAGATGGCGAAAGTCAAAGACGACTTCAAAATTTTGCCTAAAGACATAATTGAAAGTATGCTGGAAGATATGACTGCCGAAGAAAAGGACATGTTGCTACGGCTGTATATCTTTGGAACAAATATTGATCAGTAAACCAAAGGCAGTTCTTACGTTAAATGAGGGTGATCTAAATTAAACGAGCGGTAATTTTTATGGAAGTTATTTGTGACCAGTGCGGCGGGGTTGTATCGAGATATTACAATACCAACAAAGATGTAAGTACCCTAAAGAAAATGGTCAAAAATTGGGCATATGACGAAGAATATGGCAATCTTTGCCCGGAGTGTCTGAAAAAGTTAAGAAAGGAAGCACAGTAAAATGGAGAAACTGAAATTATACACCGTCACAAAGCCTAGTTCTGATGGTACTTTCGTGGCTGGAGACATTATCTGGCTCTCTGCGAATGGAGATCTGAATAGCTGCAAAGGAAAGGGTTGGCTCTCAAAGGCAGAATGGGATTCTTCTGGGACCAATGACTTTGAAGTAGAGCCTTGCAAGACACACTATTTAGACGTTTCACGATGGAGCGAAACGGTCAGAAAAGTAGAAGACATTTCTAAATAGAATTGCAGATGGAGATAGACAAATGGAAAGGAATAATGATCCTATGTCAAGAAAAAGTACAAATTAAGAATGACTTTTTTCCATCTTGCCAGCATACTTAGCTGGCAAGTTTTTGCTCCAGCTCTAATAGTTTATTCCTGTATTGTTTTTCATACTCATCAGGCGAAAGATATCCACAATGACTATGAATCCTTACTGTATT
>QWCN01006335.1_pt1 | contig 11009 bp, 8 predicted proteins | sample 1972711 | NCBI WGS metagenome assembly QWCN01 (sample SAMN09866707, study PRJNA288562) | Human gut metagenome isolate term1_stool, whole genome shotgun sequencing... | isolation source: gut | host: Homo sapiens | place: USA: California | reverse complement strand
TCAAAATATAACTTAAGTTTTCTACTGTAATTCCATTACGATTCCTTACAATGTATATTCCGTCATTTCGATCATACTCATCTAACAACTCAGGATAATGTGTTGTAAAAATCAAGGTCCCCCCATTTTTGTTAAAATGGCTGTCCATAAAGAAATGAACCAAAGTTGTCACTATTTCTTTATTGAAATGATTTTCGATTTCATCCACCAGAAGATATCCACCTGATTGAAGTACTTCTTTTACCATTGAAAATGTAATAATACCCTTAATTGTACCAGCGGATAAATACTGTTCAAGATCCACTGCATTATTTAAAACAATTTCTTCTTCATTTTTAAACTTCAAGTGAATAAAAGTTTTTCCCTCTACTTGCTCAAAACATAGTTTCTCAATTGTAGGATCAAGAAAAGCAATCACTTCTAGCGGAATATCCTCCGTAAATGGTAGTACATTTATATTTGTATAAAAAAGTAAACTGAATACTTCTACTGTATCATTTACCTTTTTGTTATGTGCAATAATAAAGCTAACATCATCTGGTAGATATATCTCCTCCTGATTACGTATTGCTGTTGGTTTCATTCCTGCAAAGTCTGTCAAATATTTCTTTGATCTAACGCTAGCAATTGGCTTTTCCCATAATTTTTCAGATAAAATCGAATATATATATTCTCCTGTCTTCGATTTCTTTGCAGTAATTTCAGTCTCCAGACAGCAAACATACTTACGTTTGTCATAAAAGCATGTGCAAATTGTAGCTTTTTTTGCTTCTCCAAGGATACTCTTAGTTTCCGCATGATTGATAGGCTCATTTTTTATAATGCTTAATGCTAAATTGACCACTTTAAGTACAGATGTTTTTCCAGATGCATTAATACCACTAAAGGCACATGCTGAATGAAGATAATAATTTTCAATCATATTATATAAATTATTCTTATCATCCTCACTCACACGCTGCTGTGCATAAAAACAAATATCCAGATCTTCATTAAACAATGGAAGTCCCTGTGCTGTAATACGAAGTATTTTCATTCACTTGTTTCTCCTATTAAAAACGGTTTTATCGTTTTTATTACTATGTGATATTATTATATCTATTAGTAATGAAAATATCAACGTGTTTTGCGTTTTTATTTTAGTCCTAATCAATTTTCATGTTCTATCAACAATCTCTGTATTTGCAATCTTCAAGATGATCATTTACCATCCCTATTGATTGTAAGAATGAATAGGTAATCACAGGGCCAACAAAAGCGATTTCTTTTTTCTTCATGTCAAGAGCCATCTTACGAGACACATCTGAAACTGTCGGTATCTGCTCTACCGTCTTCCAATGACCATCTATGACATTATTCTCAGTAAAATGCCACAAGTATGCGTCAAATGATCCGTATTGAGCTTGAATTTTTTTTACTGCCTGTGCATTCTTGCGCACACTGAATATCTTACTGCGATTGCGTATGATTCCTGAATCCAGCATAAGATTCTCAAGTTCCTCATCTGTCATTTCACTGCATGCATCGATTTGAAAATCATGGAATGCAGCACGATAATTTGCTCTCTTATGCAAAATTGTTTTCCACGATAAACCTACACTTGCTCCTTCAAGACAAAGCATCTCAAACTGAAAATTGTCATCATGATTTACTTTGCACCACTCATTGTCGTGATATTCCTCCAATATCGGATCGCCCTCATACCACGCGCGACATCTATTTTTTTCTCTTTCCATATATCCTACTATATGTCCTCACTTCTTTTTTATATTTTTGCTGAGTACTTTCTTTTCTTGTAACTTACAATACCCTCTTAACTCCAAAATGAGCCTCTGCAATATCATCCAACTGCTTGGCAATGTCAGCAAATGGAAGATTCAGATCTAATGTCCTGACTGTGATTTGATTGCCGTGCATCTGATATACATTATCTGGTTGAATTAATTCCTCCGTCTTTGCATAGAGAAGCATTCCAGATACCTTATGTTCCTGCTCTTTGAAAGCATAATCACGATTCTTTACATACGTAAATATCTGGTACATATTATTTGAATGCAGAGTATGCTTGTCAAATTGTGACTGCGTTGTATGGCTGTAATATTTTGCATCAATAATAAGAACCGTGTTGTCTTTTTGCAAATGAATATCACTTTGCATGACCGGCAGCATTGTCCTGAAACCATCCTCTACATCCCAAAGGATCTGTGATGCGTTAACCGACAGCATAGGATAATGGCGAATATAATACTCCAAGATGAATTTTTCATATAATCTGCACATACGCTGCTCGTCAACAAATGACGCCATCCTATATCCACCAGAATCTGTCGTTATAAGCATACCCTCGATTATTAACTGACAAATGCTGACCAGCATTCTATAAGTCTGATTGTTCCGTTGAAATCGAATCGCTGACCACCGGATGAATGTTGGCTCCAGCATATCCACATTAGAAAAGAACAGCATTTTCTTTTTCAAATCATCTTTATACTCAGCTTTTACCTTTGCATTTTTCAACAGCAACATGACTGTTGTCTTGAGTATTTGATTCAATAAATTATTCTCAGATAGCTCATCAAAATCACATGTCAGCAATAGCTCATGTGCCAGACGATTTTTAATTGTTCCTGGCATGTTGATTTTCCCACGCATAACAGGCAATTCTTCCTGACGATTTATATATTCTCTATAGAGACCTTGCTTCAACTGGATTCCAATACCTTTTGCGAGAATTGCCGCCAACAGATCATACATCTCATCAAAAGATTCAACTGCTAAATCATCATAATTTCCCTGATTCAAAGTTTGGAAGGCATAGGACAGCATATGGTATATGTTGTTTATTAATATACTCTTATCCTTTGTCATTGAAATACACCGTGCAAGATGTTCTCCCACCGCTGCAATTTTGAACTATCGTCAAACCAATATTCACTGAGCATCGGCAAAATATCAAAATCAACAACGTCCTTCATCCATTCTTCTATGCAATCATCCGCATTACAGAAATAACTGTGGCCAATACAAAAACCTTTCCCCAGCGACTTGTCCGCTGCAATTTCCCTATTTAGTTCCTTAATGCGTTCAATAAGTGTATTGAATGTATCATTTGCAAGGCTATTCTGGTAATTGATAAATCCCTCTGAATCAAAACCTGGCTCCATATCAAAGAAACTAAATCTACGTCTCAAAGCGTAATCAATCATAGCCAGACTTCGGTCTGCAGTATTCATCATTCCTATGATATGTACTCTCTTTGGAACCGAAAAACTCAGCCCATTATACGCAAGTGTTGCTTTCTCATCACGGTAATCTGCTTCTATCAGCATCAACAATTCTCCGAAAATCTTGCTCATATTGCCACGATTGATTTCGTCAATAATAAAGAAATAATCCTTATCTGGATGGTTGGCTGCTTTCTGACAGAATTTATAAAAAATGCCATATTTTAGCTCGAAGCCTTCTCCCACAGGCTTGTATCCCATCATGAAATCTTCATAAGAATAATTTTGATGAAACTGAACAAATTCAATTCTGTCGTCATCAACTTCTCCCATGACAGAATAAGCTAACCTTTTAGCCGCAAAGGTCTTTCCAACACCAGGTGCTCCCTGAAGAATAATATTCTTTTTCTTCTCCAATACAGCTTTCAACCGATCATATTTTGCTTCTTTCATATAAACATCTCTCAGGAAATCTGCTTTTGTATATTTCGCATTACCATTATCTAATGGAGTTAGATTTTCTTCTCGAATCATATCGATAATGAAGTCATACTCTCCGCGCGTAAGCTTAAACAAGCTGCCTTGTGTCATAGAGAAATATTCCATTTTCTCAAGTTCTGGACATTCTTTCAACGTTGAAAAATCAATCGGTGAAGACAATCCTTCCACCTTTTCAAAGTAGATTTTCTGTCCATCCTGTTCTGCACTGACACGAAGAATCGCTACAATCTGCTTTACCGGCGTTGATTCATAACCAATTACCATATCCCCAGCCTTTGCATCAAGAAAATTTTGGAATATCCTTCGCTTATTACCGTTATCGTTGTAAAGTGTGTAATCCTGTACTTCGCCGATTGGCATGCTTGACATGCTCCAAATCTTAGGATTTGCATTCAAAAACCAATAATGCAATCCCGATGTATCATTTTTCAAAAGATCTTCTTTTGTAATATCAAAATATGGTTTCAAAATATAATCTTCAAATAGCTGTGTCTCACTTATCGGCACAACAATACAAGTAGAATTATCATTAGGAGTCCACCACTTCTTATCTCCGGTATAAGCACTTGTATCACGAGACTTAGCGATAACAGTATAGCTTCTCTCACACCAACCATCTTGTTTCTCAGGATTTTCATTAACCTCATCCGAGTCAATGCGTCCCAAAAGTCTTATGCTATTGCCACGACACAAATAAAAGAAATCGCCTTTCTTCATTGTCGCCATGAAATCTTCACCCTGCGACACTTTTGACTTACCCTTTGCAGCTGTATCCCTATGAACAACAATAACCTGTCTCTTCTCAAATGCTTCGGCTTCTGCTTCTGAAATACAGTCATTACCATGACTTATCTTCCAAAAATTAGGCTTCAAATTTGCATACAAATTGACTTTTGACAAATCGACCCGTCCAAGAGCTTCTTCCAGCTCATTTCTAAGTTTCCAAACATAGATTCCTTCTTCATCCTTCTTGGCAGCTTTGCCAACATAAAGAACTGGCCACCATTTGCTATTATCGTTGTCACGCAACAATATTGGACATCCTGTCTTATTAACAACTCTTCTTGCTAAAGCTGATGAACCTCCATTATAGAAGTTTTTGCTCTCACCATACTTTATGGCAAGCTGCGTACATGTGGCTTGCCCACCATAATCAAGCATACGCTTCATGATTTCAAGACTGCTATCAGTAAATATCTCTGCATCATTTAAAAGTGCCTCCCAGTCATCTGCCGATAATGCTGGTGTATAATCTGTCGGCCACCACTCGCCTGATGACGAATCTGTCTCATCCTTATTCAAATATCTGCTGATAAAAAATCCGACATCCATCGTAAGCGTCCTTAATTCTGGATCAGGGTAACACGTTCCGGTAATCTGCGAAGCCAACATGTTTTTTAGTTCATCATCTTGCTTCAGCTCGTCACAAATTTCATTATAAAAAGCAAGGAAATTATGAATGTTATCTGCATACGCTCCTTTTTTGAATGTATAACTGCTTTCAAGCTTATTTGAGATTGCTTTTATTTCATTCAATTTGTATAAATAATACTTATCAGGATAACGTAACCAAAGGTAAGCGAAAATAGCATTCTCATGCTGATAATGCTGAGCTGCACCATTTCCATATCTTTCAAGAAGAAACTGTGACTTACGTTTAAAAGCATCAATTCGCTCATACACTTCCCTAGTTTCATCAAAAAGCGCAATAAACATAGCTCTTACATCTTCTTGTGCTTTTTCAGCAAACTCAGTAATCATTCCAACAGGATAATAATTAGCTGCATTCAAAATATCTGCCGCTTTTGCCAAAGATTTTGTAAGCATTGCAGCAAAATCATCAGCATTTACATTCCAGTTCACCTGAAAGCATTTCACCATTTCCCATTTATATTTTTCATCTGGCCACCATTTTTGCACAAAACACTTCTTGTATTCGGCAACGGCCTCTTTCAGTCGTTCTCTGTTAAACATTTTGTCCTCTCTCATTATTTGCTATTATAGCTATTATGAAACAGCTACTATACAGACTTTTATCAAAGCATCAATCTGATTTTCTCTATCAATGCTTTATCCGCTGGAAGCCAATCCACACTATCAAGATATTCCTTCGTAAGCCACCTTGCCGCTTCATGTTCTTTTAGCTCAAGTTTGCCGCTTACAATCTCACACCAAAAGCAATCCATTGACAAATGGAATTTCGGATAATCATATTCAATCGTATCAATGCGTTCTTTCACTGATATCTCAGTATCAAGTTCTTCCTGTATTTCTCTTTTTAATGCTGCCTCTGGTGTTTCCCCGATTTCTATCTTTCCACCAGGAAATTCCCATCCATCTTTCCATTCACCGTATCCGCGCTGCGTGGCAAATATTTTTCCATTCTGGCGAATGACGGCCGCTACTACTCGTATTGTTTTCATATTTCATCCATATCTCCTCTTCTTAATTTTTTTATTTGCTTGTTGTCTTATTATCCCACTACAATCCATTTTTCTCCATAATAGTTATGTAAATGCTTTTTCAAGGCTATTCACAAACTCATTAGTCGCCTAAAAAAATTCTTTCCTCAATGAATTCTAGACCTTATGGTGCATTCCTAATCAAATTTAGATTATTCATCTCTACTTCAGTATTAAGTAAATCCGTTTTTTTTACTTTTAACCGTAACAGATATAATAATGCATATGCGCGATTATACATATATTCAATAAATTGCAGATCATCTAAAACTTCTCTCTTTTCTTTTGCTTTATTTAAATACTCATTATGTCTAATATCAAAATATTCATTAGATATTTTCATTATTTCACTAATTTCCGATTTTACAACCGCATATATCTTGGAATCTTGATTTGGACATACACTCTTAGATGCAGCTGTATACTTCTTATCTATACCATCTGGCTTTTGAACAGAAATAAAATATTGCAATGCATCAACTATATAATCAAGCGCACATTTTTTATCTAATAGTTCATTACTCATAATCATTTCTTCTGAATACGCAATTTTTCTTTCAAACATTCTATAATCAAGAATTTCTGTAACTATTTCTGTAGTCTTATAATTTCTCTCTATTACAATCCCAGCAGATAGTTTATACGGCAATTGAAACTTATCAAATCGTTTATTTGTCTCAACAGTAAACAAATAATGCATTTCTGTTTTTATCCACCGTTCATACATTATTTCAATAAAATTTTTTACATCATATATATTCATGACAGAATTTTCCATTTTAAATTCTGGACAAGATTCGCCATATTGAATTTTATATTATTGATCAAAATCAATATTTAAATTATATGTTCCTCCATTCCATCCACTATCATACTCTATGTATTTATCTTGAAAATATCTTTCAATAATTTCTTGCTGATGTATCCAAGCATAAATACTTATCCAAAATTTATTTAAATTATCTTGCATATCTCCATTGAAATTCTCTAGTATCATTTTAGTCACACTATACACCTTCTTACCTCAATATGAATTTTTCTATTCTAAGCGTTGCAGAATATCTGTTAAATTTCCTACAAACCACTGATATTGTAACTTTTGAATTTTATCCAGTTCACCTTCAGATTTTTTCTTAATTTCTTGTAAAAGTTCATTTATCGCAGAATAGTCATCCATAACAAATTGTTTTATATTTGAAACTCGATATAGCACTATAAAAGTCCTCCGAATATCATCTTTTTGTTCTGGCGAACTTTTTGCAAACATACTGGCAAGCCGCGGAATATCTAATTTTTTCGCAAAGCAGCCTTGTTTATAGAATAAATCCACATTTTTAGAAACATATGAGTAAAAGTTCCTTGCATGCTCTGGTAAATACTCAAATTCTGGTATACTTTGCATATTTTTTTTCAAAGCATTTTCCATTTGTTTTCTAAGTTCTTCATATTCTTTTCGAGCAGACTTATTTTCTTCCCCAGGTATAATTCTAAAAATATATTCTAATTTTAATTTTTCTCCCCGTCCCTCCAAATTACTAACCAATCGTTTCTTCGCTTCTTCTATATCAAATTCCAAAGCATCCTTCACCATTATTAAATACACAGCAATTGCTCCATAATCATAGAAAGAAATATCACTTATATTTTCCAATCTCCTAGTAATAGATTGAACTGCATTTTTAACATCTTCCTCATAATGCCTATAATAAGCAGATAAAACTAGCAGATCTGGATCATTATTACTTTTACGTTCATCATATAATTTTTTTTGCTGAAAAGCCTCATTTGCCGCCGGTATTTTTGCAATATCCAAGCTTTGCCATATAATATACTCATAGCAAAATTTAAAAAGTGGTGCTCTTTCATTGCCTAAATTAACAGAATAATTTTCTTCTCCATCCCAATGCATAATTTTTCCCGATTTTAAACGAAGTGAAAAAATAATAATACCATAAAATATGCATTGATTGAAATCATCATCATAACTTTCCGGCAATTTTTCAAAAATATCCACGGTCTTTTGACATGCAAAAATAAACGAGCGCAAATTATTACTCTTATAAATCCATAATAATTGGCAAATATCTTGTACATGACTTTCATCTGCAAATTTACTTAAAAGTGAGTCCTTGTAATTTAAAATAATAGACTTCACAGCTGACTTAAAATCTCCTTCAAATTGTAAAGTATCTCCTATAGTTTTTTCTTTTACAGCAAAGTATTTTTGTGTTTTTTCCGTATAAGCTCTAGATCTAGCAACGTCCAAAGAATCATCTGCATTCTTTTTTTTACTCAAAACGTCATTATCATTTGATACATATTCAATAAGTTCTTTCTCATTTACAACCAACAATACTTTAATTCTATCCTGTTCAACTAAGCTATTAACATACCCCAGCAATTCCAATATATTTATCTGAGTGCGTTCTATATCTTCTATAATAATTAGTTTTCCTGACAAATTAACGGACTCATAAATCTTCTGCATGTCTTCTTCTGAACAACTCAAATCAATTCCCAAATAACTTGTAATACCTTTCCAAACTGTTTTTGCCATCATTTTACCAGTCGCAGTAATCTCATTTTGAGATTGTAATTTTTTTGCTCTTAACTCCAGATAAATGCTTTTACTAATCTCAGCAACATTATTCATTCCATATAATGATATTACTACGCACTGAACATTTTTCTTTGTTTGAAGAAACGGAACAAGTTCATGTTGAATATAATGACTTTTTCCTATTCCCCAGTCGCCAGAAAGCATAATTGCATTTTTGGTCTTATCTTTTTCAATATAGTGTTCAATATATTGCGTTATTTTATTATTTGTCATTTTCTTACCTCTCACTCCATTTTATTTTATAATAATTCTAATCTTCTTTATTCCCTTCTACTGCCTTTTTCACAAAATACATCCACTCATCGGATAGCTCTGGATAAACTACTTGCTTTCTTGAAATTCGTGTTCTTTTTATCGGTAAAGTGTCCCCCATAATACGTCCTCCTCCAATTTGTTTTAATTCTATTTAACCTCTATTACGTATAAAATCATTATATTGATTTTGACATTCTTAGTCAACTGTTTAACAGACGAAGATTGATATATACTGTATACACTAATAAAGTGATCAAAAAAGAGACAGCCAAATTTTCCGCTTCTCTATTGTAAAATTTCTTGATAATGTATTACGCTATATTGGAGTATAGAAAAAACAGGCGACATACAAAACTTTGTACATCACCCGTTCACTTATAATTTTATTCTGCTGTTTTTACACAAACATCTGCTGCAACAGACCTTTTTTCAATTCTTCCCATGCAGCTAATGTTGCTTTCTGCTTCTCGATTACATCATCTAATGCTGAAAGGCAATCAGCAATTTTTTGTTGTTCTGCGAGACAAGGAAATTGCAATTCTCTATGTTCCATAGCATTTTTTGTAATGTGAACCATTGTTCCGCCTGTTCTTTGAGACTTAATTTTTTCCACATCATATAACAAATAATAATTTAAAAATATTTTAGAAATTATATTTTCATCAAATTTTAATTTCCAAATATGATAATGATAAATACATTTTTCACCATAATAAATTCTTGGTCCAAATGTAGCACTCCATGCATAAATGAGATCTCCATTTTCTATGTATTTATCATTATCTAATTCTAAATCGGAATAGTAATAACTATCATTCGTAAATAAGTTTCCAACTCGCAACACCAAATATTTTCCTGAATTAAGTAATTCATCCTGCTTATATGCTCTACCATTAATAAATTGTACATCATCACCAAGCTTCTTTTCTTCCCAATCTGGGAACTCACTTCCATCGTCTACTTTGAATCTTACTTCTTGACTGAATAGTTTCTGCATCACACCCTTTTTTAGCCTTTCCAATTTTTCAAGCTTACGCTGATGAAGGGTGATAAGGTAATCGAGATGGCGAAAATACTCTGCAAGCAAAGTTTGCTCTCTTAAATCTGATGGAATCTGTACATCGACACCTGCAAGGGATTTTTGGCTAACTCCCTTTGCTGTTCCTCCACTTGAAAGCGAAGTAAGTGTGTTGAAAACCGTAGAACTTCTAAGCACTATTGCAAGGAAATTTTCTGTAATAATATCTGCTTTCACATCAAAGGCAATTGTTCGCTGGCTGAGTATATATCGCTTATTATCAGGCACTTGTGCCACATTTCCCATAGGTGCTTCCGTGGTAAATAACACCTGTCCTTTGTGCAGTTCGTTGCCACTCATCCACTTGTCATATAACACTTGATCACCATAATGAACATCCTGAGAAAAGTCGATATATCCATCTTTAACATTAAGTGCTGACAGCGCTAAGTAACCGCTTTCGCTCCAATCCATACCAAGTTTTTTAGGCGTTCTTCCTCGAAAATCCGTTATCTTTTGAATACAACTAAGCAACTTACGCTGTTCCCAATCATCCGTAAATTCTGGAAATCTTAACTTAGGTACTCTTTTCATTTCTTTTTCTTTCATCATTTGCCACCTCGAATTTCCGGGAAATGAAGTCCTAACTGATCAAAGTACCCTTTTAATACTTCCTCGGTCTGAAGAATTTCCTTGTCACAATCCTCAATCTCTTTTACTACAGCCTCTAAATCCACTGGTTCTTCTTCCTCAAATGTGTCAACATATCTCGGAATATTCAGATTATAGCCATTCTCGATAATCTCACTCATATCTGCCACATGAGCAAACTTATCTATATCCACACGCTTTACATACGCATCTACAATCTTATCAATATGCTCTTGCTCTAAGATATTCTGATTTTTTCCTGCTTTGAAGTCTTTGGA
>QWCN01017034.1_pt1 | contig 11013 bp, 16 predicted proteins | sample 1972711 | NCBI WGS metagenome assembly QWCN01 (sample SAMN09866707, study PRJNA288562) | Human gut metagenome isolate term1_stool, whole genome shotgun sequencing... | isolation source: gut | host: Homo sapiens | place: USA: California | reverse complement strand
ATCTCGCCCGTCTTCTCGTCGCGGACTATCAGCACGTCTTTTTCTGTTGTTTTCTTTGCCATTTGAAAAATGTTTTAATGGGTTATTTATTAAAGAAATTATGGATACGCGCCTTGTAGAAGGCTATATCTTCCTTGCGGAAATCCTTTACGTGTTCGGAGAGGAATGTCAGTACGTCCTCCTCGCTGTAATAGGTCTTTTTGCCGAGCGTCTTGTACGGCAATGCACCGATGCTGCGGTAGCGCTGCAGGGTACGCTTGCTTATCTGGAGCAGCATGCAGAGGTCTTGGTTGTCGAACATCCTGATACTTTCCATCGGGTTCGGGGCTTTGCCGGACGGTCGCAGGGAGAGCAGCAGCTCGTCCTGACGGTCGAGCCGTTCCATCAGCTTCTGCATCCAGTCCTCAAAATTGTTTCGTGTAAGCAGTTCCATATCTTATGTCCTCCTTCCTTTGGGTTTGCCGCCGCCCGTGCGCAGCGTGTGGTTGCGTTTCAGTTCCGTCAGTGTCGCTGCATCTTCTGCCACGGTGCAGTCTGCGAGCAGGCGGTCTATTTCCGACCGGCGGTAGCGGCATTTGCCGCGCAGCACGATATAGCCGATGCGCTGTTCGCTGCGCATACGTTGGAGGGTACGGGTACTCACGTTCAGCAGGTGCGCCGCCTCGCGGGTGGTGAGCAGCATGTCGGAAGACTCTCCCTTCCTTTCACCGGAAACGGCACGCACATAGACCGCTATCTCGGCTATCTGTTCCGTCAGGGCGGTGAAGGCGGAACTTTCAATCGTTATCACTTTCATATTTTGTCCTTTCTTTTGTTTCTCTGCGGCAAAATTCGGCAATAAACAAAAGGGGCTTTAACAACTCATTACGTGACTCACGTAAGATTTTCTTTGAAAGTGACTCCGTAACCCGGACAACCGGCGCAACAAGCTGCCGTATAGCGGAAAACGGCACGCATTCAAGGCGACTGCGTTACCTTTGCGGTAAATCATTAAATGTTTTGGTATATGGAAATCGTATCTATCGAGAAAAAGACCTTCGAGATGATGCTGGCGTCATTCAACGCCCTCTCGGAGAAAGTCGCCGCCCTCAGGCGCAAAAGCGACGGCGGGCGGCTGGAAAGGTGGCTCACGGGCGAGGAGGTCTGCGGGCAGTTGAGAATCAGCCCGCGCACGTTGCAGTCATTGCGTGACAGGCGGCTTATCGGCTACTCGCAGATAAACCGCAGGTTCTATTACAGGCCGGAGGAGGTCAGGCGGCTGATTCCGCTTATCGGCACGATCTATCCCGATGGAAAATGACTCTGTTTTTATTAACCACTTAATCCGATGTTATGATGAACGAGAACAACGAGGTTTTCACAATGGAGGACGAGCCGGTTGCCACCGCGATACAGAATATGCTCAAAGGCTCCAAATGGCTCTCCGCATTTTTGGAAAGTTACCGTCCGCCACTGGACGGGGAACATTACCTGACGGACAAGGAGGTGGCGGAAATGCTCCGGGTAAGCCGCCGCACCTTGCAGGAGTATCGCAACAACAGGATGCTGCCCTTTATCCTTCTGGCAGGTAAGGTGCTTTATCCCGAATCGGGACTGCGTGAACTGTTGGAGGCGAATTACCTCAAGCCGCAGGAATAAGGCGGTTGCATGAAAAAAAGGAAACGGACGGCACCCGATGGCGTTGTCCGTTTCCTTTTTCGTTATCTGTATGCGTGTTCAGCAATATCCGGTTTTCCCGTTCTGTATGAACATCACGTATGCCTGCCTCTTTTCCTTTGAGAGTGCCTTTTCCACCAGCCACATGCGGAACACGTGTGTATAGTAGGTATTCAGCCGGAAGGCTACTGGAATGATGATTTCAAGCGAGTAAACATCCGCGTACAGGCCGTTTTCAAGCTGTATGTAGCGGCATACCTCGTAGTCGTTCAGCACGTCCGACTTGCGGACGGCTTTGATGGCGGCGTTCACTGCCGGGACGGTGGCATGGAACTCTTCGGCGATTTCCCCGGCGGTCATCCATACCTCGTTACCGGTTACGCTGACCGTCTTGTCCTCTATAATGATTATGTCACGTTTCATGGCGTCTCTGTTTTAGATGGTACATCCTGCAAATTCCTCGATTTGGTTCAATCTCGCGGCAAGGTTCTCCATGTCTTGGTTGAGTTTCTCTTTGGTTATCTTCGCGTATATCTGCGTTGTCTTTATACTCTTGTGTCCCAGCATGGAACTGACTGTTTCGATGGGTACACCGTTGGAGAGGAACACCGTCGTGGCTGCCGTATGGCGGCTCTGATGCCACGTGATATGCTTGGTGATGCCGCAACGCTTGGCGACGGCACGGATTCCGGCGAGGCACGTGTTGAATGTCAAGCAGGCGGATGTTAGACACCACGCCCGTCTTCTGGCGGTTGATGTTTATCCACTCGTGTTCATCGAAGTAGGTGCGGATGTTCTCTTCCGTCAAATTGCGCATATCGGCGAATGACAAGCCCGTGAAGGCGCAGAACAGGTAGAGGTCGCGGTATAGTTCCTGTTTGGCGTTCTTCAGTTTACCTTCCATCAGCAGGCGGATTTCGTCTTTGGTCAGGAAACTGCGTGTCGTTTCCTCCTTCTTGATTTCATACTCCCTGAACGGGTCGCGTGTGAGCCATTCGTTGTTGATGGCGATGAACACCATCGTCCGAAGTGGGCATACATACAGCCACACGGTATTGGTGCAGCAGTGTTTGTCCGTGCGCAGAAACATCTCGAAGTCGGAAATGAAAGCGGGGGTAAGCTCTTTCAACGCGATGTCCTTCACGTGGTAACGGATGTTGAGAAACTCTTGCAGGTGCTTGTAAACGGTCTTGTACTTCAAGAGTGTGCCTTTGGCTTTCATGCCTGCTTCCACCTGCTTGGCATAGTCCTCGTTGTGTTGCTGGAACACCTGCATCAGCGTGTGATAGCGGTGTTCCAGTCCGAGAAAGATGCGTCCCATGACGGGAACCGTCCCGTCTTTTTTCACTACCTGACGTTTGAGGTAGTAAATAACTGAAAATGTACTCTTCATCGTCCTTAATTTTTTTGTTCAAAATTAGTTGGTGAAGAGCCCTCCTCTGATACGCAAATTGCGGAAGAACGGCGCAATCTTTTTTCGTTACCGGATTTTTTGCGTGAGTTGTCAGTAACTCACTAATCCTTAAAGCCTTGTTTCGTTATTCGTGTCCATTTCGTCACCTATTGAGCGTGGTTACGAACAAGTAACGTAGCTCCGTCTTGATTTGGCTTCGGCGTGGATTGAAATGGCTCTCGGAATAATTGGCAGCGTAAATGAAACCCCTGTAAATCAAATCCATTACCATATTCTTCCGCATTTCACTTTTTTGTAGTAACTTTGTTGTACAAAGAAGCTAACTTTAAATTACTTATATATGAAATCTATAAAACCTCAATTAACCGCTGTACTATTAGCTCATACTATTCCTGATAGAGTTGCATCTGATGATGGATTAATTGTGAATAGTTATAAAGAACTTAGAAAGTATGTAGCGGAATTATCCTGTAAAAATAAAGATTGTATCTTATTCTATAGGGGACAAAAGGAAGATTATAAAAATAGTAAAAGTAAATCAACCTTTTATCCTACTATATATAGAGGGGAACCCTTATCTGCTGATGAACTTGCTTTTCGCTGGAGAAAATTAAAATCGGCAAGTAAATTATTAGTAGATAAGATTAAAGCTGAAAAGATAAGCGAAAAAGATTTATTAATTAGAAAAAAACTGCTGCAATGGAGTATTATTCAACATTATGAAGTAACCGAAACTCCTTTGATAGATGTTACTCAATCTTTAAGAGTTGCTTGTTCTTTCGCCCAATTAGATAATGCTAATAATTATGCTTATATATATGCGTTCGCTTTACCATATTATACAAATAGAATTTCTGTAAATTCAGAGCAATATTTAACGAACATAAGATTGTTAAGTGTCGCTCCACCTGAAGCACTGAGACCATATTTTCAGGAAGGCTTTCTCATTGGTGAAGATGAAATAAATGAAACTTATACAAATAAATCAGAATTAGACTTGAATAACCGTTTAATTGCCAAATTTAAAATTCCTAATAATAATAATTTCTGGGGAATTTCAGAGAAAGCAATATGTAGGGATGATTTATATCCTGACAATGATAAAATGGATGATATATGTCAGGAAATTAAGGCGGAACTTTACAATAATATTCTACCTAATGAAGTACCATTATCTGATATGGAATTTGGCAGTTTTATGTTGTCTTGGACAAAGTTAGAAGAATTGCTTATGCATAATTATTGTACAACAAGCTCCAATAGGCCTACTGTTTTAAATGCAATTCAAAATATAGCAGATCAAAATTTACGTAATAAATTAAATAAAATGAGAAATTTACGTAATTTACTTGTACACAATCCAAAAGGCTTTGGCGAAAAGATGAGAGCTTCTATTTTAGGTATAGACATGTTACTCAAAGATTTGCAAGATTATTATAAATAATAGTGATTGTTAGTGAGAAATATAATAGTTGTGTATCAAACTATTTGTTAATAATATTACGGTAACTATAATATTAATACTAAATAAATATTATAGTTACCGTAAGTTGTTAGTTTATTGAAATACTATAGTTACATTTCATTGTTCAATAAATATTTGAGTTCCGGGTCGTTCTCTATGCGGATCAGTTCGTTCTCCACCAATTCAACAATATCCTGTTTGATTTGCCGATAGTTGGCCTGTATCTGCTGCTCCATTGTATCGTTACCGTTCTCGTCCAGAAAACTGCTGATTTCGGGTATGGGCTGGTAGGCCGCCGTCTCTTTCTGTACGGCTTCATTGTCAACAACTATCTGCCTGTCCAGTTGCGTGTTGATGGAAGTGGACGTATCGTTGCGGTTGATGCTCATGGACTCTCTTTTTTGCAGGATTTTCCCAAATCTTTCCGACAAGGTTTTGGCCGTTTCACCCACTACCTGACCGCTAAAAACATTGCCCACAGTTGACATAATTACGGCGGCCTCCTTGTCTCCGTAGTCGCGCTTTAACTGGCTGAAATCCTGAAAACCTAACACAACCGCGACCTTGTTGCTTCGTGCCGTGGCAATCAGATTATCCAGACCTTTAAAGAAGATGGTCGGTAACTCGTCAATAATCACACAACTTTTCAGTTGTTTCTTCTTATTTATCAGCTTAACAATACGGGAGTTATAGAGTCCCAGTGCTGCTCCATAGATTGAAATTCTATCGGGATTGTTGCCCACACATAATACTTTCGGTTCTTTGGGATTATTAATATCCAACGTAAAATCACTGCCGGACATTACCCAATAGAGTTGCGGACTTATCAGTCTGGATAACGGGATTTTAGCGCTTGCAATCTGGCCCTGGAGCTGCTCACTCGCTCCGCCTTTCCATGCGTCAATGAACGGGCTGAGATAGTTCTCCAAATCGGGATAACTTGTCAGAATGGTAAAGACGTCTTCATACCTTTTATTAAGCAATTCAATAGCATGTGGGAACGTACAGAACTTGCCACCTTCATAGATTTTCAAAAACCATATTATCGCCGTAAACAAGACAATCGGGGATTCCACGAAGAAGTCCCCCTGCTTTTGCACCCACGACTTATTGAGGTTGAGCATGATGGTGTACGACGATTCGTAAGCATCTGAAATATCCGTCATCAGTTCCGGTGCCAATGGATTACAACGGTGGCTTTTCCTCGGATTATCGAAATTGATCACATAAAATTTAGGTGGAACCTTATAGCGGTATCTGTACTTGAGCAGATGGTTATAAGCGATAACCGACAGGTCATCAAACTTAAAATCATATATATAGAGCGCATAGGATTTCTCTATAGTCTGCTTTATAAACTGGTTGACAATGGCATAGGACTTCCCGCTGCCCGGTGTTCCCAATATCATTGTCGCTCGAAAAATATTAACAAGGTTGATAAATCCGTTGTAAGTCTTCCCTCTGTACCAGAATTTGGTCGGTAGATTGACGGAATATTCGTTTTCCATAAGGCGAGTTTCCTGCATGAACGATTCATTCTCAGTATTGAAAACGTCCTCCAGTAAATTGTTCTTCAACAGACGGCTTATCCACAATCCTGATGCCAACAGACTGAAAAAGCCGCCGACCAATGTCGTGGTATAAAGTATGGCGCATACACCGGATGATGCGTCAATGGACAGCAACCACCAGTTCAGGAAAAAGAGTATGGCACCCGCTATGGCCGCAATAATTATTTTCCTTCATGTGATTTCATGCTTCTTCACTCCCTTGTTGCCCATGCAGGACAGACCGAGGAAAAGGACACAAAACAGTTTTGTGTAAAGCAAAGATGAAAATAGTCCGGTGGTACGTTGGAAATTTGATAGTATTTTATCCACTATGCCAAGCGTTCAGCCCATTTCATGCAGTCAGCCGTAACAAAACCAATAGATGTGTATCGCCAAAAATAAAAAACTGATGGCCCGCATAAAGTCTGTGACTTTGGCAAGACCTCTTAAATCATCTTCATTCTGCATAATTGTAACTATTAAAATTAAACTTCTTGTTCTATACCTTTTATATTATAGCCTACGCCTGCGCTTCTTCTTTTTCTTGCGTCCATAGCGGAAAGCCGGATCAATGTACTCGTGTGTATGGTCATCTTCCATAAGTACGGAGAAAATGTCAACGGCACCGAGTGCGGATGTGTCAATCAGACTTTCGGAAGTTTCCGGCTGCCGGTGGTATTGTTGTTCCTGCCGTTCTTCAGTCTCTTTTCTTTCCTCCCGTTCCGTATCTCTGTCTTGCCGGGATACTTCCTGTCCGGTTGGTGGTATCAACCTCTCACGGTCTGCCTCCGGATTATTGAACAGTTCGTTGAACACATTGGCAGAAAAGGGTTTTCCCAAACGCGAGCCGTTGAACACTGTCCGACTGGTATGGTCTATGAAAGTGATGCCGTACAGGCGTCCTTCGGGATTGATACGGTAAACCACTTCTATATCCGCCTCTTTCAGCCTGCGGGCAAAATCTTCTTTCGTGCCGATGTCCTGCATGGCTTTGGTGATTTCCTGCCTTGTCCTTTCTGGGAGGTTGTCCTTTTTCACCTTTTCAGCGGAAGCGGCAAACTTCTTTTGCAGTGCTTCATAACCGAATACCTTGCCGAACTTACTGGATTTGAAAGGTGTTCCCACCTGCTGTCCGTTATCATCCAAAGCTCCGTACATGATACCGTGGTATTCCTTTCCGTCCACACTTCCCCTTACCTCGTAAACAGTGATGTTATACAAATTCAGAAGGGTGTTGTATTCGCCAAGTGAATGACAGTTGTAACATTCCAGCAAGGTACGGGCGGTATGCTTTGCTTGCGCTTTCACGTCACCTTTCGGATAATCCACTTTTTGCAAGGCCAACAGTTCCCGCTCACCGTGTTCTCCGAGTGTGGGATGAAGCCCGTACTTCACTTCCATTTCACGACAGATGTTCTGTGCCCGGACGGCTTCCCGGTTGTGGTCTATCTTTTCTCCTTTCTCGTTGATGCGTACCGAAACGATGTGCACGTGTTTGCGGTCGATGTCTTCGTGCAGCCAAACTATATAGGGCTGGTTCCCGTAACCGAACTTTTCCATAAACTCCTGCGCCAGTATGGTCATCTGCTCTTCCGAAAGAATGTCCTTCGGGGAGGGATTCAATGAGATATGGATAACCGGTTTTCTGACGTGTGAATTGAGTGCAATGTAAGGTTCGAAAGCCTGCACGCAGTTTTCAATTGGAACATTCCCCGAAGTGTCAGCCGCAATTTTCGGATGTCACAATACCTTTGCCGTACCGTCATCCACCTTTATCTTATTGTAGGCAATCACTCCATAGAATGAACTGCCTGATGTAATATTCGGCACCATAATATTATTCCTTTTTAGTGAGATATTCCTTATCGAACCGCTTTGTCAGTTCGATAATCTGTTTGCAGAGTTCCTCCAGTTTGCGGGTTTCTTCAGCAAGTTTATAAAGAAACGCAAGCGATTTCTTTTCCCCGTAAATGGTATGGATGGTCTTTACACATTGGTTGTAGTTGTTTCCTATCCTTCGGAACTGTTGATAGAAAGCAGTTAATTGGGCATAATACTCCTGCGCTTCCTTATCAATCTTCACTACCTTGAACTCTCAACCGAAGATGCGAGCAAAGATAAATTCAGCTTTGTTCTTCATGCCGGATTGTTCGAACATGGAGATAAACTTTTCGTCTTCCTCGTCATTTAGACAGAGGTAATAACGGTGCGTGCGTGGATCGGCCAGCACCTTGCGCCCTGCGGCGCCACGGATTCTTGTTTCATCTTTCATAACATGAATAATTTAGGAAGTTCGACTTGGAAGAACTGACATCCCCGAAAGCACTTTCGGGGCGAGACTTTCAGCGGGTGGAAATATTTTCAACCGCTGAAAGTACACCTCGCTATATGCTGACGCATATTAAAATCCGGCTGGGCCGGATTAAAGGTCTGAAGGGTTTGTTTTACGTTCTCTCTTCGAGAACGGGCTGCGCTCTCCCGGCGACAAAGGTAGATAGTTTTTTCGTTATGGTCATTATCAGGCATCACGCCAACAGCCGCCAACAAATGACTTTGAAACCACAGGTACATTACGGATGCTCTTTTTGAGGTTTATTTGCAGTCGGATAGTTATTTAGCTACTTATCCGGACAGATAAAAAGATGGTTATCAGGATAACTATGCGGACGGTTTTCTATCTGAATGGCTTTTTGTCTGAATAGCCATTTGATTAAGTAAGTTTTCAGATAAGCGTTCATAAGGCTATCTATCCGCTTATACAGCCATACATATATAAAGATGTATAGACAAGAATGTGAATATTCGGATAAATGGACAGGTAAATAGATTATTAGCTAAATACTTAGATAAACAACCGGATAGCTATGTGGCTACATAGCTATGTAAGTATGTAGCTAAATAGACAAATAGCTTCATAGCTAAGTAGCTATATAGCTAAACTGATAATGAAATGAATGAACGGATAGGTGTCTATCCGCTAAACTATCAATAAATCAAATTATTCACACCATTTATGCGGCATCGTGACTGCATTATGTGAAAGGACTGAATGTAGCTGTGGTGGATTGTGACTATCCGCAGCACTCAATCATCAAACAGAAAAAGCGGGATATGGAAGTGGTGAAGACCACACCCGTTTATCAGAACCTCTTGGTGGAGCAGACCGGGCGGTTGAAGAAAAAGGCTTATCCGGTCATTGGAAGTACCCCGCCGGATTGTATGACTGACTGAAGGAGATTTGAAGGGAAATCGGACATACATTATGACATGGTACTGTTCGACCTGCCCGGAACTATGGGTAGCGACGGGGTTATCGCTGCAATTAGTGCGCTCGATTATCTGTTCGTGCCGATAAAGGCAGACCGTCTTGTGCTGGAAAGCACGCTGAACTTTGCCACCACCATTAATGACCGGCTGATAAAGACCGGCGTGTCCGCACTGAAAGGTCTTCATCTATTCTGGAACATGGTTGACCGCAGGGAACGCACGACATTGTATGATGTGTATCAGCAAGGTTTTTCCCTGTTAGGGCTGGATTGTCTCAAAACACGTATTCCCGTGCGCAGTAACTTTACCAAGGACTTGTCCGCTATGGGCGGCCCCGTTTACCGGAGTACGCTGTTCTCTCCCGATGCGGCATTCACCAAAGAGTGCGGCTTCGATACGTTTATGGATGAAATCATATCTGTACTTAAAACCGAATAGTCATGGCAAAGAAAACAAGCGGACAAAATCCGGTGGATGAAGCGTACCTGCGCAGCCTGATGGCAGGGGTTCCTTCGGAGCCTCCTTTATCATCTGTACCTTCAACCGGCGGAGGTAATGGCGAAAATAGAGAAACCGCTTTATCCGATGAGAAAGGAAAAGCGGATGGCACTGCAAATGAAACAGTCAGGGATGTTTCCGATGCAGGTGGTGCCGACCGTTCGGAAGTGGTTACGGAAAAAACGTCACCGAAAACGATTCGCACGGCTCTGGCTGACTTTATACGCAGATTCAACTACATAGACAATGTATTGAAGGAGCATTTCGAGAAACATGCGGATGAGGTGAAGACCTATTTACAAAAGAGTTATAACAAAATATTTTAGGGTATGAATATACAATCAGGTTACTATGAAGCCGGAATCGCTCTGTTCTGGCTATTGTTCGCCTATCTGTTCATGGATAAGTTCCTGTTCAAGGGACAGCTTGGCGAAATATGTTTCGGAAAGGCACGCCGCCGCATGGCAAAAGCTCTGCGGGGCGTTGCCGGATGGTTCGATCCGGTGAAAGAGGAACAGAAAAAAGGGCGCAGGCGCTCGAAAGGGAAAGCGGAAAAGAAAGACGTTCTGGTAGCGCCGGAGTCTGAAAAGAGGAATGTCACGACCGCAAAAACGGAAATGAAGGATGACGAAAAGGTAGAAGCTAAGAAAAAAGCAGAAGGCAAAAATATGGAAAAACCTCCCCAAAAACGCTCTGAAACGGACAGTCTTGTCGTTACAAAAAGCTACGGGATACGTCAACGGCCGCCAATAAACGTCACCGGTTCCGGAACTATTGCAGGTAAAGAAAATGCCTCTACTTTTGCTGGCAGAAACGAAGATACAGCGCCACAAAAGGTAGCACAAGTGCCGCCGGAGCGCATTCCGGAACTGTTCCGGGACAAGCGCGTGGAAGAGTGGAGGGCTTCTTCGGATGAGAGTTCCGGCAAGCCGGATGGCGATAGCGGACAGGGAGGAAACGGTGACGAAGTGGATACAGATGAGTTGAACGAGGAACTGGATGATTTGAACTGTATCCGCGAAGAGTATTCGGGCGAGGCAACCGGCATAGGGCCGGAAGAGATTGACCTGATTATCGACCTCTGCAACGGCAAGGATATTCCGACAGACAAACGATTGTCCCTTTTAAGGGCGATCCACCATATCAAAGATACGCAGATTGAA
>QWCN01006325.1_pt1 | contig 11023 bp, 8 predicted proteins | sample 1972711 | NCBI WGS metagenome assembly QWCN01 (sample SAMN09866707, study PRJNA288562) | Human gut metagenome isolate term1_stool, whole genome shotgun sequencing... | isolation source: gut | host: Homo sapiens | place: USA: California | reverse complement strand
CTGATGAGCATGAAGGTGCGAAGTCCGGCGGAATGCCGCTTGCTCGACCGTTCCCATCCGATGACGGCGGCGAGCAGGACGGCAAGCGCGACGCGGAACACGGCGCACCACGGGCCGGGCTCCGCAGCCCATGGGCCGAGCAGCTGGGCGATGGGATCCGAGAGAACATGCATGGTCGATTACCTCCTGAAAAATGGATTGCGCCGCATCGGGCGCTGAGATGCGAGATACTGCTCCTCCGCCGCCTCGAGGAACGCGGCTTCGTCTTCATTCAGCGCTGCGCTGCGCTGCGGCAGCTCGGTCTGGATCTTGGCGATGCGCTCCGTCAGGAGCTGGACGGGCGTTTTCACTGCGCCGGATTCGGTCTCGGGCACAACGTCGGTCAGGTCTTCGAGCTTTGTGGAATACGAGCCGGAGCAGAAGAGCGCCAGCTTGGCGCAGCCGGGGCCGACCAGTTCGTAGAGCACGCTGGAGGAAAGGATGATCGTTTGCAGGGCCTGCCCGGTCTCGCCGCCGAGCGTCCGCGCGCCGAGCGCGGCCAGACCGATGGCGACGCCCGCCTGCGGGATGAGCGCGAGGCCGAGGAAATTACGCACCTTCGGCGGCTTTTTCACCATCCGGCAGCCGAGCCATGCACCGAGGTATTTGCCCAAAATGCGGACGAAGAAATAGCTCACGCCCACGGCCAGCAGCGGCACGCCGAGTCCTGCGGCGGACGTGGAAAAGAGGGTATCGAGCCGGAAGGACATGCCGGAGCGGACGAAAAAGAGCAGCAGGATCGGCGGGCTGAAATAGTTCAGCTGCTTGAAGAGCTTGTCGTCCTCTGCCACATTGGTATAGACCGTGCCCATCGCCATGCAGCCGAGCAGCGGCGAGATGCCGAGCAGCGCGCAGACGCCGCAGAATGTGAACAGCAGCGCGATGGCAATGATGAGCTTATTGTCGGTCGAGCGCTTCTGCGGCATGAGCAGCTTCATGAGAAGGCCAAATACGCCGCCGAGCGCCAGCACGCCGAGATTCGTCAGCAGCGGGAGCACGAGCGTCTCGAACGAGAAGCCGTGCCCGCCGCCGGACTGCGCCGCGAGGGCCACGGAGATGGCAACCGAATAAAGCACCAGGCCGACCACATCGTCCAGCGCGACAACCTGTAATAAGGTATTGACGAAATCGCCCTTCGCACCGGTCTGCCGGATGGTCATCATCGTGGAGGCAGGGGCCGTCGCCGAGGCGAGCGCCGCGAGCACCACGGAAAACGACAGCGGCAGACGCAGCACCCAGAACGTCAGCACAAACACCAGCACCGAGGCGAGCGTCGCCTCTAAAACCGTGATCCAGACGACCTTCCAGCCGTTCTTTTTCAGCACGGACAGCTTGAAGAACTCGCCGGTGGAGAATGCGATGAAGGCCAGCGCGACATCGGACAAAAAGTCCATGCCGTCGATGATGCGCTGCGGCACAAGGCCGAGGCAGTATGGCCCGAGGAGGATGCCCGCGACGATGTAGGCCGTGACGTTCGGCAGGCGCAGCAGCTTTGTGATGCGCGTCATGGCGAAGCCAAAGAACAGCATCAGCGCAACGCTGATGATCACGGCCGCGACCGGCTGCGCCGAGGCGATCATGGCGGATATTGCAGTCATGGGCAGGCTCCTTTCTCTGCGCGTTCTTTTGAGGTTGATATAGTATAGCATACGCAGCCCGGAAAGGCAAATGCCGGAAAGCGGAGCAAGGACGATTTTTTCTTCGGATGAATAATTATGCAATCTGACAAGCTCGTCTCCGTCTATGGAACGTGATTTGTGCATCCGGCATAAAATTCATCGATAGTGAATATTTATTGAATATTTACTTGACAAACGTGAATATTAATGTATAATAAGCGCATAAACAAACACACCACTCACGTGTAACGGAGGAAAATGGATATGAATAAGAATGAAATTAAAAAAATCGTGCTGGCTTACTCGGGCGGACTGGATACGTCAATCATCATCCCGTGGTTGAAGGAAAACTACAACGATCCGGAGATCATCGCGGTGGCCGCGGACGTCGGCCAGGGCGACGAGCTGGATGGACTCGAAGAAAAGGCCCTCAAGACCGGCGCAAGCAAGCTGATCATCGCCGATCTGGTCGACGAGATGGTCGATGAGGTCATCGTTCCGGCGATGAAGATGGACGCCAAGTATGAGACCTACCTGCTGGGCACGGCCTTTGCAAGACCGGTCATCGGCAAGAAGCTGGCCGAGATCGCCCTCGCCGAAGGAGCGGACGCCATCGCGCACGGCGCGACCGGCAAGGGCAACGATCAGGTCCGGTTCGAGCTGGCCATCAAGCGGTTCGCCCCGGATATGAAGATCATCGCGCCGTGGCGCGAGTGGGACATCAAGTCCAGAGAGGAAGAGATCGACTATGCAGAGGCGCACAATGTGCCGCTGAAGATCAGCCGCGAGACGAACTATTCCAAGGACAAGAACCTGTGGCATCTGAGCCATGAAGGACTCGACCTTGAAGATCCCGCGAACGAGCCGGATTACGACAAGCCCGGCTTCCTCGAGATGGGCGTTTCGCCGTTCCAGGCGCCGGACAAGCCCACCTACGTCACCATCGACTTTGAGGCCGGCGCGCCCGTCGCGCTCGACGGCGAGAAGATGAAGGCCAGCCAGATCATCAAGAAGCTGAACGCCATCGGCGGCGCGAACGGCATCGGCATCATCGACATCGTCGAGAACCGGCTGATCGGCATGAAAGACCGGGGCGTCTATGAGACGCCGGGCGGCTCCATCCTCTACTTCGCGCACGAGCAGCTCGAAATGCTGACTGTCGACAAGGACACGCTGCACGAGAAGAAGAAGCTGGCCGTCGACCTTGCCGACCAGATCTACAACGGCAAGTGGTACTCCGCGCTGACGAACGCGCTGGTCGCGTTCGCGAACGAGTCCAACAAGCTCGTGACCGGCTCGGTCAAGCTGAAGCTCTACAAGGGCAACATCATCCCCGCCGGAACGACAAGCCCTTATTCGCTCTACAGCGAAGAACTGGTTACCTTCGGCGAGAGCGACTATGACCAGGCACAGGCTGCCGGCTTCATCAACATCTGGGGCCTGCCGACGCAGGTCGAGGCTTTGAGAGAACAAGGCAAACTTTAATGATAGAACACAGGGAAAGCTCTGATGAGATCCTTGAGAGCATTTGCCGAGAGATTTTGTCTCAAGGCAAGATTTGAAAAACGCAGACATCCTTTGTGGATTTCAAGTTTTTCAAACCGCAGCATTGGGGCAAAAGATCCGGCGAAGGCCGAAAAGGAACTCTTCAGAGGTTTCCCGGAAAAGGAAGTGAGCGAGCATGGCGAAGATGTGGGCCGGGCGCACCGACGGGCAGACCGACCGTCTGGCGGACGATTTCAACTCGTCCATCGGCTTTGACTGCCGGATGTACCGGCAGGACATCACCGGCAGCATGGCGCACGCCGCCATGCTCGGCGCGACCGGTATTCTGCCAAAGGCGGACGCCGATACCCTGATCGACGGGCTGCAAACCATTCTGGACGATCTCGGCTCCGGCAAGCTGCAATTCGACCCCACGTGCGAGGACATCCACATGTTCGTCGAGCAGGTTCTGACTGAACGGCTCGGTGACGTGGGCAAAAAGCTGCACACCGCGCGCAGCCGGAACGATCAGGTTGCGCTCGACCTGCGGATGTATCTGCGCGAGCAGTGCGACGCCATTTCCGCGCAGGTAAAAACGCTGATTGAGGCGCTTGTAGATCGCGCGGCGGAATACAAATCGGCCATCATGCCGGGCTATACGCATCTACAGCGCGCCCAGCCCATCACCTTTGGCCACCACCTGATGGCCTACGCGATGATGCTCCTGCGCGACCGCAGCCGCCTGGCCGACTGCCGCAAGCGCATGAACCGCAGCCCCATCGGCTGCTGCGCCCTCGCCGGAACGACCTATCCGACCGATCGCGCCATGGAGGCCGCGCAGCTCGGCTTTGACGGGATCTGCATGAACTCGCTTGACGGCGTGTCCGACCGCGATTTCTGTGCGGAGTTTCTCAGTGCGTTGTCCATCCTGATGATGCACCTGTCGCGCCTGTCCGAAGAACTCATCCTCTGGACGAGCTGGGAATTTGGCTTTGTGGAGCTGTCAGACGCCTACACGACCGGCTCTTCCATCATGCCGCAGAAGAAAAACTCCGACATGGCGGAGCTGATCCGCGGCAAGACCGGCCGCGTCTACGGCGACCTCGTCGGCCTGCTGACGATGCTGAAGGGCCTTCCGATGGCCTATAACAAGGACATGCAGGAGGACAAGGAGGGCGTGTTTGATGCGTGCGACACCGTGTCGATGTGCCTGCCGGTGATGACCGGGATGATCGAGACGATGACGGCCAAGCCCGAGGCGATGAAAAAGGCCGCGCAGCGCGGCTTCATCAACGCAACGGATCTCGCCGACTATCTCGTGCGAAAGGGCCTCCCGTTCCGGAGTGCTTATAAAATCTCCGGCGCGATTGTCGGCGACTGCGTGAAGTCCGGCGCGGTGCTCGAGGAACTGCCGCTCGAAACCTATCAACAATACAGCGACCTGTTCGATTCCGACGTCTACGAGGCCATCGACCTGACGGCGTGCGTGGAAAAGCGCACGAGCGCGGGCGGCCCGGCGAAGGTTCAGGAACAGATCGACTACGTGACAGCGTGTCTTGCGAAAGGAGACTTTTAACGATGAAAAAGATGATCGCATTGCTGCTTGCAGCGCTGATGATCTGCGCGATGTTCACCGGCTGCGGCGAAAAGGGCACGACGCTCAAGAGCGTCCAGAAGGCCGGGAAGCTCACCATCGCGACCAGCCCCGACTTCCCCCCGTTCGAATCCCTCGGCGACAACAACGAGGTCGTCGGCATTGAGATCGACGTCCTGAACCTCATCTGCGAACAGCTCGGCGTGACGCTCGAGATCAACCAGATGGACTTCGACTCCGTCCTCCCCGGCGTACAGGCCGGCAAGTTTGACGTCGGTGTGTCCGGCATCTCCGTGACCGAAAAGCGCCAGAAGAACGTCCTGTTCACCGACCCCTACTGCCTCGCGGCGCAGGCCATCGTCGTGACTGAGGGCAGCTCCATCACCTGCAAGGCCGATCTCGAGGGCAAGAAAGTCTCTGTCCAGACCGGCACGACCGCCGAGAGCTTCTGCATGGACAATGGCTACGATGTCAGCTCCTTCGCGGCCAACAGCGACGCGCAGACCGCACTGACCAGCGGCAAGGTCGACGCCTGGGTCATCGACGACCTGACGGCGGCCGACATGGTCAAGGTCTACAACGCGGCGGGCGGCGACCAGCTCGTCATCCTGGACGAGGCCATGACCACCGAGCCATACGCCTTCGCCTTTGCCTTCGGCAGCGAGGACCTCGTGGCCGAGATCAACACGATCCTGAACGGCCTCGTGGCCGACGGCACGATCGCTTCCATCTTCGAGAAGTACGACGCGCCCTATACGTCCCCCGCAAATTCGTAACACTGCAAACAAAATGCAATCAGGGTCAGAAGCTCTGCTTCTGGCCCTGTACCTGAGAGAGGAGGCGTCCCGATGGGATTTTTCAGCACTTGGCTGCAAAAGCTGCACGAGACGTTCATTGAAACGCAATATTGGAAGCTGATGCTGGAGGGCTTCGGCAACACCATCGTCATCACGCTCGGCGCACTGCTCATCGGCGTGCTCATCGGCACGCTGATTGCCGTCATCAAATACTGCGTCGAGGGCACGAAAGCGCTGAAGCCGCTCGCGTGGATCTGTGACCTCTATGTCACGGTCATCCGCGGCGTGCCGGTCGTCGTGCTGCTGCTGATTTTCTACTTCATCATTATGACCAGCGCCGAGGGCATCACGGTCGGCATCCTGACGTTCGGCATCAACTCCGGCGCGTATATGGCGGAGCTGATTCGCGGCGGCATCAACTCGGTCGACCGCGGCCAGATGGAGGCCGGGCGGAGCCTCGGCATGTCGAAACTGCAGGCCATGCGCAAGATCATCTTCCCGCAGGCGCTGCGCTACATCCTGCCCGCCATCGGCAACGAGCTGATCGCCCTGCTGAAGGAGACTGCCGTCGCGGGCTATGTCGCCGTCGTCGACCTGACCCGCGCGGGCAACCTCGTCCGGAACAATACCTACGACGCGGTCAACCCGCTGCTCATCGTTGCGGCGACGTATCTGATCCTCGTTGTGGCGCTGACAAAGCTGCTGTGGGTCTTTGAAAGGAGGCTGTCGAACCGTGATCACCGTAAGTAATCTCTGCAAATCGTTTGGCGGCCTCGAAGTGCTCAAGGGCGTGAACGTCGAGATCGACAAGGGCGACGTCATCTGCGTCATCGGGCCGTCCGGCTCCGGCAAGTCCACGTTCCTGCGCTGTTTGAACCTGCTGGAAACGCCGACGTCTGGCAGCATCCTCTTTGAGGGCGATGAGCTGACTGACAAGAAGATCGACCTCAACCGCCACCGCCAGAAGATGGGCATGGTCTTCCAGCAGTTCAACCTGTTCCCGCACATGACCGTGCTCGACAATCTGACCTGTGCGCCCATCATGCTCAAAAAGACACCGAAGGCCGAGGCCGAGAAAAAAGCAATGGAGCTGCTGGCCCGTGTAGGTCTGGCCGACCGGGCGGACGCATGGCCCAATCAGCTCTCCGGCGGACAGAAGCAGCGCGTCGCCATCGTGCGTGCGCTCTGCATGGAGCCGGATGTGATGCTCTTCGATGAGCCGACGTCCGCGCTCGACCCTGAGATGGTCGGCGAGGTGCTCGACGTGATGAAGGAGCTGGCGAAAAGCGGCATGACGATGGTCGTCGTGACGCACGAGATGGGATTCGCCCGCGAGGTCGCCAGCCGGGTGCTGTTCCTTGACGACGGCGTGATCGCCGAAGAGGGAACGCCCGATGAAATTTTCGGCGCGCCGAAGTGCGAACGCCTGCAATCGTTCCTTGCCAAAGTATTGTAATAGGGGAGAATACCATGAATTTGTTCTATCAAAAGAATTTTCTGAAGCTGCTGGACTTTACGCCGGCAGAAATTTCTGACCTGCTTGCGCTGGCGGCGAAGCTGAAGGCCGAGAAAAAGGCCGGCACGCCGCACAAGCTCTGCACGGGCAAAAATGTCGCGTTGATCTTTGAGAAAACCTCCACGCGGACGCGCTGCGCGTTTGAGGTGGCCGCTGCCGACCTCGGGATGCACCCGGTCTACCTCGATCCCTCCGGCTCGCAGATCGGCAAGAAGGAATCCATCGCCGACACGGCCCGTGTGCTAGGCCGGATGTTCGACGGCATTGAATATCGCGGCTTTGGGCAGGAGATCGTGGAGGATCTCGCGAAATACGCGGGCGTCCCGGTCTGGAACGGCCTGACGAACGAGTTCCATCCGACGCAGATTTTGGCCGATTTCCTGACGATCCAGGAACATTTTGGCGAGCTGAAGGGCAAAAAGCTCGTCTACATGGGCGATGCGCGCTATAACATGGGCAACTCGCTGATGGTCGGCTGCGCAAAGATGGGGATGCACTTTGTCGCCTGTGCGCCGGAAGCCTACTTCCCGGACAAGGCGCTGGTTGCCACCTGCCAGCAGATCGCCGCCGAGACCGGCGCGACGCTCGAGTTCAACTCCGATGTTGCCAGCGCGGTCAAGGGCGCGCATGTCCTCTATACCGACGTCTGGGTGTCGATGGGTGAGCCGGACGAGGTCTGGCAGCAGCGCATCGACGACCTGCTGCCCTATCAGGTCAACGCGAAGGCGATGGCGCTGGCCGGAGCGCAGTGCAAGTTCATGCACTGCCTGCCCGCGTTCCACGACCTTGGCACCGGCATCGGCCAGAAGATCCATGAAAAGTATGGTCTCGAGGCCATGGAAGTGACTGACGAGGTCTTTGAAAGCCCGGCCTCCATCGTCTTTGACGAGGCCGAAAACCGGATGCACACGATCAAGGCCGTTATGGCTGCGACGCTCTGCAAAGACCTTTGATTTTTGAACATAAAACGACCCGGACGGCTGGAAACAGCCGTCCGGGTTTGCGTTTTCTGTATGTTACTGCGCGGTGTCTGTCATATCATAGAGCGTGGTTTTGCCGTCCCGCTGCCGCTGTGCGGCGGCGAGGGCGTAGAGCGCCTGTGTCGTCGCGGTCAGGTCGCTGCCGCCATCCAATGTGTGGGAAAAACTGCCGTTTTCCTGACGAAAACGCAGGAGAACATCCTCTAATGTGGCGTGATTCTTATAAAAACGTTCATCCTCGAGGGAGATTCCAAGCTCTGTCAGCGCCACGAGCACCTGACAGACTGACTCGCTGCTCACCGTGCCCCAGGAGACGAACGTCCCGTCCGGCTCCTGCTGCCAGACCAGCCAGTCCAGCCCCGCGTCCACCGCGGCGGAAACCGTTGAATTATCACGGTATTTTGCGAGCGCCTGCAAGGCCATTGCCGTCAGATCGACGTCGGAGCCGCCGCCGGCGAGGCCCCAGCCGCCGTCCGGATTCTGGCGGGAGAGGATCTCATCCACGTAGCCCTCGCGCGTGGCCTGCACGGCGGCGTCCGGGTTTTGCGGGATCTCATAGCCCGCAGAATCCAGCGCTAACAATGCGTAGATCGACCCGTTGACGCCCTGCATCGCGACGCGCTCAAGATCCGCTAACGGCACGAGCAGGTCATAGCCGCCCACGTCGCGCGGGTCACGCCCGATGGCCGTCAGCGCGAGCACGAGGCGGGAATACTCGGTGTACTTCGTCTCGCTGAGCTTGCCGCCCGCCTCCGTGACTGCGGCCTCGACATTTCCATAATATGTATCATAGTATTTGCCCGCGACCTGCACGCCGGAGCGCGCGAGGCCGAACACCGTCCAGTCGCCGTTCAACGAACCATAGCCCGGATTCGGCGCGGCCTTTTTGAGATAGGCCGCCGCCTGTTCCAGCGGCGTTTTCGCTGCGCCGCATGCACAGAGCAGCAGCGCGAGCGCGAGGAGCAGTGCAACAAATCGTATTTTTCTCATCGCTTACTCCTTTATCACCAGTTTTGCATCACAGAGCGGCGCGAGCTTGCCGTCCAGCAGGAAGAGCTTGATCTGTGCGCTGTCCTTGGTCAGATCATTCGTGCCTGCCGTCAGCGGCAGTGCCTTTGTTACCCGGCCGTTCGCGTCATAGCACGCCGCGAACAGCATCTGACCTTCCGGGATCGTGTCCACGGTCAGAACGCCAGTGCTGGACTTCCAGTGCCATGTGATGTCACCGATCTTGCCGTCCGTCTGTCCGCTGTCTACGCGGATGTCCACCTTCAGCGTCGGGGATGTTGTCAGGTTGCTCACCATGCCGCCGTTTCCGTCGGGCTGATTCTGGTACATGGTCAGGCCCTTGCCGTATTTGAGCGTGACGGAGGTATCGCCCGCCTGAACGGCGTCCGCCGGGGGGATCAGATATGCCGTCACGTTGCGCTTCACGCCGCGCCCGAAATCGCCCACCGCGGTCAGACCCGCCGTGTCGAACGTCTCGCCCGGCGCATAGGTCGTCTTTGTGGGCTGTGATTCGATCTCCATGCCCTTCAGCATACGGCCATAGGCCATCAGATGGCCGGAGTCGTTTTTGAAGTAGATCGTGCCCTCTGCGTCCGCGATCAGGCTGCAAATGCAATGCTGCGCGTGGCCGCTGCTCGGGGAGAACAGGGCATAGGCCACCTTCTTTCCGGATTCCATCGTGGTCGGCGCCGGGCTCGTCTGCCCCTTCCGGTCGTACAGGAGGCGGATCGTGCCGGGGATGGTGTTCTCTGCGAAGTATACGTAGACGCCGCCGTTCTCGTCGTTTTCATACGCCGTTGTGAGCAGACCGGACGCCTGCGGATAGCCCTTTGTGGGTACGCGGTAGGCGATGGACATTGCGCCGTCAAGGTCGATGACTGTGATGTTATGGCCGGAATACGCATAAAATTGGCTGCTGCCGGAGACGCCGACATAGGCCCGCCCATTGTAGACGACGGGCGTCGAGGTGCTCATGGCGACACTGGTTGTGCCGTTTTGCAGCTTGAGCGTCTGCTTCGAGTCAATCTTCCGCCCCGTCGCGTCCAGCTTGATCCGGATGAACTCGCCGCCCTTGCTGGTCGCGTAGTAGGCATTGCTGCCGCTGTCATAGCAGATGGTGCTGCGCACGTCGCCGCAGATGCCGCCCACTTCGTCCAGCAGCGCACCCGTGGCCGCGTCGAACAGCAGCACGCGGCCGGTCGACAGCACCGGCGAGGTCGAGTCCTGGCCGTCGTCCGTGCCCACGAGGAGGACGCCGTTTTGGACGCATGCGCCCGCCCAGTAGAAGCCGCCGGTCTGCACGTGCCGCCAGGCGGCATATTTTTCTTCATTGCTGGCAGTTGGCCGCTCGTCCGCGATGGGGAGGCAGACGAAGCTGGCGTCGCGGGTCTCACTGTTCCAGAAGCCGGTATAGGCATAGCCGTCCGCGACGGTCAGCGGGCAGTTCGGCTGGCCCTTGAGCGGGTCATGGTAGATCCAGAGGGATTCCAGCGAGTCGGCGTCGAACGCCTGCACCACGCCGTTCGCCAGTGCGACGAAGATCATGCCGTCCGCATAGGTCGGGCCGTTGATGGAGAAGCTGGACGAACCGGCCAATTTCCCGGTTTTGATCGTTTCGCCCGTGTCCTTGTTGATGCGGTAGAGCGTACTTCCGGCGTAGACAATCAGCTCGTCGTTCACGAGGATCGGATTGCTGACCGAGCCGCCGCCCATGCTGCCGCTGCCGGTGGCCGAGGAGCCGAGATGGACGGCCCAGTAGAGCGTGCCTTCCGCCGCGGAGATGGGCGTGGGCGCGTCTGTGACGGCGTTGTTGCGGTTGCCGCCCGCGGCCATCTGGCCTTTTACATAGGCCGTTCCACGGAAATCTGCCCATTCGGCGCTCAGTGTGGTGTCCAGCGTTGTGTTTTTCTGCGCTGTCTGCAAGGAAATGGCGACGTTGCTGAGATCGGAGTATGTTTTGCCGCCCATGGTCAGCTTCTGCACGC
>QWCN01006324.1_pt1 | contig 11024 bp, 10 predicted proteins | sample 1972711 | NCBI WGS metagenome assembly QWCN01 (sample SAMN09866707, study PRJNA288562) | Human gut metagenome isolate term1_stool, whole genome shotgun sequencing... | isolation source: gut | host: Homo sapiens | place: USA: California | reverse complement strand
CAACCATTTTCTTCGCTGTTTCAAACGACATCTTCTTTTTGCCCTTATGTGTCTGGTAACAATACTTGCATGCCAGATTGCAGTCATCAGTGACCTGAAATGTAACGGTCTGAGTCAGAATCTTTTCTGTCCCTACCGGTTCGTGCAGCTCAGGATATAATCTGCTCAGCCTTTCGGAATATTGTTCTGTTCTTTTCATTTGATTCCCTCAATTTCACAATTGCACAGAATGTCTACTTTCAGTTCTCCTGTCTTGTACTCAAGATTCCATTTGGTCTTGTGATGTTTAAGAATCTCCGGAATATATTTTTTCTCAAGCTCTGCTACTGCCATGCTGAACTGTGCATCCAATTCCGCTCCCTGTTTCTGATAAGCCTTAAATGCCGGGCTATTGATTACATCTGGGTCTTCCATATGTGATTCGATGATTCTCTGCAGGACATCTTTAGTAAATCCCCTTTCGTAGTCCAGTCTTTCGATGTACTCTGCCTCTTTGCTGTCTACTTTAATAATTACTGTTCTCATTTTTCCCTCCTAATTAAATGAATATATCGGTGTAGTCGCCTGTCCGTAGCACTGATTCCCGCAGGTCCCGCCACAATCACTCTGACAGCTTGATGCACAGGATGTAGAGCATCCTCCGCAGCTGGTTCCGCAGCCTCCAGAACAATTGCTTTTGCAGGTTCCCATGCAGCTATCTGTGCATCCGGAACCACAGGAATTTCCACAACCCGAACAGCCGCTACAGCCAGTACAAGACTGAGCGCAGGAAGCTGTGCACTTATTATCACAACCCTGACAAGTACCAGAACAGGTACCAGAACAGGTGCCAGAACAGGTACCGGAGCAGGTACCGGTGCAAGTATTACTGCATCCTTCGCAAGTCCATGTGCATGAAGAATAACATCCGCCTTCGCACCAGGTATTGCAGTCGTTCATGCAATTTGCTGTGCATGTCTGATTGCAACCGCCCTTGCATCCGCTTGTGCAATCATCTGCGCATGTCGAAAAGCAACTGTTTCCGCATCCGCCTGTACAGTCTGCACAGGTGTCCGAACAATTTGCTGTGCATGTCTGAAGGCAATCCGTTTTGCATCCTGCCTCGCAATCATCTGCGCATGTCCGTTGACATCCAGTACATTCGTCCGAACAATTGTGATTGCACTGCTTTGTGCATGTTTTATCACAAGTACCAGAACAGGTGCCGCTACATATCGTACTGCAATTTCGCGAGCAGGAAGTCCCGCATCCGCCGCAGTTGCCAGACGCTGTGGACTTACAGCTCGTTGCACAACTCGTTCCACATCCTTTTGAACACGCCATAGATATCACCTCCTCTCATTATGTAGTCATCGCGCCGGTTGTACATCCGGAACCACAGGTATGTGTGCATCCAGAAAAACAGCCATCTGAACAACCGCCACAGGATGTAGAACAGCCATCTGAACAACTCTTTGCGCAAGTGGTATCGCAACCACCAGTACACCCAGTGCATCCCTGACAGCCAGATGTGCAAGAACCTACACATAACCCCGTACAGAGTCCTCTGCACCCACTATCACTTGCCTGCTTATCTATTTTTGCAAGGGTATCAACAAATTTCTCCGCCTGATCGACGATCACATCTGCTCCACTATGACTCTGTTGCAGGCTGTTATCCTGCAAAAAATCCGCTACATTAAGCAGCGGATCAATAACCTTTTGTATATGTTCATCTGTAATGTCTCCCCCAGTGACCGGAACAGCATTATAATCATAATTTGCAGCAAATTTATTCATTGAAGCGCTTGAACCATGCTCCACACAGCTTCTCCTTGCCATTTCTTTTTTTACTTTTGCCCGCAATTCTACAAGTCTCTCTGCTGATATCATATAGCCACCGCCTACAAACTCGTGATTGCTGTCTGAGCCGGCTGAAGCATGACATAATCAACGGACACCGTTATATTTGCGCTATTTTTCAGCAATCTCGCAGTAATAGTAACCGTATCATTCAATTCAACATTAAGTCCAAACGTCTGATAAACTCCTGCTCTTTCAAACATATTTGCAGTAATAGTTCTGGTTTCCAATATCGCTCCGCCAGACGTTACATTTAATTCGATTAGCCCGCCGTTATTTGAATTTGAGTTCACTTTCACTCTAATCAACAAGCTATAGAGTCCTTTTCTGAGACTATCGATTGCTTTTTGAAACAGTGTCTGTACTGATGCTGTCGACGACGTTTTCCTGATAACGCTGAACTGCGCGCTTGCATCTACGATATTTGCATCCGCCGACAGCTCTGGTCCTCCATAGGTATTGTCAATCGCAAATGTGTCAATCCGTTCGATCATCTTTGCTACCCGTCGTTCGAGATATATAGTATTAAGCAGTAATGTCCTAAACATAGGATTTACTACATCCGCATGAACCAGATCCTTTGTCTCGATGATTCTCAAAGCTTCATTGAACTCCGGATTCTCCGGGATAACCACGTTCGCCATATATAATCATCTCCTTACTGTAAAACATCATCAATTTCAAATCTCATTGATACATTCGAATCTTTACCTTTTGGAAGAAAATTAGCAATCATGATGATGTCTCCTTCAGAGTCATACAATCCGATCTCACTTATGCTCTTTCCGTTGGCTTCAGATCCATTTAATGTGCAATAATATTCACACTTGTTTTCATTGGTTTTAAGTGTATGTCCATCTACCGCTTTTCGAAGAAATTCATTTTTCAATGTTTCTCCCGGACTAAGAACTGTTGAACCATTCGAGCCGCCACTTCCAAACGCAAATCCTACAATCTTAGGCAGAGTGATCTCTCCGGCTCTGGCTCTCAGGATTTTCGTCCTTCCTACTACTGTTACCTTTCCTTCCATCACAATTCCTCCGTTGTTACTTCTGTATCAAATTTTATCGTTCCATCCCATTTGTACTCTCCATTCCACTGATTGAGATTCTTGTAGATCATAACATTCCCGGTCATTCCAACCGGAAGTTTTTCTGTTATTTCACATTTAACTTCAACCGATGGTACAGAAAATCTTTCTGTCCAGACATGCTGCATTCCTATGTCTAACGCTGGGAATAAAACTCTTTCCCTCTCACTGCATATTGCGGCTTCAATAACATATCGAGCCTGCATTGACAGATGAGATGGCTTTATTTTGCGGATATATCCCAGCAGAATATCGACGGAATATATCGGATAGTCAGCACCAATAAGCAAATCTACATTGAAGATATACTTCTCAACCTGCTCCGAGACGCTCGCAGAAAGCCCAAATACGGTCTGTATAATGTTTTCCAGTCTATAAGGCGTAATGGACGATCTGGACGTCCTATCGCGCCGATTCACGACTGCTTTTCGGCGATCATCAATGTCTTTTGTTCTGTCGATAGGTATTCCATACGTCAGTTCATGGAAGTAAATTCCCCATGCCGCTGTTTCCGGAAATGCCTGCTTCTGCGCTTCGCCAATCCTCCTGCTTGCAGTCTCCAGTTCCAGCCCAATAACCTCGTATATCCATTTTCCGACATACGATTTATCGTACCAGCCTCTTGTCACATACGTCAGGAGCCTCTGAGCAACCTCATTCGTAGGAAAATGTTCCAGATCAACATTGTCTATATGCATCTCTATCCCTCCGTAAAATTAAGCTCCGTCGCAGTTGTGATCGGATAATAGTCTGCCGCAACCGATATATTGTTCGTATTTTCATTTATACGAAAATCTGAGAAATCAATTACTCCGGCTGTGTTAGACAACAATGCAGATGCAACCGTATACCGGATTTCTTCACTGTCCTTAGCTTCCCTGTAGTAGGTCTTTAATGCTGTCAGGAATGCTTCCTTTACATTGTCGATACTGTAATTGCTTTCCAGTTCAAGCACTGCACTGTAGGATATAGTCATGTCCTTCACTGTAGATATCGTTACGGATGCTCCAATCGGAGCCAGACGCTTCATTCTGTCCTTTGGGGATACAATATAGTCTTCAACTGCTTTTAGAGTATCTTCTCCAACCGCAGAACCATCCGGATCCGCAACAACAACCTTAACGGTGCCAGGTCCTTTCCATTCAGCTTCGACCACGGCAGAACCAACACCAGATACTTCTTTCGCCCAACGGACATAATCTGCGTCACATCCTACAAAGGAAACCTCTGCGGAGCGAAGCTTTTCAAGGATTCTTTCTCGGTATGTGTCGTCGTCCTCTTCGTCTGTGCCACCCCTGATAGGATTCTCATTCGTCACAGAAGTAACATTCTTGTTTGGCTGTTTCTGCAATGTCACAGTATTTCTTGTCACATTATAAGAAGCTCCTGTGAGAACAGACGCAACAGGTATGTCAACCGTTCCCTGCTCTGGTATAGTTGCTTCCTCAGTCGTCGCAAATTCAACAGATTCGACATCTGTCGTACCTTCTGTACAAAATACCATCCCTTCCTCGATAATCGTTCCAGCGGTGCCTACGACGGTCACATGACCGGATGCTCTGCTCGCCTGCTTTCGTGTAACCTTTGCAGATACACCATGCAAATCAAGCCATTGACCCCAAGCCCACATCGGGAACATCAACATCAATGTCCGGGTAAGGTTATACTGTATTAACCTCGATATTTCAATCGCTGTTGGCATTGTGAAATCGTATGGGAAATCTGCCGGCATATCAGAGATATCAACAGGCAGATTGTTCATCATCCTGGATTGGATCGTATCAGGATCACTATTATCTATAAATTCTGGAGTTACAAATTCTTCTGTCAAATTCTCATCTCCTTTTCAATGTTACTTCTAAATCAAATTTCTCCCAATGTATTGCGTACACTGTAAATTTCACATAAACCACAGATGGTTCCCATGAGAACTCAAAGTCCTCTACGGATTCAGTCCTTGGATTTACCATCAGAGCCTCTTCTATGGTACGTTCAATTGCCAGTTCCACAGCTGTGTCATCTTCTTCCTTCATGGCATCTTCCATCTCTGCACCGATGTCATCGTCGTACCCGAGGCAACTATATCTTTCTGTTGATACGGCCTTCACGCACCATATCTTGTACGCTTCAAGTCCTTCGCTTTTGAGCATACAAAAAGGAGATTTACAAACGAAATCTCCTTTCTCTAAGTCCCACGCCACAGATGGCTTGTACTCTGTATCATATTCTTCATTTTCTTCCTCATATTCCGGTATATCCACCACCGGATATAAGTTATTGTCTGCCATATGTCCTCCTATACCGGTCTGGTTATAATGTCGATCACAACAGCAGTGTCTTGCACCCACGCAATCAACACTCTGTCTCCGGCCTGCAACTGCCGCATAGATTCCGGAAGATATGCTTTTCCAGAATGTTCATCTGCCCGGACATCGCAAAATGCATCTCCCGTCTTTCCAAGAGTTAATTGCCTACAAACTCTGTAATCGTTTTTAGGAATTGGAATCGGAAATGTATTCGAGAGCAGGCTGCCGTCTGCCTGAATCTCTGCAAAATCAAGGAAGAGCGGCTTATCTGCGTGATCCTTCATTCTTGCATCTAATACCGCAGCTAATCGTGCGACACCGTCATTACTGTCATATGCCATATGCCCTCCTAATCAAACGAGCCTTCGTCTACCCAGCCGCATACATGTGTCTCAGCCCAGTTAACATTTTCCAAGCACCATGGATGAGCACTGCCCGGATTACTGTATGTTATAGTCGCCTTTCCGGCGCTTACCTTGTATCCTGATGTTGCATCCGAAGAAACATAATGATAGCCGCCATGGAAGTTGACTGTATCTCCGATGCTGTAATCTCCATCCTTTTTCTTGTTATCCTTTTTCGAGGGCGAAGATTTCAGCTTAGTTTTCTTCAAGGTCATAGTCATTTCCATTTTGTCGCAATCATGTGTAATAGCCGTTACCCAATAATATCCAGATCCGGTAGACATTTTCAAATGAATAATATCTCCCTTTCGGATAATAGGAAGATCAACAGCAACCACTTTGATTTCCTGCTTGGGTTTTCCATCATCCTCAAGAACTTCTTTTGCCTCTTTCTTCGCCTCATCTAAGCTGTCATCCTTGCCTCTGGTAAGGATCTTCTGGCGGATGCCGTACTTTGTTTGACCATCAACCGTAGCTTCTACTGGCCTACGCTTATCATCGTCTGCTTCTCCGAGAATCTTTACTCGTGTAACCATTCCCGAAGTGCTGATCTTATGAGAAACACTTATTAGATTTTCTGCCTCAGCAAAATGATAGATGTTCTTGTTGCTGCCAATCGCCAGAATCTGGGCCTTGCCCTTTACAGAGCGGATTACCGAATAGCCTCCACCCTTTTTCTTTGCTTCGTCCAGAATATCCTTAACCATCGTTCCAAGCTTCTTTTTATCTTCTTTGATAACTCCGTGATCCACATCAGGTCCGGTATATTTACCAATTGGTATACCCCATTTCTTGAAATAATCCTGTATAACCTGCTTGGTTCTTGCTCCGGAAGAATAATATACACAGTCTTCCGACTCCTGCAAATCATACAGGTTATCATAGGCCTTCAGCTTTAATGGTTGACTGCTTGACTTTGCAGATGGATTCCATTCTACAATCCGGCCACGCATAGCTTCATGCGCAGTTCCTGTCTTATATCTGTAATATAAATACAGATAACATCCCGGTTTAGACAAACTGGAAATACGCCCTTTTGCAGTCTTATCATTTTTTACTGTACATGATAGTCTTGCTGCGAGTTCGTTTTCCAGCTCTTCCCATCCCAGATCTTCGACAAAATTTGTTATGTCATATTTCTTCTTTTTTTCAGTTACAAGAACCAAATAGTAAGAATATTTCAGCGGATCAACCATATAATGCCTCCTTTACGGTATCGTAAGGATAGTTCCAGGGAATATCCAATCTCCCTTATTGCTATCCTTATGACCATATTTCTTTGCAGCTTTTTCTATTGTCGTCTTATTCGCATTGTAAATTTTTTCCCAGTCTGCGCCAGATCCATAAAACTTTCTTGCAATATCCCATAGACAATCGCCGGATTTTATTGTATAGGTCTGTTTTTTCTTTTCTGTCGAGGTCTTCTTCAGGTTTGTTCGGGTTGTTGTCTTCTTCTTTTTCTTGTCAATTCCAAGATCCTTTGTAGTCTGAATCTTTAGAGGGCGGTAACGATAAAAAGTGATGGAATAGGAATAATCTCCTTTTCCGCCAAATTTCTTATATTCAAAGCTCTGAATTGTGACATCTGTGTTTATGCCTCCGCCAGCGGAAATTACAAGATTCAGGATTGTACCTTTATCTCTCCAATTTTCCAGTTTCCTTATGCAGAACTTCGGGTCCAACCACTTAGTGTTTATGTTCCATTTCTTTCTCGCTCTGCCCCAGAAATATCCGGACCATTCATATGATCTGATATCCGGACCAGCCGGAAATGCAAAGGTTCCCTTTTTTATCAGATCGTACTTCTGGTATTTTGAATTTCCCTTAACGGTAATCTCCTTGTCTGGGAGAGAAGGAAAGCGAAGACAGGATTGCTTATTTGCCGCCTCTTTTAAATATATCTCCATGCCCTCTCTCCTTTCTACGTCGGCATATTTGCGTATGATTCGAGTAATCTTGATGCCAGTTCTCCGGACATTTCGTTAATCAGTTCTTTCAATTTCTCCTTGATTGAATTGACTGTATCATTTCCTCCGTCTCCATTAATATTGAAGACTGGATTCATGTTAATCACAACCTGCCCTTTATCGCCATTGTTGCCAGTGCTTCCGGAAGATGAGTCTGCCGAATCTCCTGACAGTGGAACATCTCCAACCATACCTCCGTCCGCATATTCTTTTACTCCAAGCGCACGTCCTGCCTGCAACCACAAATCCATACCTCTATCACGGCGTTTTGAACCAAGAGGAATAATCGCCTCTGGACCATCTTCACCTACCCAGGACAACAGTGGACCGGTAACAATGCTTCCTTCTGCATTGCCTGCAATAGATGCCGTTACAGAAGAACCGCTTCCAGACGTTGTTATTCCGGCGCTAGGGTTCGTGATATGCCAGTCAAGAGTTACATTAACTGTACAAGACGCAGGAATCGGATTTGAGAATGTAGACTGTACTTCTCCTGCAACTTCAGAATATACTTCAGCGGCATTATTTGTTTGATCGAGTGTTACGTCAGTGTGTCCGTCTGTCGGCATAGATTCAGAGAATGTACTTTCAACCTCTGACTGTGCCTGCTCTTTTGCTCCGGACGCATCTGTGGTCGCATCAGTGATATTAACGTTTGCAGTTGTATTTGTCTCAACCGGTTCCGTTTCGGTCTGTTCTGCGGTTGCGCTCTGTATACCAGAAGTATCAACCTGTACCAATTCCTGTGGAATTGTTACGGTTGCTCCTGCCTGTACTTCAATGCCGTTGGCTGCAAGTGTCCCTGATTCCATACCAAGAGCCGCTTCAATCTGAGCCGCTGCTACATCGGAATCCACTTCAACATTTGCCAGATCAACTTTCACTCCTTCTGCTGTAACGGACATTTCAGCCCCTTCAGCATCCAGAGCCGACATTGCCTGCTCGATAGCAGCCTGCGCCTTATCTCCGTCCATTTCAGCAGTTATTGTGTCCATGGAGATGGTGAGTTCCTGATCTGGATGAATAACGTATGGGCTTTCGATGCCATTCTGTTCCGCAATAGTCTGCCAGTCAATTCCAAGAGCATTGCCAATTTCCCAAAGGCAATCCCCCTGCTCAACTTTAATCTTTATGCTGTCAGCAGTAACCTCTTCAGTAGTTGCAAGATCTCCCAGTTTTTCATTCAGTGCTGATACCCAGGAATCTTTATCAATATCCACATCTCCATCAACAGCGGCTCTCAACCCTTCAAGAGTTATCTCGTCTGTTGTTGTTTCTGCCGCAGCCCTATCAATTGCAGTTCTAAGCTCATCAGGTAACTGTTCGTGCAAATCTTTGTACGCAGGATTGCTCGGGTCTGTGAGAACGCTCTTCATTTCTTCACTTCCGGATTCAAGAATTTGGTTTGCGTAATTCTGCCAAGCCGCATCAACATCACCTGCTGCCGCACCAACTTCGATTGCTTCCTTATATCCTTCCATAAGGCTCTTCGGTACTGCCTGCCCTGCTTCTCTGTACTGGTCAATCAAGCTTCCCATCCGACTAACGTCTGGTGCCATTGATTGATACAGCTCGTTTAGTGCTCTCTGATTAGCGTTTGCGCCAAATCCAAAGAATCCGCTACCATCATCCATTGATTTAAACGCATCTTCAAAGGTACCCGCAATCATTCCATAACTTTCGCTCTGTAAACTGGTTTCCGCACTCTTCAAAGCATTCTGTGTATTTTCTGTAAGCGTCTGGATGTTTCCGGTAATCTTCTCACCGTATGTGTCATTCAAAGTGTTGCTTCCAAGTTCAAGGCTCTTCGACAATTCGGAACCTTCCTGGCCTCTTACATACCATCCAGTCTGTTCTTTGTAGCTCTCATACTGTTCAGGAGTAATTCTTCCATAGTCCTTCATTGCCTCCAATTCCGAATACCACTGAGTCGTATCTGCTTTAATGCTTTCCATTGCAGTCTCGCGCTGGCTTCGCATTTCATCCATCAAGTCTGTAAACGAACCGCTTTCCAGATCAGCCGCGCTTAATTGACCGTATTTCTGGTTTATCCAGTCCCACTGTGCTTGTGCTTCGGCTTCTTTCCAACGGGCAGTAATGTTATTCATCTTCTCCTGCAATGCACTAATAGCTTCTTCTTCATTCACATCAACGATGCCGTCTTTCAAGGCCTCAGAGACCTTTTGTGACAGCTGACTGGATAAATCGGATAGTTCTAAATTGTCCGCTCTAGCCCATTCCTTGATGTTCTGGGCTAATGTCTGGCCGTCTTCTGTCCCTCCGAGATATGTTTGGACGTGAATGTGAGCCGCAAATGTACGGCTCTCCAGTTCAGATATCTTGCTTTCAACAAAAGTATTAATATTATCCGTATATTCCTGCTGTTCATCAGCTGTCAAAGTGATTCCAACTCTGCTCTTGAATTCAAGAACATCATTTGATTCCAAAGCTTTCTGCGCTTCAGCTCTCAGATTGTCGGCATTCTGTACTTCATTCAATGCCAGTTCAACATTGGTAAGGTACTTCTGATTCAGTATTCCTGCCGCTGCATCTTTGACTTCATCTGCAGATAATTTAATCTTTCCGAAATGATCTTCAAGACTATTTTCCAGCTGTGTCTCATTGTACTTGTCGATCGCAAGCTTAATACCGATGATCGCCGCTGTAATTCCCGCTGCCGCAAGTCCAACTTTCGCTCCTACAGGAATCATGGAACTCAGATTGCCTGCAAAGTCCATCACATCGTTTGCATTTCCAGCTGCCTCTGTGATGTTGCCAATAGCATCTCCGATAGGAGACAAGGTTTCCACTATGCTTTTCCCTTTTTGAGCAACCGTAGCTGCTCCTTTTGCAAGAATCCCTGCACTTAACCAAGATGTTAATCCCGCTTTTTCACCGCCCGGAAGAATAGCCGCTGCACTCGAAAATAATGTGCCAAGCCCACTGGATATTAATTGCGCGCCATCTCCAGAAACCCAATTCCCGAACGGCTTTGCGATTATTGAATCCCATGCTATGTCTATCTTTCCAAATAGATCCGCATTCTTCCACTCGTCAGAATTGGTCATGTCAGTGATCTTGCGTTTTACGCCTGCAATCTTATCATCTACCACATCCATAACCGCATTGATTCCGTCTGTTATCCCTGGCATTGCATCAGCTATTCCGCCTGCAATATCTCTCAGGTATGGAGATAGACGTTTCCCGAAGGCGTTCTCTGTGCCTTCGATAGCGCTCTGCATTAATGTAAAGGAGCCTTTAAGGTTGTCCAGCATCGTGTCAGCCATTCCCTCTGCCGCATCTTTTGAATTGCCAATTGCTGTGCTCAGCTTGTTGTAATCCTCTTCACTGGCGTTGATGATTGCTAACATGCCGGCCATGGCCTCTTTTCCGAAAATGGTTGAAGCTGCTGCTG
>QWCN01006321.1_pt1 | contig 11026 bp, 11 predicted proteins | sample 1972711 | NCBI WGS metagenome assembly QWCN01 (sample SAMN09866707, study PRJNA288562) | Human gut metagenome isolate term1_stool, whole genome shotgun sequencing... | isolation source: gut | host: Homo sapiens | place: USA: California | reverse complement strand
GCAGGGTTGAACTTCAATGTATAGTTGACTGCATCTGTAACATATTCAAATGCACCAGTGTCTGCATTAAACTGTGCAGTCGGGAGTCCGGTTGCTCCTAAGTAATTCAGCTGTCCGGTTGTGATCCCAAACAGTTCTGTCATGCTTCCTGTCTGCTCTGCTACAGGTGTCTTTGCCCCGCCTGCTTGTGCTGCATCTGCTGTTTCATATTTGCTGTATGCATCGATCTTGTAGGAATTTGTTGCCTTATCCAAAGTAACTTTTGCATATTTGGTAAGTGGTTGTCCTCCTGCATTGTAATCTGTATAGGTATAATAATAATTTCCTGCTTTGATATCTGCACTGAGATCAGATGCTGCATAATGGATATTTTCATTTGTGATCGGATAGGTCTTTGTAGCTGTTGTATTCTGACCAAATACCTGTGCTAACTTACCACCCTTTTCTAAAAACTTCGATAATACAGAATTATTCTCAGAATCTAAGATATCTGTCAACTCTACTGTATAGCTTTCGGTATCTGCATTTGTTACTTTTACTGCAAATTTTGCTGTGTATTTATATCCTAACTTATCAAAGAAGTTCAAGTTCATTGCATAGCCGTCATCACTGGTAACATTTTTATCATTCTTATCCATGATACCACTGACAGTTCCTAATGTTGTTGCCTCCGGTGCAGATGTTAAGTTCTTCTCCTGCATGATACGAAGTGCAGATACGGTATCTTTCTTGATATCTCCTGTTGTTTCATCTACCTGCCATCCCATAACTGTATATCCGGTAGATGTCATGCAAAGGTTACCTGCTCCATCAACATAGAAAGAACCTGCTCTTGTAAATAAGTTTTCAGAACCTGTATTTACAACAAAAAAGTTCGTAGAGCTCTTATCTGTCAGACGGATATCAAACGGATCGCCGGTTGTTTCGGCTGCACCGGATGATGTGATCGAAATTTTTGTTGCTCCGGTCGTAACACCAAGACCGATCTGTTTTGCATTGACACCACCTTTACCGGTTGTGGCATTTGCACCTGATGCATTTGAAATCGTCTGATACATGATCTCACCGAAAGTTACTTTTGAGGACTTAAATGCTACGGTATTTACGTTAGCTACGTTGTTACCGATTACGTCCATTTTTGTCTGATGTGTCTTAAGACCTGACACAGCAGAGAATAATGATCTCATCATAATGAAATGACCTCCTGTTTTCTATCTGCGGTCTGTCGTCCCCCCTTCTGTCAGTCCGGGGGATCTGCTTCCCTAAGGTCCAGCTATATAATGACAGCACCGTCTATATTTGTAAATATGTTGTTTTGTGTTTCTACCTGATCCATTGCGGTTACAACGGTCTTATTTGGAACATTGACGATAAATGCAAGGGAATCCATCATAACTAACGATTCTTTGATTCCTTTTTCTCCTGCTTTTGCAACGCCATCTTCTAATCTTGCGTTCTGTTCCTCTGTCAGACTAATATTCCGCTCCTCTAATCTCATAGAAGCATGTTTTGAAAATTTCAGTTCAGATGATCTCTGATTCTGTTTCTTGCGTAAAATCTCCTCAAATGAAGCCTGTGAGCTGTTATCTGCCCTGCTGCTCTTTGCTGATCTTAGATATTCTCCGGTAACCTGTTCAATGGATGTAAAACGATTTGTGATCTTATCCATATCTCCACCTCAGTTCATCAACTGTCTGTTGTTTCTGTGGTGCTGTTGCTTGTACTGCTGTCATTAGAAGTTGAATCTGAACTTGAACCTGCTGTCAATGTTTTTAGTTTTTCTTCTAATGCTGTCAATTTTACAATATCTGTTGCACTGACAAAGCCCTTCTGGTAACTGTTCATTGCATCATAGACTGCTCTTGCATTTTCAACTGCTTTTGCATCTGCGGTTGTCACATTTGCGGCTGTCGGCAGTTTTGCGATCATTGTTGAGAACATATTTGCCATTTCAAATGCTTCATAATAATCAGCATCTGCAACGGTATCTAAATCCTCTAAGGAATATAAGCCGTCATTGACCGCCAAAAATACCTCTCCATTTTCATACATTACATAATCGACTTTACCCTTTACAGTTGTTACATTGCCGGTTTTATCTGTGGCATTTAAAATAACATATTTACCTACAAGGTTATTCGACATATCTTTGCTCACAGTATCTTCTAAGTTCTGGGTTGCCTCTAACTGGGAAAATGTAGCAAGCTGTGCGATATATTCTGTATTGTCCGTCGGCTGTAACGGATCCTGATAACGCATCTGCGCTACTAAAAGCTGCAAAAATGCTTCTTTATCAAGACCTGATGTACTGTCTGCTGATGCCTTTGAAGAAGCGGTTGATGAAGATGACGCTGAAGCACTTGTATCTACAAGCTTGCCATCTTGTACTGCCTGTGTTAATGCCATATGTACTCCTTTCTGCTCTTATGCTGTATAATCTACCTGATTTCCATTGTCACGCATGATCTGTGCTGCAAGCTGTTCTTCTTCTGTCATAAGACCGCTTAAGCCATCGAGATCATCGAGATTTAAATTTCTTCTCGTCTGCTTTTGTGACTCCTCCATCTGCTGTCCCTGCTGTTCTTCCTGTTTTGCATTTCCCTCTAAGTTCTGTTCAAACTCATGGGTTCCAACTGTAACTTCTACTGCATCTACTTTGATGCCCTGCTGGCTTAAGTTCGTACGCAGTTCTACAAGCTGTGTTTCTAATGCTTCCTTTACAGCTTCATTCTGTGCAGTGATCTGTGCCCGGATCACACCTTCTCTTTCTGAAATATTCAGATAGATTTTTCCAAGGTGCTCTGGATTTAACTGCATCTCCATGGAAGTTGCTGCTTCTGAAATCGTCACTCTGACATTTCTTGCGATCTGATTGATCACATCATTGACATCTATCTGACTGGTAGTATATGGCTGTGTACTCTCTGTCGGTAATACAAATTCTTCTGTCTGTACACTCTGATGTCCTGTTACATGTACACCTGTATCAGACATATCAGCTCTGGTTTCTTTGGACTGTTTAAAATGTTCCTGCTGATCGGCATTTTCTCCTGAGCTGCCTGTCATGTCTTCTGCTGTCTGTTCTGTAGTTTCTACAGTGGTAACTGCTTCTTTTGTATCGGTAACTGCTGTTGTCTGATCTTCTGTTGCATTATCATCCTGTTTTACTACAGTTACTTCTACTCCATCTGCGGCTGCCGTCTGACTGGCTTTTGTATCATCTGTCTGTTTGGCATTGACCGTTTCTGTATTTGCCTGTGTATCTGCTGTAGTTTCTGCTTCTACTGCATCCGGCAGTACGGTTTCTGCTTCATCTGACGCAGCTGCCTGATCCCATGCTTCACAAAGAACATCTAATTCTTCTCTTGTGATACCTAATTGTGCACACAGATCATCGGTTACTGCTGTGATCTGTTCCATTGCATTGGTAAATGCATCACTCAAAAGCAGTGTTCCAATATCTTCGCCTGTTAAGGTCTGTATCAGATTTGTAAGGTTCTGCATATTACGCAGATCTAAAAAACCAAGTCCGAGTTCTTCCATTGCCTGTGTGATTTCTTCATCAGTCACTGAAAATTCCTCTTTTAAGACATTGCGGATATCCTGTTCATAATCTGCTAACGGTTCTGATGCTTCTTCTTTGATGGCATCCGGTGTAACTTTTTCCTTTACGGATACATTGTTTGCTGCAGCTGCATTACTGTTATAATCAAGCCTTGCATCCTGACTGATGCCGGCTCCTACATCCAGCTTTGCAGTATCATTTGATATATTTGTCTGAATACCTGACTGTAGTGTGTTCTGACTCATCAGTTCCATAAAACTGACCATGGTATCTTTATCAGCTTTTTTTGAAGATTTGTCTGTTTTCACACCTGTCTGCATCTGTATGATGCTTTTTGCAACTTTTGAAATATCTGTTCCCATCTCCTTTTCGCCTCCTTTCTCCTCACTTTTTAAAATTTATGATTCAGAGGGTTCCATGATCTTCGTCAGCTTTGCTGCTGTGTCCTGATTCATTGCCCCGAGAATACTCGCACTAGATTCCGGTTTCATCGCTTTTAAGATCTTTGCTACTAATTTCAGATCATCCTTCATTGTATCGAAAATAGCTGCCGCCTGTTTTGGCTTCATTTCTGAATACATCTTCACATATGCATCTAACTGTTCATCTGCCTGCTGCTGTTCGATCACCTGTTTATAAATAGCTTCGGCATTTGCCGGATCAATGCTTTCATAGAATGTCTTATATTCATTTATATCGGGTGCTTTATCAGAAAAAACAACCTCCTCATCGAATTTCTGCTTCTCTGCTTCGAACGCTGCCTCGTTTGCTTTATACTGTTCAAGCTGTGATGCAAGATCTTCTAATTCAGCATTCCGCTCATCCTTTTGTGATACCTGATTTTTCTCATCCTGTAATTCTACTTCTAACTCTTTGATCCTGGCTACTGCCTCATCTAACGTTGCATATGGATATTCGGTACTGCCTTTACTTTCTGTGCTGTCTGTCTCTACACCGTCTGTTTCCGGCAGTATACGGTTTACATATGGTACATCTTTTAGCAATGGCTGTAAAACTGTTGAACCAAAGCCGCCGACATCCATTTTGATCAGTAATGTAAGGATTGCAAGCCAGATCACAATAATGATAAATGTAACAAAGAATACTGCTAAACGGCTGCCGCCTTCTTCTTCATATTCTGTACCATATTCCATGGCTCTTTGGATCTCTTCCGGTGTAGCACCTGCCTGTTCTAATTTCTTTCTGCGCTTTTCTTCCTGCGCCATTGCCTTTTGTGCTTTCTTTTCCTGCTTAGCAGCTTTTTTTTCTGCTTTCTTATCTGCTTTGCTCTCTGTACCCTGTCCTTCCATCATTGCATTGTTTTCATCTGCCATTGTATTCACCACCCGTTATCTTTCTTCCCGATGATAAGTATAACTTACTAATTCATCGACTTCTTTATTTTCTTCATATAAAAGTTGCTGTTTAAATTCCTCGAATTTCTTTTCCCGCAGTTTTTCATATGTTTTTCTCTCGATCATCACTTCTTTTAACCGGAGTCTGACTTCTTCCAGCTGTTTTTCTGCCTTATGTACTTCCAGCATCTGTGTACGGATTCTTGTTTTCATAGTTTCTACTGCACGCCTGCAGGTATTGATCTCTAGTATATCAATCTTTCCTTCTACTAATTTTCTCGCCTGTCTGTCATAAGAAGCTTTCTGGATCATTAAATTTTGTAATTTTTCCTGTTCTTCCTGAAGTTTTCCTGCCGCAAGTGAAAATGCTATCTTTTCCTGACTCTCAAGTTTCTGCTTGATATCTAATACACTCTGTAATTTATAGTGAAATCCTGCCATCTAACACACCTTATTCTGTAAATAGTTTCTCTAGCATCTGTTCTTCTTCTTCAAAGCCGAATTTTTCCATCGTATCCTGCATCAGAAACTCATTGACTGCATCGATCTTTGAGATTGCATAGTCGATTTCTTTATTCGACCCTCTCTTGTATGCTCCGATATTGATCAGATCTTCAGCTTCCTGATAGGTAGCAAGTACATTTTTTAACCTGCCTGCCGCACTCTTATGTTCTTTAGTTGCAATCGAACTCATAACACGGGAGATGCTCTGTAAGATATCGATTGCCGGATAATGGTTTTTATGCCCTAATTTTCTTGAGAGCATGATATGTCCATCTAAAATACTTCGTGCTGTATCTGTAATCGGTTCGTTGAAATCATCACCATCTACTAAGACGGTGTACAGTCCTGTGATCGAACCTTCGCTTGCATTGCCTGCACGCTCTAAGAGTTTTGGCATCTCGGAATATACGCTTGGCGGATATCCTCTTGTTACCGGAGGTTCGCCTGAGGCTAAACCAATCTCTCTTTGCGCCATGGAAAAACGCGTCAGTGAATCCATCATCAAAAGAACATCTTTGCCCTGATCCCTGAAATATTCTGCGATCGCTGTTGCTGTTTTAGCTGCTTTATTACGGATCAATGCCGGTTTATCTGATGTTGCCACGACAACAACTGAACGCTTCATTCCTTCTTCACCAAGATCCCGTTCCACGAATTCCCGCACTTCCCTGCCCCGCTCTCCGATCAAGGCAATGACATTGATATCTGCTCTTGTATTTCTCGCAAACATTCCCATCAAGGTACTCTTTCCTACGCCGGAACCGGCAAAGATCCCGATTCTCTGTCCCTTACCAACTGTGATCAGTCCATCGACCGCTTTGACGCCAAGCGGCAACACCTCATCGATGATCTTACGTTTCATCGGATCAGGTGCTCCTGCTTCTACCGGATAAGGTTTTGCCGCAGACAAGTCACAGTTGTCTGCAACTCTTCCGATCCCATCTACAATATGTCCTAACAAGTCATCACTTACTAAAACAGATAATGGATGCCCTGTATTTTCCACAGTACATCCAATGCCTAAACCTTCCACACTTTCATAAGGCATCAGCAGCAAACGGTTATCCCTGATACCGACTACCTCTGCCATTACAAAAGCGTCCTTATCTTTATCAATGATAATGCGGCATAAATCGTTTAACTTTGCTTCCGGTCCAACAGATTCAATCGTCAGTCCGACAATCTTTACTACTTTTCCGAGTCTGTTAAAATATGTACGATCTGCTAATTGTAAATACTTGTCTAAATTATATGCCACGTCAGTTCCCCCGCTTTTAAAGACCGGTCCATTCCCTCTTACAGGCTCAATGACCTTAAGTCTTTTATCAAATTCTCCAATTGTACTCCTAAGCTGCAATCAAAGATACCTGTGTCTGTTTCGATCACACAGGCATTTTCTCCCATTGAAGAATCACCTACGATCTCTAATGTCATATCATGTCCGATATGATCTAATATCTCAGTTTTATGATTTTCAATAAAATTCTTTTGTTCTTCTCCTACTCGGATACGGAACTCTTTACAGCCTTCGATGTTCGATATCGTATTTTCAACTAAATATAATAAAATATCTTTTTTATCATCAAACTGCACATGAAATACCTTTTCTACAACTGTAACGACCACATCTAACAGTTTCGGTTCTAATTCATGCATTTCTTTGTTGTAGTCTGCCTGAAGCTGTAACTTTAGTTCTTCTAACTTCTGGTTTTTCTGTTCGTATTCCTGTTCTAATTCTTCTCTCGCCTGACTTTCGCCCTGTGCATAACCATCTGTATAGCCGTTTTTCTTTGCTTCTTCTAAAATCTCCTGCGATTTTTCCTGTGCATCTTCTACGATCTGTTCTGCCTTTTCTTTTGCATCATCGACCATCTGTTTGGACTCTTCAGTTGCTTTTTCTAACAGTTCCTGCGGTGTTTCTTTGACTGCTTCTTCTGCGATCGATCCAAGAGCTTTAAAACCATCTTCTGATGCACCATCTTCTGTCTGGTTCTGCTTTCTTGCTAGTTCTGACAGTTTCTGTTCAACCATCGCATTGTAATCCATGATCCGGACATTTTTTTCAGGTTCTATTGTATTATACTGCTTGTACAAATTAGACAACGATCTCGTCACCTCCGCCTCTGGAGATTACAATCTCTGCAGAGTCTTCTAACTTACGGATAATACCAACAATCTTCTGCTGTGCTTCTTCTACATCCTTCATACGGACCGGACCCATAAATTCCATATCCTCCTTGATCATAGCATCCAAACGCTTAGACAAGTTCTTAAAGATCGTATTCTGAACTTCTTCATTTGCACCTTTCAGTGCAACAGAAAGATCATTGTTATCAACATCACGAAGTACACGCTGGATAGCACGGTCATCAAGCAGCATGATATCTTCGAATACGAACATCTTCTTGCGGATCTCGTCTGCAAGTTCCGGTTCTTCGATCTCTAAAGATTCCATGATATGTTTCTCTGTAGAACGGTCTACGGTATTTAAAATACCAACAATCGCATCGACTCCACCAACAATCGTGTAATCCTGATTGATAAGGGAAGAAAGTTTTCTCTCTAACACACGCTCCACTTCTTTGATTACATCCGGTGATGTACGATCCATGGTTGCGATTCTCTTTGCCACATCTGCCTGAACATCCGGTGTCAGTGCACTCATGATCATCGCTGCCTGTGTCGGTGTCAGATAAGATAAAATCATTGCTATTGTCTGTGGATGTTCATCCTGTATAAAATTCAGTACCTGGCTAGGATCTGTCTTACGAACAAATTCAAATGGGCGAACCTGTAAGGATGCTGTCAGTTTTGAAATGACTTCCTGTGCTTTTTCTCCACCCAGTGCTTTATCTAACAGTTCTTTAGCATAGCTGATACCGCCTTCTGCAATATACTGTTGTGCCAGGCACACCTGATAAAATTCATTCAAAACATCTTCCTTCACTTGTGGCGAAATACTTCTGGTATTTGCAATTTCAAGTGTCAATTCTTCTATTTCATCTTCTTTTAAATGTTTAAAAATCTCTGCCGATTTTTCCGGTCCTAATGCGATCAAAAGTACTGCCGCTTTCTGAACCCCTGTTAGTTCTTCATTATTACTGCTCATTTCTAATCCCACTCCTCATTCAGCCAGTTACGAAGTAATGATGCAGCCGCTTCCGGATTCTCGTCTACAAACCGTTCAATCAGTATACGTGTTTCAGATTTTTCTGCATAACCGATTCCTTCTAGTTCATCCTGTGCAGCTTCTCTGGTCGTTTCTAAGAGATTCTCTACAGACAGTTCCGGCTCAATTGCTTCTTCCGGTTGTTTTCTCATGCTCCTGAATACAACAAATCCAAGCAGTGCAAATATCAGGACTGCTAATATGATCTGTAAATAATCTGCTACATCTCTGCCGCTTGCTGACGCATATTTAAAGAATGGTACATCATATGCAACAATTGTAATGTTATCTTTGGAAAGACCTGTTGCATTTGCTACCATATCGTAGAACTCATCATCAACAGTTGTCTTCACCCTGTCACTGTTTTGTGCAACAAATTCATCAAATGTCATATTCTTTAATGTACCATCTGCCTTTAAAGCTTTTTCATCATATACAACATAAGATGTCGCAACAACAGAAATAGATGAATTTTCCAGATCCACTTTGCTGCCATCACTGTTCTTTTTGGTGATTTCCTCACTTGGAAGATATTTTTCTTTCACTTCATTTACTGAAGAAGATGAAACTTCTGAATCCGGCATCACGTAAGTTGTATCATTATCATTAGAGTCTGTACCCGGAACACCAGCCTCACCACCGGTAGCTTCTGATTCATAAGTACTCTTGCTGTCTAAATATCCCTGTTCCTGTCCTTCATCCACATAATAATGGTGGTTGGTATATTCCTCTGTATCAAAATCCATTGCAAGGTTGATGCCCACTTCCACATTATCATAGACATCTGTTCCTAATACAACGCCTTTCACTTCACTTTTTACCATATTCTCAGCTTTGCTCTTAATTGACAGCTGGGAATTAGCACTACCGATCGCAGTTGATGTATCTCCACCTGAAAACAAAACATTCCCATCGCCATCAAGCAGCAAAATATTATCTGTCGAATCATTGCCAACCTCTGTCGCAATATATTTTGCAATTCCGGCAGCCTGTTCTTCATCCATTTCACTGCTGAGTTGCAAAATAACGCTTGCATAAGTTTCCTGATTCATCGTAATGATCGTACCATCTTCTTCCGGTATAGACAATGAAACTGTTGCATTTTCGATATTAGCAATGCTGGCATGGTCTTTTTCAAACTTCTTCTCTAAATATAACTGATATTTTTTATTCTTGTCCGACTCTGTTGTACTGAAATTTCCGTCAAATACATTATCAATACCATAACTGTCTGTCGGTATCTCATTAGATCCTAACAGGATCGAAGCATTTGCTTCATCTTTACTATTAACCGAGAATGTCAGTCCATCCTGTGAAATCTCCGTTGCGATATTCTCGCCTTCTAATAATTTTTTCACTTCAGATGCCTGCGTTGCATTCTCACATGTGATCAGTTGAACCATCTTTGGGCGGCTCATGACAGCAGCTAAAATTGCAAGTGCAACGATAACAACTGCTGTTATGCTGATCAGAAGCGTCTTTTGTTTGGTAGAAAATTTCTTCCACCAGTCTTTTATTTTATTTAATATATTCTGCACATTTTCCGGCATAACGTTCCCCTACCCACTAAATTGTCATATTCATAATTTCACGATAAGCTTCTAACACCTTATCACGGACTGCAATCGTATAATCCAAAGCAAGATTTGCTTTTTTCTGTATCGCCGCCAATTCATGAGTATTCGTTGCTTCACCAAGCATAAAGCGAACCTCTGCTGCTTCTGCATCATTCTGATAATCATTTGTTTCATTTAGCATTTTCACTGCAGTATCGAATACAGAACCGAAACTGTCACTGTTCTCCTCCTGTGCGGATGCTGCCTTACTCTGGTTATATGCCTGCGTGATATAATCAGATGATATATTTGTCAATGAAGATATATCCATTGTCTTCTCCTCCCGTTTTTAGCACTGACTGTAACTACATGGCTTCACCATAACTGCCACGCCGTCATTTTCATTATTGTTTTCCCACCTGTAAACCTGCTTCTGCCATTGCCTTTGTCGCATTAAATGCAGTCACATTGGATTCATAACCCCTGCTCGCATCGATCAGGTTTGTCATTTCTGTTACAATATTGACATTCGGATAGGAAACATATCCGTCTGCATCCGCATCAGGATGTGACGGATCATATTTCATTATAAAATCGGTCGTATCATCTTCAGCTACTTTTGTTACTTTGACTCCATCACCCCCATAAATCCGTCTTGAAGTATTCGCTAATACATTGCCAAAAGAATTTAAATCCTTTTCTGCAAAAGTTACGATCTTTCTACGGTACGGAGTACCATCTTCTGTTCTTGTTGTGTTCACATTTGCCACATTTTCTGCAATAATATCAGTCCGGAACCGTTGTGCTGTCATGCCGGATGCACTGATATCAAATGCCTGAAATAATGCCATGATAATTCCTCCTCACTTTATCCCAG
>QWCN01006320.1_pt1 | contig 11026 bp, 6 predicted proteins | sample 1972711 | NCBI WGS metagenome assembly QWCN01 (sample SAMN09866707, study PRJNA288562) | Human gut metagenome isolate term1_stool, whole genome shotgun sequencing... | isolation source: gut | host: Homo sapiens | place: USA: California | reverse complement strand
CGGAAGGCCCGGGGACTGAGTCAGGAGGAGCTGGCCGCCCGGCTGGGCGTCTCCCGGCAGGCGGTGAGCAAGTGGGAGACCGGCGAGGCCGCGCCAGACCTTTCCAAGCTGCTGGCCCTGGCGGACGCGCTGGACCTGCCGCTGGACACGCTGTGCGGACGGGAGACTTCCGGCAACCCTTCGGCGGCTCCCGCTGCGGCGGAACCGTCCGTCCCTCCGGCCCCCGGTGTCTCTCCCCGGCTTCGGCTGTGGCAGGGACTGTGCGGGGTGCTGGCCCTGCTTTTGCTGGCGGGCGGCGTCTGGATCTGGTATCAGCGCAGCAGGTTGGTACCCTCGGAGGACGCCCCTGCGGAGAGCACCCTGCCGGACACATTTTCTGCGGCAGGGGAGTCCTTTTCCTGGGACAGCACCCGGGAACGCCTCGATTTCCGCTTTACCCCCAGCATCGCCGACGAGAGCTGCTCCTATCAGATCACCTTCACCGGGACGGACAACGTCCCCCATACCTTTGACGCGCCGTACAGCGGCGGCGTCTGCACCGGCAGCGCAGAGCTGACCCCGGGGGACGTCTACGACGTGACCGTCTCGGTGTCGGACGGCACCGGCAGCCGGGCGGCGCTGCTGGCCCGGAGCCTGACGGCGGGCCCGGGCAATGTGGTCCAATGGACGCCGGCGGAAGAATGATGAAAGGCGGGGATGCGTGCATCCCCGCCTTTCCGCACGGTCACGCCAGGCCGAACAGGAGGATTGCGATCCCGTAGAGGACGCTGGCGATGGTGCCGAACACAATCACCGGTCCGGCCACGGTGAACATTTTGGCCGCCATGCCGGTGACGAAGCCCTCGCTTTTGAAGTCGATGGCGGGGGAGACCACGGCGTTGGCAAAACCGGTGATGGGTACCAGCGTGCCCGCGCCGCCGTAACGGGCGATCTTGTTGTAGAGGTTCAGCCCCGTCAAAAGGGCGGAGAGGAACACCAGCGTACAGGAGGTGGCGGTGCCGGAGGCCTGCTTGCTGAGACCCGCAGCGGCCCAGCCGTTCTGGATCAGCTGTCCCAGCACGCAGATGGCTCCGCCGATCACGAAGGCCAGGAGCGTATCCTTGACAATGGGCGACTTTTTCGCCATGCTCTGCACATACTGCTGGTATTCCTGGGGTGTCATTTCCATGGGAAATCCCTCTTTTCCTGGAAGTTTTCCCTAGGTTTCCCCGGCGGAGACAAAATATGCGTTGCAAACCGACTTTCGGCGCGGTACACTGAAAAGGATGTCCATACGTTGGGAGGAACCGCTATGAAACCAGCCCCCAAGCCTTTGGGGCTCTATATCCATATTCCCTTCTGCAAGCATAAGTGCGCCTACTGTGATTTTTACTCGCTCTCCGGCCGTGAGGACCGGATGGACGACTACACCGACGCGCTGTGCGCCCATTTGACGGAGATCGCCCTCTTTGCCGCCGGACACCAGGTGGACACGGTGTACTTCGGCGGCGGAACGCCCAGCTATCTGGGTACCAAGCGGCTCATCCGGCTGCTCAAGACCGTTCAGAAGAAGTACCGCCTGGACAAGCAGGCTGAAATCACCCTGGAAGCCAACCCCGACTCCGCCGGGGACTGGAAGGAGCTGCGCGCCCTGCGGCGGGCGGGCTTCAACCGGCTGTCCCTGGGGATGCAGTCCGCCAGCGACGCCGAGCTCCAGGCCATCGGCCGGGTCCACACCTGGGAGCAGGTGGGCGCCGCTGTGGAGGCTGCCCGGAAGGCCAAATTCGAGAACCTCTCCCTGGATCTCATCTACGGCCTGCCCCGGCAGACCATGGAGCAGTGGCAAGCCAACCTCACCGCCGCCGTGGACCTGGCGCCGGAGCATCTTTCCTGCTACGGGCTGAAGGTGGAGGAGGGGACGCCTCTCTTTGCCGTCCGGGACACGGCGGGACTGCCGGGAGACGAGGAGCAGGCGGACATGTACCTCTGGACGGTGGAATTCCTGGCCCAGATGGGGTACACCCAGTATGAGATCTCCAACTTTGCAAAACCCGGCCGGGAATCCCGGCACAACCTGAAATACTGGACCCTGCAGGAGTATGTGGGCTTCGGCCCCGGGGCCCACTCCGACTTCGGCGGCGTCCGCTACGCCTACGACCGGGACCTGGAGGGCTATATCCAGGGAGTGCAGACCCACGCTCCCATGCTCTCGGAGAGCGAGAGCATCCCCCCGCTGGACCGGGACACCGAATGGCTGATGCTGGGGCTGCGGACGGTGCAGGGGCTGGACCCCAAGGTGTTCGAGCGGCGCTTCCGCCGCCGTTTCGACTGCTTCCGTCCCTTCCTGGAGGAGTGCCGCACCGCCGGCTACGCCGTGGAGGAAGAGGGCCTCTGGCACCTGACCCCCAAGGGCTTTCTGGTGTCCAACCAGATCATCGGCGGCATGCTGGACGCACTGGCGTCGGAAAAGCGCCGCCGGGCGGAGGCCACCGCCCGAGGAGACTTCCGGGTGGATCTGGGAAATCCCGGGAAGGCATGAGTGTACATTTGAAAAGGTCCCGCCGCGTTCAGCGGCGGGACCTTTTTCTGCCCCGAAAACCCAGCGCAGCGGATTCCCCGATTTTGGTATAATTTCCGGAAAATCCGTCCATACTCCCCGCAGACCAATACTCAAGAGGAGGGGTATGATGGAAAATAAACACACAGGCGCGCTCAGCGGCGTGGGATTTTACGCAACGCTGGTCATCTGTCTGCTGGCCGTCGGCGTCGGAGGGTATTTTCTGCTCTTCGGCGGCCAGGAGACCGCCCGGGAGGAAGAAGAGGCTCCCCAGACGGCGGTGACTGCCCAGGCGCCGGAGATCCCGGCGGAGGACCCGGTGGAAACCGTCTCCCCGGCGGAACTGACGGAGGAAGAGCCCCCGGAGGCAGAACCCGCCCCGGTGCTGGATGACACGCCGGTGGTAGCGGCCATTCCCCAGGTGGTGGTGGCGCCCCTGGAAGGAGAGGTGGTCGCCGCCTTTTCCGTAGACCAGCTGGCCTACAACGAAACGCTGGGAGACTGGCGGACCCACGACGGCGCAGACATCGCGGCGGCAGAGGGGACCTCCGTACTGGCAGCCTCCGGCGGCACGGTGCTCTCCGTCAGTGACGATCTGCTGATGGGCACCACTGTGGTGGTGGAGCACGCGGACGGCTACCAGACCACCTACTCAAACCTTCAGGAGATGCCTCCCGTGGCACAGGGGGACACCGTCACTGCCGGGCAGGTCATCGGCGCTGTGGGCACCACCGCGCCGGCGGAGTCCGCCCAGGGGCCGCACCTGCACTTCTCCGTTTCCAAGGACGGAGACGCGGTGGACCCGGACACGTATCTCAATAGCTGAACACCCAGCAAAAAAAGCGGCGGAGCCGGAGGGCTCCGCCGCTTTTGCAATGGATCTGCTCAGTCCTGCTTCCCCATATCCAGGGCCGCAGCTGCGGAGCGCATGGTCCGGCGCAGGAAGATGGCGCTGAGGGTCAGGGAGACCACCTCAGCCACCGGGAACGCCAGCCACACCAGCTCCAGCCGGCCCATCTGGCTCAGCAGCCACGCCACCGGCAGCAGCACCACCAGCTGACGGCACACGGAGACAATCAGGCTGTAAAACGGGTTGCCGATGGCCTGGCAAACAGAGCCGGCAATGATGGCAAAACCCGCCAGGGGGAAGGAGCAGCAGATGATCCGCAGGGCCACCGTGCCGATGGAGAGCATCTCATCAGAGGCGTTGAAGAAGGACAGCAGTACGCCGGGGATCAGCTGGAAGGCAGCAAAGCCCACCGACATGATGCAGATGGCAGTGATGATGGTGAGCTTGACGGTGTGCTTCACCCGATCCAGCTTGGCCGCACCGTAGTTGTAGGAGATGATGGGCACCATGCCGTTGTTCAATCCGAACACCGGCATGAACACGAAGCTCTGGAGCTTGAAGTAGGCGCCGAACACGGCGGTGGCCGCCTCGGTGAAGGAGATCAGGATCTTGTTCACGCCGAAGGTCATGATCGAGCTGATGGACTGCATGACGATGGAGGGCAGACCCACCCGGTAGATCTCTCCGGCCACCACCCGGTTCCACCGGATCTCCCGGAGCCGGATATGAATGTCCGGGTTGCGCTTGATGTTGATGATGACGGCGATGATGGCAGCCACGAGCTGGCCCGCCACGGTGGCCACAGCAGCGCCCACCACTTCCAGCCGGGGCGCGCCGAAGTAACCGAAGATCAAAATGGGGTCCAGCACGATATTGATGACGGCGCCGGTGAGCTGGGTGCACATGGCGTAGAAGGTGCGGCCGGTGGACTGGAGCAGACGCTCAAAGCAGAACTGGCTGAATATACCGATGGAAAGGCCCAGGCAGACGGTGGCGTATTGGGTGCCGTACTCCACGATGACCTCATTCTTGGTCTGGGCCAGGAAGAAGGGACGGGACAAAAACAATCCGATGAGGGCAAACACCGCAAAGCTGCACAGGGCCAGGAAAATGCCGGTGTTGGCCGCCTGGTCCGCCATATCCTGGCGCTTTTCACCCAAGGACCGGGAGAGCAGCGCATTGATGCCCACAGCGGTGCCGCCGCCCACGGCGATCATCAGGTTCTGCAGCGGGAAGGCCAGGGACACAGCGTTCAGGGCATCCTGGCTCAGCTGGGCCACGAACACACTGTCCACCACGTTGTAGCAGGCCTGCACCAGCATGGAGATCATCATCGGGACTGCCATGCCAGCCAGCAGCCGTCCGACCGGCAGAACGCCCATCTTATTTTCCTGTGGAGCCTCCGCCCCGGCGGGGATCTTTTTTTCCATTTGATAAACTGCATCCTTTCTCTTGTACACGTTTGCGCAATATTTCCGCGGCGCCGTCCGTCCGGGAGACCCGCTGGAAAACGGCGCGGCCTCTCAGCCGCGCCGTTTGATCGACAGTTTGCCGCCTTCCCTTCCGGCCGTTACTTTCTGGTCAGTTCGCCGGTTGCCAGCTGGGTCAGGTAGGCGTTGATAAATCCGTCCAGATCGCCGTCCATCACGGCGTCAATGTTGCTGGTCTCGTAGGAAGTACGGGTATCCTTCACCATCTGATAGGGCATGAAGACATAGGAGCGGATCTGGCTGCCCCACTCGATCTTCATCTGGACGCCCTTGATGTCGGAGATCTTCTCCGCGTGCTGCTGGGCCTTGAGTTCCATCAGCTTGGACTTGAGCATCTTCATGCAGTTGTCCCGGTTCTGGAACTGGCTGCGCTCCTGCTGGGAGGCCACCACGATGCCGGTGGGCTTGTGGATCAGCCGGACGGCGGAGGAGGTCTTGTTGACGTGCTGGCCGCCGGCGCCGCTGGCCCGGTAGACCTGCATCTCGATGTCCTCGTCCCGGATCTCGATGTTGTCGTCATCGGCGATCTCCGGCATCACTTCCAGCGCGGCAAAGGAGGTCTGCCGCCGGGCGTTGGCGTCAAAGGGGGAGACCCGCACCAGCCGGTGGACGCCGTTTTCGCTCTTCAAAAGGCCGTAGGCATTCTCGCCCTGGATGGAGATGGACGCGGACTTGATGCCCGCCTCGTCGCCGTCCTCATAGTCCAGGATCTGATAGGTAAAGTCATGCCGCTCCGCCCAGCGGGTATACATCCGGTAGAGCATCTGGGCCCAGTCCTGGGCCTCGGTGCCGCCGGCGCCGGCGTGGAAGGTCAAAATGGCGTTGTGGTTGTCATATTCACCGGAGAGCAGCGTGGTCAGCCGTGCTTCCTCCAGCCGGCCCTCCAGCTGGGTAAAGCCGGTCTTGAGCTCCTCCAGAAGTTCCTCGTCATCGGCCTCCTGCCCCATCTCGCACAGGGCCGTGAGGTCCTCCCACTCTGCAATGAGCTTCTCCTGACGGCCGATCTTGTTCTGCAGCTGCTTGAGCCGCTGCTGCACCTTCTGGGAGCGCTCCAGGTCGTTCCAGAATCCGTCCTGAGCCGTCTCATCCTCCAGGCGCTGCGCCTCGGCCCGGGCGCCGTCCAGATCCAGGGCCGCCGAGAGCTTATCCAGCTCAGGCTCCAGGTCCCGCAGCTTTTGCTTGTAGGCGTCGTATTCGATCAAAGCCATGGCGTGTCTCTGCTCCTTTTCCTTCGAATTTCATTAGCCATAGTATTATACCGAAGGAAATATATTTTGTAAAGGAAAACGTGCAAAATCTCAAAAAAACCGGGCAATTCCGTGCATCCTGTATCCTTTCCGGTGATTGAGGAAGATATTTCCTAGGAAATTTTATGTGTCGCGGCAGCTTTGTTCATAATTTGTTCATGATTACAGATCGCTTTTTCGATATGGTACAAGCAGAGAGAATCCATCCACCATCCTGTATCACGGAGGGAAAAACATGAAAGGTATGTGGAAAAAACGCCTGTCGGCATTTTTGCTGACTCTGGCTCTGACAGCAAGCCTGATCCCCGCCGCCGCGGCTGAGGAGCACCATTATGCCTCGGCCTGGTCCAGCGACGGATCCTATCACTGGCACGTCTGCACCGATCAGGATTGTGACGCCCGGGGAGACTACGAGTCCCACGACTTCGGCGCCACCGTCACCACCAAGTCCCCCACCTGCTTCCAGCCCGGTGAGGGGTATCAGGAGTGCACCGTGTGCAAGTACAAAAAGACGGTGTCCATCCCCGCGACCAACGCCCACAAGGCAGCTTCCGGCTGGACCTGGGACACCGCCAAGCACTGGCACGCCTGCACCGCCACCTCCGGCTGCCCGCAGCATCTCAGCGAGGCCAGCCACACCTTTACCTCCGGTGAGTATTCCAACAATTCCAGTTTCCACTGGCAGATCTGCACCATCTGCGGCGGCACGTCTGCCAAGGCTGCCCATACCGACGCCAACGGCGACAGCGTGTGTGATGTGTGCCACCGGGGCGGCATGCCGGTGACCAACCGGATCACCGTCACCTTTATGAACGGCTCCAGCACATACCGCACCCAGACCATCACCAAGGGCTCCACGCCCTCCAACCCCGGCACGCCCTCCAAGTCCGAGAGCGGCAAGACTTACTCCTTCGTGGGCTGGTCCACTTCCAACCCCGGCAGCTCCGCGATCTATGACAGGCAGAGCTACAAGAGCTCTTCCCAGGTGGCCAGCACCGCCCTGAGCGCCAACACCACCTATTACGCCCTCTACAACGTGCGCTCCAACAACACCATTACGTATTCCATCAAGGCCGGCAAGAGCGTCTCCTTCGACCGCAGCGATTTCCGGGATGTTTATGAGAACGAATTCTCTTCCGGCTCCCTGCGCTGGGTGGAATTCGAGACCGACGACACCCTCTCCTCCTCCCGCGGCACTATTTATTACGATTACGGCGGCAGCGACGAGCAGGCCTTCAGCAGAAGCTCTCTGGAAGACGAGCGCTTCTATTACAGCTCCGGCGACGGCGACTACGATCTGAACAACCTGAGCTTTGTGGCCGGCGACGAGTCCCGCACCGTCACGCTGGACTTCCGGGCCTGCTACTCCAACTCCAAGTACGCCGAGGGCACCTTGATCATCGAGGTGGAAGGCGGCTCCAGCAGCTCCCACACCATTACCTACAAGGTGGATACCGACGATGTGGTGGAATTCGACCGCCGGGACTTCAACAACGTGTTCCAGCAGGAGTACGGCAACTACACCGTCAAGTACGTCACCTTTGAGACTGACGACACCCTCTCCTCCTCCCGCGGCACTGTCTATTACGATTATGAAGGCAGTGACGAGAAGTCCTTCTCCGCCAGCAGCCTGGAGGATGAGCGGTTCTATTACAACTCCAGTGACGGCGACTACGACCTCAACAGCCTGAGCTTTGTCTCCGGCAGCAGCGAGCGCACCGTCACGCTGGACTTCCGGGCCTATTACTCCAGCAGCCGCTATGTGGACGGCACGGTGAAGATCCTGGTGGGAGACAGCGCCGACAACGGCGACATCACCTACGAGGTGGGTCCCGGCAAGGAAGTCTCCTTTGACCGGGACGATTTCAACGACTTCTTCCAGAAGAAGTACAAGGACTACGACATCCGGTTCGTCACCTTCGAAACGGACGACACCCTCTCCAGCTCCAAGTCCGGCCTTGTGTACTTTGACTACGACGGCAAAGACAAGAAGTCCTTCTCCGACAGCACCATCGACGACTACAAGTTCTACTACAAAGACAGCGACTACGGCAAGTACGCCCTGGATAAGCTGAGCTTTGTGGCCGGCGATAACTTTGACAAGGCCGTCACGCTGCACTTTACCGCCTACTACTCCGACAGCCGCTCCGTGGAGGGCGATCTGGTCATCCGTCCCACCGGCTCCGGCACGTCCCAGAAGACCGGCGACATCACCTACCAGGTGGACAAGAACGGCGAGGCCGCCTTTGACCGGGACGATTTCAGCGACTTCTTCGACGACAAGTATGACGGCAACTACGAGCTGCGGTATGTCACCTTTGAGACCGACGATACCCTCTCCAACTCCAAGTCCGGCCTCATCTACTTCGACTATGACGGCAAAGACAAGAAGTCCTTCTCCGACAGCACCATCGACGACTACGAGTTCTACTACAAAGACAGCGACTACGGCAAGTACGCCCTGGATAAGCTGAGCTTTGTGGCCGGCGACAACTTTGACAAGGCCGTTAAGCTGCACTTCACCGCCTACTACTCCAGCAGCCGCCACGTGGAAGGCACGCTGGTCATCAACCCCTCCGGCACGTCCAAGACCGGCGGCAGCCAGGGCGACATCCGCTATTACGCCGCTTACACCACCAATGTCCAGATCAACGCCAACGACATCGCCCGCTTCTTCAGCAAGAAGTATCCCACGTCCACGCTGCAGTACGTGACGCTCAAGGACGTGCCCTCTACCGGCAGCCTGTACTATAACTACTACGGCGTCAGCAAGTACGGTGCTTCCAAGCTGAAGCTGACCAGCTCCAACTGCGGCAACTACAACCTGTACTTCAGCCCCAGCTCCACCAGCCAGTATGCTCTGACGGAGCTGACGTATCTGCCCAGCGGCACCAACTACTGCGCGCAGATCCCCTTCACCGCCTACGGCAGCGGCTCCAAGTCCCTGTCCGGCACCATTCTCATCAGTGTGAACCTCTCCGCCGTGTCGGAGGTCTACGGCGTCACGCCCAAGGGCACCGCCGTCACCTTCCCGGCCTCGGCCATGTACATTGCGGTCTCCAGTGCCAGCGGCCAGGGCCTGAGCAGCATCCAGCTGCTGGAACTGCCTGACAGCTCCGTGGGCACCATCTACGTGGGCACCGGCACTTCCACCAAGGCCAACACCTCCACCCGGTACGGCTACTCCAGCGGCAGTCAGCGGATGGGTCAGCTGCGCTTTGTTCCCGCCAGCGGCTTCACCGGCTCCGTGGAGATCCCCTATGTGGCCTGCAACAGCAGCGGCACCCCCATCGCCGCCGGCAAGTTCAGCCTGGGCGTGGTGTCCAACGTGAAGAAGTTCAGCGATATGACTTCCTCCACCTGGTGCTATAAGTATGTGGTGGAGCTCAGTGATGCCGGCGTCATCGACGGCTATACCGACGGCTCCTTCAAGCCCAACAACACCGTCACCTACGGCGCGGCCCTCAAGCTCATCATGCTGGCGGCGGGCTATCCCGAGCAGAAGCCCATCGATTCCAACCCCTTCAGCGGATACCTGGCCAAGGCCCGCTCCGAGGGCATCATCACCCGCAGCAACGTGAATCTCTCCGCTCCCATCACCCGTCTGCAGGTGGCCCAGATCGCCGCAGGTGCCCTGAAGCTGGACACCACCAATCTCTCCAGCGTCCAGCCCTTCACGGATACCACGGATCCCTCCGTTCAGGCCCTGAACGCGGCCGGTATTGTGGAAGGATACTTCTCCGGCGGCAAGAGCACTTATAAGCCCAACAACACCCTGACCCGCGGTCAGGTCTCCGCCATCGTCTGGCGGATGGAGCAGCTGGCGGACTGACAGCCCGTCACTGCCCGGAGCGCACGAAATGAAGAGCACGCCTGCCGTCGGCAGGCGTGCTTTTTTGCAAAGTCACTCTTTAACAGGGTGGGGGCTGTACGTCACATGGAGCAGTTCATGGGTCCGGTCTTTCAGCTCTCCTTCCAGCAGCTCCGCCGCGATGGGATTTTTCTCCGAGCGCTTGATAAGGGCGGAGCGGTCCGCCTCGTAGAGGCCCTCCGCCCGGCAGTTCTTGACGGGAAGCAGACCGTAGGGCTGTCCCGCGCCGCCAACGCAGCCGGTCTTGCAGGTCATGATCTCCACCAGGTCGAAATAGGCCTGACCCTCCCGGATCTCCTGCAGCAGTTTCTGGGCGTTCACCAATCCGTGGACCACGGCGATCCTGAGCGCCCGGTCCCCGAAGGGCAGCGTTACGGTACGGATGGCCTCGCTGCCCCGGAGGCCGGAGAACTGGATGGCCTGAAGGGTGTTTTTGGATTTATCCTCCACCACCCGGCGGGCGACCGCCTCCGCCACGCCGCCGGTGGTTCCGAAGATGGTGGCGGCGCCGGTGCCCATGCCGAAGGGCATGTCCGGGGACTCCCCCTCCAGCTCCGAAAACCGGATGCCGGACTCCTTGATCATGTTGATGACCTCCCGGGTGGTCAGCACCAGATCCACGTCGGGCACGCCCTCACGCCGGAACTCCGGCCGCTGGGCCTCCATTTTCTTGGCGGTGCAGGGCATGACGGCAATGTGATATGTCGTGCGGCCGTCCTCCGCGTCCTGCCGGGCGCAGCGGTCCTTCAGCACGGCGGCGAACATCTCCATGGGGGATTTGCAGCTGGAGATGTTTTTCAAAAACTGGGGCGCTTCCTCCTCCACATACTTTACCCACGCCGGGCAGCAGCTGGTGAACATGGGGAAGGGGCCGCCCTTTTTCAGTCGCTCCAAAAACTCCGCAGACTCCTCCATCACCGTCAGGTCCGCGCCGAAGGTGGTGTCGTACACCTCGTCGGCTCCCATCATTTTCAGGGCAGCCACCAGCTTATCCAGCGCGTTGACCCCCGCCGGAAGGCCGAAGGCCTCGCC
>QWCN01006623.1_pt1 | contig 11027 bp, 11 predicted proteins | sample 1972711 | NCBI WGS metagenome assembly QWCN01 (sample SAMN09866707, study PRJNA288562) | Human gut metagenome isolate term1_stool, whole genome shotgun sequencing... | isolation source: gut | host: Homo sapiens | place: USA: California | reverse complement strand
ACATTGTAACCCCACATTTAAAACAAATCCAATTTCAATGAAAGAACATACAAGTGATGTAAGACCATAGCTCACAAATGGCAGTGGGAGTCCTGTATTTGGCAGAATATAAGTAACTACTCCAATATTGATAAAGCCCTGTAAGCCAAGCTGCACTCCTGCCCCGGCGGCAATAATTGTACCGGAAATATCCTTTGCCCTGTGTGAAATCAACAGACATTCCAGGGATATGAGGAGCAAAAGGATAATCACTGTTGCCGTTCCGACAAATCCAAACTCCTCTCCAATAACTGCAAAAATAAAGTCCGTCTGTTGTTCAGCAATAAAATCTGCATTTTTTACAGAACTGATTTGATTGTTTTTATATCCTTTTCCATATAATTGTCCTGAGCCAATTGCCATCTCTGAATAATACTGCTGATAACCGCCCTCATTTACCGAGCTTTCCTTATTCAGGAAGTCCGTAATACGCCCTTTCTGGTAATCGCTCAGAATTGTCTGATCCGGCTGCATAACAAGATAAACAAAGATAATCGCAACCGGTACTATTACGGCAAATACACCCAGAATCACCTTATAATGGATACCGGCCGTAAACATCACTGTTACAAACACAAGGCATAAAACAATCGTAGTCGAAAGATCCGGCTGTTTTAAAACAAGTGCAGTCGGAACCGCAAACAAAATGCAGCATAAAAAAATCATCTTAAAGGTATTAAACTTCTTATAATGCTTCTTAATAAACTGCGCCAGAAAAAGAATAATCAGGATTTTGGCAAGCTCGGACGGCTGAAACTGGATTCCCGCGATTTTCAGCCATCTCTGCGCACCATTTGCATCCTCTCCCAGGAAAATAACCGCAAGAAGTAATGCAATATTGACAACATACATCACCCAATACAAATTAAGGATTACGGAATAATCAAATAACGATAATACAAGCATCAGAACGACACCCAGTATGAATCCGCCAATCTGACGGTTCTGCAACGCCGGTTCTGCACTTCCTACCGCGAAAATTCCAATTATAGCGAGTGCAATAACCATAATCAGCAATTTAAAATTGTAGTGACGGATCTTGTATTTAGTAAACATCAATTTTAACCTCTGTCATCCTTATGTAAGTCCAGAATCGGGATATTCGCATAAAGTGCCGGCATTTTGTTACGTCCCTTGCTGTCGGTTGTCGTAATCTGAATATCCATCGACTGGGTATCAATTTTCATATACTTTGAAATTACCTTGGTAATATCGTTCTTAATCATTTCAATCATTTCGGCTGAGCAGTTCACTCTGTCCGATATCAGCAGAATTTTTAAACGGTCACGGGCAATCTCTCTTGATTTTTTTCGTCGGAATATATTTTTCATCTTCATGGCTTCCCCTCCTAATTCCTGTGGAATATTCCGGATACTTTTGTCCAGAATGAAACATTACGTTCCAGATCAAGGAAAGGAACCTCTTTGCCCGTCACACGGTAACAGATATTCTGATAAGCACGCCCTGCCAGTGTATGATCCCCAACAAGTGGTTCTCCCTGATTGGTTGCAATTACCACGTTTTCATCATCGGGCACAATTCCGATCAGATTGAGTGCCAGAATATCTACCACATCCTGTGAGCTCATCATTTCGCCACGTTTCACCATATCATAACGCAGTCTGTTGATAATGAGGTCGATCTGGCGGAATTCACTGGCTTCAAGAAGTCCGACAATACGGTCTGCATCACGGATTGCCGAAACCTCAGGTGTCGTTACCACAAGGGCCCGGTCGGCTCCTGCAATGGCATTCTGAAAGCCCTGCTCGATACCGGCAGGACAATCCAGAATGATATAGTCAAACTGTTCTTTCAACTGATGAATCAGCTTTATCATCTGTTCCGGACGGACTGCTGTTTTATCCTTTGTCTGTGCAGAAGGCATGAGATACAGACTGGGGTGTCGCTTGTCCTTGATCAAAGCCTGTTTAATTCTGCACTTTCCTTCAATCACGTCTACCAGATTATAAACAATCCGGTTTTCCAGCCCCATGACTACATCCAGATTTCGCAATCCGATGTCTGTGTCGATCAGTACAACACGTTTGCCCATGGCAGCAAGACCTGTTCCAACGTTTGCGGATGTGGTGGTCTTCCCCACTCCGCCTTTCCCTGATGTGACGACAATTACTTCACTCATAAAAGCATCTCCTTTGATGAATTATTAGTCGTCCCCCGGGAGAATTCAATTATTCCAATGGAGCCATTGGCAATTCACCCAGTAATTCTTTTGTAATGGGATTGAGCTCTATTCTTTTGTTTTTCACATGTGCGATCTGCGGCTGTACCTTCGGTTTAATGGACCACCTGGACTTTTCCCTGCTCTTATAGGTATAATCACCGATTTTAAGCTTCTGCGGAGACATTTCAAGTGCCGCTATGAAATGTTCCTCCGAGCCGGACGCTCCGGCATAGGCTTCCCCGAACAATCCTCCGAGAACGATAATGTCCTTCGTTGAAATAACAGAGGAACCCGGATACACATCTCCGATCACAACAATGCTTGATGAGGTTTCAAGCACCTGTCCGTTTTTCAGTGTTCCCCGATAAAACTGCCCATTGCCGTTTCCTTCCTCACCGTTTAAGCTTTCAGCCTGCGTAATGGCACGGAAAAAGTTCTGGTTTGTCTCTTCATCCTCTCCAACAAGACAGATAATCTGCAGATCGGAATTAGCGGTAATCGCATCGATAACCTGAATCTCTTCTTCTTCGGTTAAGGTTCTTCCCTTAATAGCAAGCGCCATTTTCGCATCCTTGAAAAAGGCTCTTGATTCACTGAATTTTTCAGCAATATCTATTAATAAATCAGCAAAGGGCTTCTCGGGATCAAGATGCAGCACAATGCCGTTTGGAAAGCTTTTGATTAAACAGGAATTATTCAAATCTATCCTTCCTTTCTCATACTAATCATTCGCTTCAATCACTCCGGTAATCTGTGAGGCCGTTCCTGTAATAACCTCGTCTTCTTCTGCCAGATCAAAATAGTATTTTAAAACTTCTTTCGTCATTCTTGCTGCGTAAGTAGACGTATAACCATAGGCAATTCTGGTTGCCACGGCGATCTCCGGCTGTTCATACGGTGCATAACAGACAAACAATGCATGATTACCACGATTCTTGTTTTCTTCGGCAGTACCGGTCTTGCCGGCCACCTTTACGCCAAGATCGTTATAATAGCTTTTACTTTCAATCACCTTACGCATACCCTGCTGGATGGCATCCCAGTAAGAGGAATCCATATTGATGGTATTGCGGACCGATGCGTGGTTATCGGTAAGCACAATGCCGCTGCGGTCGGTAATCTTATCAACGAGCGTCAGATTGTAGCAGGTTCCGTTGTTGGCAATGGTTGTTACATACCGGGCAAGTCCGACGGTAGAAAAGTTGTTGGTACCCTGTCCGATTGCTGACCGGACCGCATCTTCTGTAGATACGGTAGGTGCGGACTCTTCGATTTCAATTCCGGTTGTTTCCGTAAGACCATACAGATCTGCATAATTCCGGATTTTCTCAAGTCCCAGTTCGCTGGAATAGCTCTCTCCTTCTGTACCAAGTTCGTAACCAACCTCGTAGAAGAACATGTTGCAGGAATGATTAATGGCTTCCGTCACATTTAGGGAACCATGGCGTCCCAGACAGCTTGCCGGAGGCGTAATCTTATCAAACAGCCCATTACAGAACAGGGTAGACCGTGGTGTTATAATTCCTTCCATAAGTCCGGCGGTTGCCGATACCATCTTAAATGTGGATCCCGGTGCGGTCATTTGCCTTGTTGCATAATTAATCATTGGCGTTGACTGATCATTTAACAGACTGTTAAAATATTCTGCATCTACACCGTTTGCCATCTTGTTATTGTCATATCCCGGATAGGACACAAGAGCAAGTACATCCCCGGTATTGACATCCGTGATCACCATGGAAGCCGAATGAGGATCAAGGGCAAGCTGCGCCGGAGTAATATCCAGATTCTGTATCCGGTTCATCATAAATGCATAGGCTGTTATACTGCCATTCAAAAAGCGCTGCTCTTCTTCTTCATCAATATCAATAATATCCTGCTCGAGTAACAGCTTACAGATCTGCGTGCCATTGATGATATCACCCTTTAACATGTACTTATAAACCTTCTTCGTATAGGCCAGATCATTGTCAAGCTGCTCGAAAATATAATCAACAATCTTTAAATAAATCTCTTCCGACTCGGAATACTGCTTGCTCAAATTCAGCTTCGATACATCAATCCAGTTTTGGGAAATACAATAATTAAGGTATTCATTCAGACTGATGATCTCATCCAGCGTCCATGCAATATAGGTTTCATCTGAAGTATCAACCACATCCCGCATAAGAATCCCGTTATTATATAAAAGCTCGGCTATATAGCTTTCGTATACCTGATACTCTAAGGAAAGTTTCTCATAAGGAGTCTTCGTATCAATCAGCTCCGTCCGCAGCTGCTCAAAGGTTTCTGCCTTACGTTCCTCAAACCGTTCCTTCACAAGCTTCTCTGTTTCTCCGGCGTTCGGATCTGTGAAATGACTGATATCAATCACGTTATTATCAAGCAGGGCAAAGTAAACATCATAAATCGGAATTTTAATTTTACTGCTTGTTACTTTGGATGCATCAAAGTCTTTCGCATTGATAATATTGGTATACAAAATACTGGCAAGCTCTTCTTCCAGAATTTTGTATGCCGCAATCTGCAGATCCTTATCAATGGTCAGATATACGTCATTGCCGGCAATCGGTTCATGATAATCCGTCGTTTCCGTAACCTTTCCGACACTGTTTACAAAAATAGTTTCATTCCCCTTAATTCCCTGAAGCTGGGTTTCCATGGATTTTTCAATTCCAAGCTTTCCTACCGTATCATTCATATCGTAATCCGGATTTTCTGCCTGTAATTCCTCCAGCTCATCAGTAGAAACCTTTCCTGTATATCCGATAATATGTGCAAAATAGACACTGTCCACGTATTTGCGGATGGTATCTTCCACAATGGAAACCCCTTCCAGAATGTCATTATTTTCCATGACAACAGCAACGGTTTCCTCACTCACATCTGTTGCAACTGTCGTTGCAATATATTTCTGATAAGAATTACTGTTCATATCATAACGAATCGTCAGTATCTTTAAGACCTCACTCTTATCATACCCGGCTCCCGGAATGAACTCATCCTTAGTAGTATCTCTGGTATACTCTCCGATCCGGAAGCGTTCCCATCCACACAGATAATCTACAACCTCCTGTGCGGTTGCTGTACTCTGTTTTTCTTCAAGATCTTCAATATTCCGTTTTCCATAGACATCTGCGAGAAAACGCTTCAGGGTTGTTCCATCTGCGGTAAATGCATAATGATTGTTTTTATCCAGCGTGATTTTGAAGTCACTGACAATATGATCTCCGTTCTTTTCAATCATTTGAACCAGTGTATGAATCGTGGTATTCAGATTGTAATTTTTCATCTTACCACTTTCATACACATCCTCGATGGTTACAGAATGTGCCAGTTCATTATAGGCAAGCAGGTTTCCGTTCGTGTCATATATACACCCGCGGCTTCCTGCTATTGTACGCTCCTTTTTAATTTTCATCTGAAAAGAATCAATATAGTCCTCTCCATGTACAATCTGGAGTTCAAACACACGATGAATCATTACAGAAGCAACAGCAATCATAACGATCATCAGCAGGAATTCCCTTGAGGTAATCATATTCAGAAGCTTTTCTTTCAAATGCTCAAACAAATTTCCGACTACTCCTTTGCTCAGATTTCTCCAACCGATTGTTCATCCACAGAATAAACGGATAAAACAACAAGGTGATAAGGATCGTGTAAACTGTCTCAGGAACAATAATATGTACCAGATAATAACTGAAATGGAATCGTCCGCGGAGCATGAACAACGTCAGGTAATACAGTATTCCATATAACAGATCACTTACAAAAATGGAAATCAATGGAAGTTTAATGTCATCCGGATAAAAAACATGATGGAATTGTCCGTTCAGATAGCCAATATACATATAGATCAATGCATTCAGACCAATGACAGGTCCGAAAAAAATATCACATAGCAGACCGCTGAAAAATCCGGTCAGAAGTCCTGCTTTCTTCCCTCTCATAAAACCATAGGATGCCGTCAGTACAATCATCAGATTCGGCACGATCCCGCCAAAGGACAGTGCCTGAAACAATGTGGTCTGTAATACGAAGCTTCCTATGATCAGCACTACGGAAAATAAAAACCGTCTCATAACAATCTCCTATTCTTCCACAACCTGTTTTAATTCCGTAATAACAAGCACCTCTTCAAGATGCTCGAAATCGACCGCCGGAGTAATGAGTCCGGACTTTGTCAGATTATTGGCATCCATACTGATACTGCTGATATAACCGATCAGTATCCCCGGCAGATACTTGTCACTGACGTGTGAGGTTACAATCTTGTCGCCCTCTACCACACGGTCGGCATTGTCCACAAGCTTTTCAAACCGGATCAATCCATCGTCATATAACTCCAGATCTCCGCATACAATCAGATTATCTGAAGTAGAAAGTACCATACCGCTGACATTGGAATTATCATCAATAATCGCAATAACCTTGGACCAGTTCGGACCAACATCCGTAATTCTTCCAACCAGACCGCTTCCTGCCATCACATTCATATTAATGGAAAGTCCGTCGTCGTATCCCTTGTCAATAACAAAGGAATGATACCAGTTGCCGGAATCCTTGGCTATGATGCGCGCTCCGATCTTTGGATAGTCGTCATACTGGGCATCCAGGTCATATAATTCCCTGAGATTCGTCAATTCGTAACGATCCTGCTGGAGCTTGATATTTTCCATCGTCAGTTCATCAATCTGTGCCTTTAACTCTTCGTTTTCCTTAAGCAGGGAACGGATCTGTACCAGCTCCTCGGTACGGCTGCTTATAAGGCTCCCTGCCTTACTGATCCCATTCTGTAACGGAGTAATAAGGAATCCGCCAACCGCACTTACCGGTGCACTCAGAAGATTCGTATTAAAGGTCAGTACAATCAACCCTATACATAATATTGTTAAAATAAAAAGGAGATATTTACCAGGTAATGTAAACTTTTCTCCTTTTCTTTTTATAATCGGACTCATTTGTTCATTCCTTCGATTGAATAAGCAACGGTTTTCAGGTTGTCATCCTTGATGATCCTGGATAAGCCAAGGGCAACGCTGGTAATCGGATTTTCAGAAACGTTGACCTTTAAGCCCGTTCCCTTCTGAATCAGTTCTGCAAGATGACTTACCTGGGAAGCGCCGCCTGTCAGATAAATACCATGACGGTAAATATCTGCAGCCAGTTCCGGAGGAGTTCTCTCCAAAATGACTTTAATGTTATCAATAATGGTATAAAAGTGCTCAATTAAAGATTCATCAATCATTGCGGTGGGAAGCTCACGCTCTACCGGAAGTCCGGTCACAATGTCACGGCCGTATACAACCGCCCCCTTGTTTTCCTTTTCCAGATCAGCCAGAGAAATCTTTACATGTTCTGCTGTCTTTCCGCCAATAATCAGATTGTACTGCTTACGTACCGCCGCACGGATGGAATCATCAAACTTCTGTCCACCGACCTTAATGAGACGGCTTAATACGATACCTCCAAGAGATAAAATAGAAATCTCGGTCGTATCAAAGCCGACATTCACAATAAGAACTCCCTGTGAATTCTTCACATCAATATCGAGCCCCAGGCCATCGGCCACTGCCTTTTCCACTACCATGATCTTCTTTGCCTTCACATTGGCATCACGGATCAGATCATAGAAGGCTCTCTTTTCTACTTCCGTGACATCTGTCGGAACTGCAATGTAGTAATCCGCAGATTTGATGCTGTTTCCGGTCAGATCATTTAAGAAAAACCGTACAATCTTTTCCATATTATGGATATCTGCAATAACCCCATTGGATAACGGATAGGAAATATGGATATTGGACGGTGCTTTTTCATACATGTCAAAAGCAGAATCCCCGTAAGCGAATACGTTATTCTTATTCTCAATGGCGATCATGTTTTTCTCAACCAGTATGGTATCATCGGCACGATTATAAATCTTAATATTGTTTGTTCCTAAATCAATACCAAAAACATTGTTTAACATCTTCTTTATGTCCTTTCTATATATAGCCATATTCTTTCAGACTTAAATAGCAGCCATCTCCTACAATCAGATGATCCAGAAGCGGGATTTCCATCAGATTTCCGGCTTCCATGATCTTCTTTGTAACCGAAAGATCCTCCTTGCTCGGGTTGCAGCTTCCACTCGGGTGATTATGCAGCAGCACAATCTTACAGGCTCCTGCCCGGAGTGCATGCCGGAACACCTCTCTTGTAGATAACAGCGAAGCATTCACCGTTCCCTTCGATAACAGATATTCTTCTATGAGATGGAGCTTCGTATCCAGCAATAACAGCAGCACCTTTTCAACCTCTTCATGCCGCATCTGTTCCATATAATAATCCGCAATGGATGACGGGGTCTTAAAATCCAGAGTCTGTGCCGCATGCTGCTTCGCCATCCGTGCAGAAAGCTCTGCAATACACTTAATCTTAACCGCCTTCACTTCTCCGATTCCTTCCATCTCCATCAACTCCTGTATAGTAATGTGATGCAGGGAGTTGAGCTGGCGGTTCTGTTCAAACCGGTCAAGGAGCTTCTGCGCAATCGTTAAGGCAGAAGCATTCTTCGTTCCTGTCCGGATAATAATGGCAAGGAGCTCCGCATCTGTAAGGGACGCTGCTCCATGCTTTAAAAATTTTTCATAGGGTTTCAAATGATTTCCTTTCCACTCCTTCTCCCAAAGCGGCACTAAATCATTCGATAAACAATAATTCCTATCACAATGCCAATGATGCTGGCAACCGTAATCTTAATTGTAAGTCCAAAGGTTATGCAAAGGATTCCAAGATCAAGGATCAATGGTTCTGCCAGTCCAAAGGTCTGTCCATAATTCAGGAAGCTGCTTGGAAATAAATTTCCAATAAAGCCTCCAATGACAATACCTGCCAGAATTAATAAAAAACATGCCCAGTTATTTTTACGCATCTGCCCGTACCTCGAAATTCTTCTTAACCGTAATAACTATCCAGACTCCATACGTCTGCATCCGCATGAACCTGAATAGTTACATATTAACACAATTATAAATTTATGTATACAAAATTCATACATTTTTTGTAGCTATCGTTTGGCAGATTCCAACAAAACAACACCACGTTCGACAAGTCTCTGCAGGCTCATAAGGATACCGAATTTACCGTGCTGCCACGTAAGTCCACCCTGAAAATATACCGCATATGGCTCCTTCATCGGTCCATCTGCACTCAGTTCAATGGAGGAGCCTGACACAAACGCACCGGCAGCCATAATGACCGGGCTGTCGTATCCGGGCATGTCCCATGGCTCAGGGGTTACATGTCCATCGACTGCGGCTGCTTTCTGAATGCCCTCACAGAATCCGATTACACCCTCCGGTGTTCCAAAGGTTACGGCCTGAATGATATCGTGTCTTGATTCCGTGCCGTCCGGTACGACCTGAAATCCAAGGGATTCATAAATATTCGCTGCAAAAATCGCTGCTTTTAATGCATTCGCAGTTACATTCGGTGCTAAAAACAGCCCCTGATAGAAGGCTGGCAGTGCCGTTAAGGAAGCACCGACCTCCTTGCCAAGCCCGGGAGATGTCAGACGGTATGCTGCATTTTCGATGCACTCTCTTCTCCCTGCCAGATAGCCGCCAATCGGTGCAAGACCGCCGCCAGGATTTTTAATCAGTGAACCAACCACAAGATCTGCACCAACATCCGTCGGTTCAAGTGTTTCCGTAAACTCTCCGTAGCAGTTATCCACCATACAGAGCACATCCGGTTTGATCTCTTTAATGAAAGAAATCAGTTCCCCGATCCGCTTTACGGAAAGTGTTGGCCTGGTCTGATAGCCCTTCGACCGCTGAATCGTAACCAAATGGGTCTTTTCATTGATAGCCGCTTTAATTCCTTCATAGTCAAATGCACCATCCGGCAACAAGTCTACCTGACGGTAAGAAATGCCATATTCCTTTAACGATCCCTTCGAGGGACGGATTCCAATGACCTCTTCAAGTGTATCATACGGCTTTCCAACCGGGGATAACAACTCCTGTCCGGGACGCAGGTTACTCATGAGTGCCAGTGCAAGTGCATGGGTTCCGCAGGTAATCTGTGGACGCACCAGGGCATCCTCTGTATGAAAAATATCGGCATAGACACGCTCTAAGGTATCTCTTCCAAGATCGTTATAGCCATAGCCCGTTGTACCAAGCAGACAGGCCTCGCTCACCTGATTTTTCTGCATGGCGGCTATGACCTTTAACTGGTTATATTCCGACAGCTGATCAATGTTTAAAACGCTCTTCCAATGCCCCCCAGATCTTTTCTCCAAACGCATAGACATCCTCACGGATCCCCATGGATAAATACATACTTTTTGAATCCATTCTTTTTATTCCTCTTCCAATTTCTGCTTAATTTGTTCCTTATTCGATTTTATATCATTCTTATTGATTTCGTCATCTTCACTGATTTCTTCGGTTCATACATCTGTTCTTAATCTGTTATCCGCTTATCGAAGGGAATAATAATACGGCCGCATATAAGATAATAACGCTTCTGTATCGGCTCCAATCTCCGATTTATCCACCCAGATCACATCCCGTTCCCTCCGAAACCAGGTCAGCTGCCGCTTGGCGAAGTGCCTCGTATCCCGTTTAATCCGGTAAATAGCTTCTTCGAGAGTGATTTTATCATCAAGATAATCCAGAATCTCCTTATAGCCAAGTCCCTGCATGGAAACCATGCTACGATGATACCCCATTTCCTTAAGGTGCTTCACCTCATCAATCAGTCCGTTCTGCACCATTTCATCCACGCGCAGTTCGATTTTCTGATAAAGCTTTTC
>QWCN01006313.1_pt1 | contig 11035 bp, 7 predicted proteins | sample 1972711 | NCBI WGS metagenome assembly QWCN01 (sample SAMN09866707, study PRJNA288562) | Human gut metagenome isolate term1_stool, whole genome shotgun sequencing... | isolation source: gut | host: Homo sapiens | place: USA: California | reverse complement strand
TATGCGTTATGCTGAGGCCTGTTTTTTTATTTGGCGGGAAAATGTCTTTTGTCAAGAGCAACATAAACACAATAAACGGCAACATTGCGCCATAGAAAATATTTTGCGCAGATGCTATACTCGTTCAAAATAAGATCGAGGAAAGGGACGATGAAGGATGTGTGCAAAAATAAAAGCGGCAGCTTGCTTGCTGATGTGCGTGCTTGCACTGTGCGGCTGCGCGGAGACTGCGGAAAATTTTCCGTCTGTCTCAGCGAATTCTTCGGAGGCAATATCTACGTCGGCGCCGGAAAGGAAGCATACCATGCAGAAAATCGACGAGGGTGAAAAGCAGAGCTTTGAGGTTTCCGCCTCAAGCTTTGAGCCGTGGACGGCGACAGGGGGTTAGGATCCGGATTCTCAAAGATGGACAGCCAAGAACGGTGGAATTTTCTGGAATGTTGCGGCGGATAAAAAGCTGCCGCATTACGATCACATTGAAACGAGCGGGCTTGCGTCTTCAACGATCGTTAATTACGGCGTTTTGGCAAACGGGCGGCTGGCGATTACGCGCCATGTAACCTTTCCCACGCTGCGAAAGCTGCCGAACGACACCTATGGTTCCCTGAGCCATAATTTTACGCAGGAGCAGTCGGCAGCGATCGTCTCAGACGGGAAGAAAGCGGAGCTGAAGGTGCAGAGCGTTGAGATCAACGGCATGATCGCCATTACGCTGGCCGCGGAGAATCTGCGCGTGGTGCGCACGCTGTGCCCGGGCGCGTCAACGGCGTTTATTGAGCGCTATGAGATCACGAACACCGGTGAGCAGACACAGAGCATCGAGTTTTCCGCGCCGTACTATTTCGGCGAGACCGACAGCAGCAAGGGTTACCGCAAGCAGTGTTACGAGATCTTTTTCGGCGTGGCTGATCAAAATGGAATCTATGATAAAAGCGTAAGCTATGCGCATACGGTGGAGCTGGAGAGCGGCGGATGCGTCGTGCTCTACACCGTGTGCGGCGCGTCTCGCTCAGGCGAAGCCTTTACGGTGGACTGCCCGGCGGATTTTGAAGCGCGCGACGCTTACCTTGCCGATGTTTCAGAGGATCTGATCCTTGAAACGCCGGATGAGAATTTGAACACCATGTTTGCGCTTGCGAAGATTCGCAGCGGCGAAAGCATTATCTGCACGGACGAGGAGCTCTATCTGCATTCGCCGGGAGGCGGAAATTATTACGGCGGCATTTGGGCGAACGACCAGTGCGAGTATGTGTATCCGCTGTTCGGTTACAGCGGCTACGGCGTCGGCAAGCAGGCCGCGCTGGATGGGTACCGCCTGTTTATGCGTTATATGCGCAGGAGCTACGCGCCGATCCCTTCCAGTATCGTTGCTTTGGGTAAGCTGAAGTTTTTTGCCATTGACCGCGGCGACGCTTCCATGTTCGCCTACGGCGCTGCGCGCTATGCGCTCTCCTGCGGCGACAGAGCGGTTGCGCAGGAGCTGTTTGAGGGCATAGAATGGTGTTTGACCTATGCGCTCAGGCAGAAAACGGCCGACGGCGTGATTGCCAGCGCGTCCGACGAGCTGGAAACACGCTACCCTTCGGGGGATGCGAACCTGTGTACGTCGAGCTTAACGTATGACGCGCTGGTGAGTGCGGCGTATTTAGCAAGGGATCTGGGGAAAACGGAGCTTGCGGAGAAATACAGTGAAGAAGCGCAGGCGCTGCGCGCTGCGATGGAGGCGCATTTCGGCTTCAATGTGGAGGGGTATGAAACCTACCGCTATTATGACGGAAACACCGTGCTTCGCGGGTGGATCTGCATTCCGCTGACATGCGGCATCTATGACCGCGCGGAGGAAACGGCAAGGGCGTTGTTCAACAGCCGGCTATGGAGCCAAAACGGCGTGGTAACACAGGCGGGCGACACCACCTTTTGGGATCGCAGCACGCTGTACGCCTTCCGTGGGGCGTTTGCCGCAGGGCAGGCGGATCTTGCGTTAGACAAGCTTTTGCAGTACACGCGCACGCGCTTGCTTGGCGAGCATGTTCCCTATGCCGTGGAGGCGTGGCCGGAGGGGAATCAGGCGCATCTCTCGGCCGAAAGCGGCCTGTATGCGCGCATATTCACGGAGGGGCTTTTCGGGCTTCGGCCTACGGGACTGGGGAGCTTTCAGGTAAGCGCGAACTTGCCGTCCGCTTGGGCTTCGGCCGCGCTGCGCAGGATCCACATTTGCGGCACGGTCGTGGACGTGCGCATGAAGCGCGAGGGGGAGCGCATTCGCGTATCCGTAACGGATGAGAGCGGAGCGCTGCTAGCGGAGGAGCTGCTTGATGCGTTCGGAACGCTCTCGGTGGAAATGAAATAGCGGAGCTTTAGAGTTTGCGGCTTGCAGGCCGGTAGCTTGGATTTCAGGCTGCCGGCTTTTTGCATTTTGAAGGTACTGAATGCGCGGGATGGATTGGAAAGGCCGTGTGCGGCGTATTTTTCCTAAATAAAAGAAAAAAACCGTTGACAAAACAACGGATTTGTAGTAGCATTTAAAATTGCATTATAGGGTAATGTGGGGTCGAATGCCCCTTATCCCTGCGGGGTAAGGGGATGCTTGCGTTTCTTGTAATATTTTTATCATATTTCACGGAAAAAATCAAGTATTTCTTTCGGCTTTCATCGCTTTATTTTACACTATGATATACGGGAGAGTGAATGTATGCTTCACGAAGTGCAAATGGGGAAACGTACCAGGATGAGCTTTTCGAGCATCAAGGAAACGCTGGAAGTGCCGGATCTGATCGAGATCCAAAAGAATTCCTTTCAGAAGTTCATCCATGAAGAACTCAGGGACATTATTCAGGATTTTTCGCCGATCGACGATTTTTCCCAGAATATGAGGCTGGAGTTCTTGGATTGTTATCTGGAGGATAAAACCAAGTATTCCGTGGAGGAATGCAAGGAACGTGATACCACCTATGCGGCTCCTATGAAGGTAAGAGTGCGTCTGACGGTTAAGAATGAGGAAGGTTCTGTCCGCGATATTACGGAGCAAGAGGTTTTTATGGGCGATTTTCCGCTCATGACCGTGAACGGTACATTCATCATCAACGGCGCGGAGCGCGTAATTACCAGCCAGCTGGTTCGTTCTCCGGGCGTTTATTTCAGCGAGGATGCGAAGACGGGTAAGGCGCAGTATACGGCTACGCTGATCCCGAACCGCGGTGCATGGCTGGAGTTTGAGATCGACAAAGAGGATATTTTTTGGGTGAAGGTGGACCGCACCAGAAAGACCACGATTACGGCGTTGCTGCGCGGCTTGGGCTTGGGCACGGACGATCAGCTCACCGAGGCGCTGGGGCAGAGCGATATCCTGCGCGCTACGATCGAGCACGACCAAAAGAGCGCAACGCCTATCGCTACGGAGATCGACGGCTTAACGGAGATGTACAAGCGCCTGCGTCCGGGCGAGAGCGCCACAGTGGAAACGATGCGCGAGCGTTTGTTGGCCAGCTTTTTCGATCACAGGCGCTACGATCTTGCGCGCGTGGGTCGCTATAAGTTCAACAAGAAGCTTTCTCTTGCGGCGCGCATTGAAAACGAATATGCAAACGAAAACGTGTGCGACCCGGAAACGGGCGAGATCCTTGTGCAGAAGGGCGAGCTGATTACGCCCGAAACGGCGCGGAGCATTCAGAATGCCGGCGTCAGAAGCGTTGTGATCCGCACGCGCCATAAGAATGAAAAGGGTGAAAATTTTGAACGCGAGCAGCTGGTGATAGGCAATATGTTCGTGGAGGCGGAGGCTCATGTTCCCTTTGACGTGAAAGAGCTTGGTCTGTATGAAAAGGTCTACTATCCCGCATTGCGCGCGATTTTGGATGAAAACCTGAGCGGCGATGAGCTGAAGGAGCGTCTTGCCGCCGCAAAGGATGAGTTGATTCCCGAACATATTATGATGGAGGATATCATTGCCGCTGTGAATTACGGGATCGACCTGTGCAGCGAGCACGGCCAGGTGGACGATATCGACCATTTGGGCAACCGCCGCGTGCGCTGCGTGGGCGAGCTGCTGCAAAATCAGCTGCGTGTGGGTTTTTCCCGCATGGAGCGCGTGGTGCGCGAGCGCATGAGCACGCAGGGCGTGGAGACTGTTACGCCGACCTCTTTGATTAACATTCGCCCCGTTACCGCGGCGATGAAGGATTTCTTCGGTTATTCGCAGCTGTCCTAGTTCATCGATCAGAACACTCCGCTTGCCGAGCCTACCCATATGCGCCGTTCGAGCGCGCTCGGTCCGGGCGGCTTGAACCGCGACCGGCCTTCGTTTGAGGTTCGAGACGTTCACCATTCGCATTACGGCCGCATCTGCCCGATCGAAACGCCTGAAGGAAAGAACATCGGCTTGATCGGTTCTCTTGCGACCTACGCCCGCATTAACGAATACGGTTTTATTGAATCGCCCTATCGCAGAGTGGACAAAGAGACCGGCGCGGTAACGGATGTGGTGGATTATCTCACCGCTGACGATGAGGATCGCTATGTTATTGCGCAGGCGAACGAAAAGCTGGATGAGACAGGGCATTTTATTGCCGAGACAGTTCCCGTTCGCGTGCGGGACGAATTTACTGCTGTGCACCATTCCGAGGTGGACTATATCGACGTTTCTCCGCGGCAGGTCGTTTCGATTGCAACGGGCATGATCCCCTTCCTTGAAAACGACGACGCATCCCGTGCGCTGATGGGCGCGAACATGCAGCGTCAGGCAGTGCCGCTGCTGGTTCCGGAGGCGCCGATCATCGGAACGGGCATCGAATATAAAGCGGGCATGGATTCCGGCGTTTCCATTTTGAGCAAAACGGATGGCGTGGTTAAATATGTGGACGCGCGCAAGATTGTTGTTCTTGGCGACGACGGCGCGGAATACACCTATGAGCTGCTCAAGTTTAAACGCAGCAACCAGGGCACCTGCATCAATCAGCGGCCAATCGTGAAGGTCGGCGAGCGCGTCTCTGCCCGCCAGACGATTGCCGACGGTCCTTCTACCGATCAGGGCGAGATCGCATTGGGAAGAAACATTCTCATCGCGTTCATGCCGTGGGAAGGATACAACTACGAGGACGCTGTTCTGCTCAGTGAAAAGCTTGTTAAAAATGATATCTTCACCTCTATTCATATTGAAAAATATGAGTGCGAGGCGCGCGATACGAAGCTTGGGCCGGAGGAGATCACGGCGGATATTCCGAGCATCAGCGAGGACAGCCTGAAGAATCTGGATGAAAACGGCATTATTCGCATCGGCGCGGAGGTTAGGCCGGGCGATATTCTGGTGGGTAAGGTAACGCCTAAGGGCGAAACAGAAATGACGGCGGAGGAGCGTCTCCTGCGCGCGATTTTCGGCGAGAAATCCCGCGAGGTGCGCGATACCTCGCTGCGCGTTCCGCACGGCGAAGCCGGAATCATTGTAGATGTAAAAGTGTTTACGCGCGAAAATAAAGACGAGCTTTCTCCGGGCGTGAGCAAGATGGTTCGCGTGTATATTGCGCAGAAGCGTAAGATCTCCGTGGGCGATAAAATGGCGGGTCGGCACGGAAACAAAGGTGTTATTTCCCGCATTCTGCCGGAGGAGGATATGCCGTTTTTGCCGGACGGAACGCCGGTGGAGATTTTGCTGAACCCGTTGGGCGTGCCGTCGCGTATGAACGTGGGGCAGGTGCTGGAGGTTCACTTGGGTCGCGCGGCGAAGAAGCTGGGCTGGCATGTGGCCACGCCGGTATTTGATGGCGCCCATGAGGACGATATTGAAAAGGCGCTGATCGACGCAGGGCTTGAAACCAACGGTAAGACGATCCTTTACGACGGCCGCACGGGCGAGCCGTTCGATAACCCCGTAACGGTTGGCTATATGTACTATCTGAAGCTGGTTCACTTGGTTGACGATAAGATCCATGCGCGTTCCACAGGCCCGTATTCGATGGTTACGCAGCAGCCGCTCGGCGGTAAGGCGCAGTTCGGCGGCCAGCGTTTCGGCGAAATGGAGGTTTGGGCGCTGGAGGCCTACGGCGCGGCGCATACGCTTCAGGAGATTCTTACGATTAAGTCTGACGACGTAGTGGGCCGTGTGAAGGCTTATGAGGCGATCATCAAGGGTGAAAATATTCCCGAACCGGGCATTCCGGAATCGTTTAAGGTGTTGCTGGAGGAGCTTCGCTCGCTGGCGCTCGATATCAGAATCCTTACGGAGGAGAAGAAGGAAGTTCACATGCGCGAGCTGCTTGACGACGACCGCGATGTGATGAGCATTCTGCCCGACGGAATGGACGACGGTCCTCATGCGGAGACGGAAAATCCGCTGCTTGATCTGTTTGCCGACGATGACGACGACGAGCTGGAGCTTGACGGGCTTGACGGCGACGACGACGAGCTGAGTCTGGATGAGTTGGATTTGTTCGGAAACGACGATGTGGAAGAGGACGAGGATTTTTAAGCACAAATTCTAAATATGGGAAGGGAGAGATTACCCCTTGTTTGAACTGAATAACTTTGATTCCATTCAAATCGGTCTGGCTTCTCCGGAGAAGATCCGAGAGTGGTCCAGCGGGGAAGTAAAGAAGCCGGAAACGATTAACTACAGAACGCTCAAGCCCGAACGCGACGGTCTGTATTGCGAACGCATTTTCGGCCCGACAAAGGACTGGGAGTGCGCGTGCGGAAAGTATAAGCGCGGCGCGCGGTATAAAGGACTTGTTTGCGATCGCTGCGGCGTGGAAATCACGCGCGCAAAGGTTCGCAGAGAGCGTATGGGGCACATTGAGCTGGCGGCTCCGGTTTCGCACATTTGGTATTTTAAGGGAATCCCCAGCCGTATCGGCATGATCTTGGATATTACGCCCAAGGATCTGGAGAAGGTGCTGTATTTCGCATCGTACATTGTGCTGGATACCGGCGAGAGCGGGCTGGCTGCGCAGCAGATCCTCAATGAAAACGAATTTAGAGAGGCTGTTGAACAGTACGGCGTGGGCAGCTTCCGCGCCGCTATGGGTGCGGAGGCGATCAAGGAGCTGCTGCATCGCCTGGATCTTGACGAGCTTTCCGCAAGCCTGAAAGCGGAGCTTGCAGCCGGCGCTACAGGGCAGAAGAGAGTTAAAGCGATTAAACGCTTGGAAATTGTGGAGTCCTTCCGCAAATCCAACAACAAGCCCGAATGGATGATTCTTGACGTGGTGCCCGTAATTCCGCCGGAAATCCGCCCGCTTATTCAGCTGGACGGCGGCCGTTTTGCCACGAGCGATTTGAATGATCTGTATCGCCGAGTGATTAACCGCAATAACCGCTTGAAGAAGCTGCTGGAGCTTGGCGCTCCCGATATCATCGTGCGCAATGAAAAGCGTATGCTTCAGGAGGCGGTTGATGCGCTCATCGATAACGGCCGCAGAGGGCGCCCGGTTACCGGCCCGGGAAACCGGCCGTTAAAGTCGCTTTCCGATATGCTTCGCGGCAAGCAGGGGCGTTTCCGCCAGAACCTGCTTGGTAAGCGCGTTGACTATTCCGGCCGAAGCGTTATCGTAGTAGGGCCGAGCCTTAAAATGCATCAGTGCGGTTTGCCTAAAGAAATGGCGATCGAGCTGTTCAAGCCGTTTGTCATCAAGCGTTTGGTAGAGTTAGGGCTTGCGCATAACATTAAGAGCGCGAAGCGCTTGATTGAAAAGGGCCGCCCGGAGATTTGGGGCGTGCTGGAGGAAGTGATCGTGAATCACCCGGTGCTGCTCAACCGCGCGCCTACGCTTCACCGCCTCGGTATTCAGGCATTCGAGCCTGTGCTGGTGGACGGCAGAGCCATCAAACTGCATCCGCTGGTGTGTACCGCGTTCAACGCTGACTTTGACGGCGACCAGATGCCGGTTCACGTTCCGCTTTCTAACGAGGCGCAGACAGAAGCTCGCTTCCTGATGCTTGCTTCTAACAACATTCTGAAGCCTGCCGACGGCCGCCCGGTTGTGGTGCCGACGCAGGATATGATCATTGGCGTTTACTATCTGACGATCGAGGAGAAAAAGCTGGAGCGCTTGGATTCCTATTACAGCAATCTTGATGAGGCGATTCTTGCTTACAACACGGGTAATCTGCCTCTGCATGCGCGTACGAATATCCGCATGTATAAGGAGATCGACGGCGTGATGCGCAGCCAGATCGTGCAAATCACGGTGGGGCGTGCGATCTTTAATCAGGCCGTTCCGCAGGATATCGGCTTTGTGGATCGTTCCGATCCTAAAAATGCGTTTGTGCCGGAGATTGACAAGCTGGTAGGCAAGAGCGAGCTTGGCCAGATTATTGCAAAGTGCTTTGCAAAGTACGGCTCCAATCGTACTGCGGAGGTGCTGGACGAGATCAAGGCGCTGGGCTTTAAGTTTGCGACGCGCGGCGCGATCACCGTCGGCGTCAAGGACGCTGTGGTTCCTGCCCAGAAGAAGGAGCTGATCACAGAGGCGGAGGAGAAGGTGGAGAAGATCAATCTTCGCTATCGCCGCGGTCTTGTTACCGACGAAGAGCGCTATCGCAACGTTATCGCCGTTTGGAAGCAGACGACGGAAAGCGTGTTGAAGGTGCTGCTTGAATCGTTTGACGACCTGAACCCGATCAATATGATGAACAAATCCGGTGCCCGCGGTAATAAGGATCAGATCCGTCAGCTGGCGGGTATGCGCGGTTTGATGGCGGATCCGTCCGGCCGCACGATTGAAATTCCGATCAAGGCGAATTTCCGTGAAGGTCTTACGGTTTTGGACTTCTTCATTTCTTCGCACGGTACCAGAAAGGGTCTTGCCGATACGGCGCTTCGTACCGCAGACTCCGGTTATTTGACAAGACGCTTGGTTGACGTTTGCCAGGATGTGTTTGTCGGGGAAGAGGACTGCCAGGTAACGCACCCCTCCGCTGTAACGCCGAAGGGTGTTTGGGTAGAGGATATCGTATATGAAAAGGCCGTGATCGAGCCGCTGCGCAGCCGTATTAAAGGCCGCGTGTCGGTAGACGAGCTGAAGAATCCGTTTACGGGCGAGGTGATCGTGCACGCCAACGAGCTGATCAGCGATCAGCAGGCGGACGCGATTGTTGCAGCGGGCTACACCAGAGTGCAGATCCGTTCGGTGTTTACCTGCCGCTGCGAGCATGGCGTTTGCGCGAAGTGCTACGGCGCGGATATGTCCAGCAACAGGCTGGTCAGCTTGGGCGAGACAGTCGGAATCATTGCGGCGCAGTCCATCGGTGAGCCGGGTACGCAGCTGACGATGAGAACCTTCCACACCGGCGGCGTTGCCGGTACCGATATTACGCAGGGTCTTCCGCGCGTAGAGGAGATCTTCGAGGCGCGTAAGCCCAAGGTGCTGGCTGTGCTTGCCGATATTTCAGGTGAGGTCAAGATCAGCAACCGCGGCAAGGGGCAGTATCAGGTAACGATCACCGCGCCGGACGGCGATACGAGAATTTACAACACCGGGTATAACGTAGTGCCGACGGTTGTGGACGGCCAGCATGTGGAGGCCGGTGATGAGCTAACGCCCGGTTCGCTCAACCCGCATGATCTGCTCAGGATCAAGGGCGTGCAGCAGCTGCAAAGCTATCTGCTCCGCGAGGTGCAGACAGTTTATAAGCGCCAGAGCGTTGAGATCGGCGATAAGCATATCGAGCTGATCGTTCGCCAAATGCTGCGCAAGGTGCGCGTGGAGGATGCAGGAGATACCGAGCTGCTGCCGGGCGAGATGGTGGATATTTACCGCGTGGAGGCGATCAACGCCAAAACGGCTGCGGAGGGCGGCGCGCCTGCGACCAGCCGCCGCGTGCTGTTGGGCATCACCAAGGCTTCGCTGGCAACGGAATCCTTCCTTTCCGCAGCGTCCTTCCAGGAGACAACGCGCGTGCTGACCGATGCGGCGATCAAGGGCAAGGTCGATCCGTTGGCAGGCTTGAAGGAGAATGTAATGATTGGAAAGCTGATTCCTGCCGGAACGGGCTTAAAGCGTTATCAGGATGTGGCGATCGATCTGCCGAAGGCGGCGCCGACGGAGGATTTATCCGCCGAAGCGGTTTCCGACGCGGTATAACAGGGTTTGCGGCGCACTTGTGCGGTTATTTTAAGGAATTTGATAAAAATGAATTGACACGGTGCGCCCTTCAATGATATGATAAGCGGTGTTTGGCTGGGAAAAGTCTGCATTTTTGCGGGCTTTGCCGGCTTAAACGCTGCAGCACGGATGTTTTGGAGCTGAAATCAAGCATGGAACAGATTAGCAAAAAAGCAAAAGTGGTTGGCACAAAGCAGGTGCTCCGCGCATTGGCGGAGGGCAGGGTAAGCCTTGTTTATCTTGCTGCGGATGCTGACGAGCCTCTGCGCCAACGGGTGCGGGAGGCGTGCGCAGCCGCCGAAGTGGAGGTGCAGGAGGTGCCTTCCATGTCGGAGCTGGGTAAAGCGTGTTCTGTTGCGGTCAAAACGGCCGCGGCCGCATTACTTGCGGAATCATTCGGTTAATTTTCTCATCTAAAGGGTTGTTGAGAGGATTATATATATTTACTTTCTTTCGGAAGGAGGTATGCAGGAAATGCCTACGATTAATCAGTTAATTAAAAACGGCAGAAAGCAGGTACAGTATAAGTCGTCCGCGCCTATTCTTCAGCAGTGCCCGCAGCGCAGAGGAGTTTGCCTTAACGTGAAAACACTTTCACCGAAGAAGCCGAACTCTGCTATGCGTAAGGTTGCAAGGGTTAAGCTGGTGAACGGCATGGAAGGTACTTGCTACATTCCGGGAATCGGTCATAACCTTCAGGAGCACTCTGTGGTTCTGATCCGCGGCGGAAGAGTTAAGGATCTGCCTGGTGTAAGATATCACATCATTCGCGGCACGCTGGATACAGCGGGAGTTGCAAAGAGAATGCAGGCCAGAAGCAAATATGGTGCCAAGAAGCCCAAGAAGTAAGAAATCTCCGCTGGATTTTTATGCTTTTTGAGTCTTTCTCCGTATGCTGCGGAGGGGCAACAGATTTTATATTTTGTTTAAAAATTAGGGAG
>QWCN01006312.1_pt1 | contig 11035 bp, 9 predicted proteins | sample 1972711 | NCBI WGS metagenome assembly QWCN01 (sample SAMN09866707, study PRJNA288562) | Human gut metagenome isolate term1_stool, whole genome shotgun sequencing... | isolation source: gut | host: Homo sapiens | place: USA: California | reverse complement strand
AGGGAGGTCTTATTTCTTTTACCACCGAAACCTTATAAAAAACTTTCGATTTATCGCCCAGACGGAAAAAGCGCCCCAAAGAGCTCCCTCCTCGAGGGAGCTGTCAGCGAAGCTGACTGAGGGAGTTTGGCGGGCGCAGAATATGCTTCTTACTCAAATGCTGATATTTACAAAATGACAACCGCAATGTGGGCAGATTGTCCGATAAAGTGAACAGATTTCCCGATGAAGCCGGTGGGTAATCATTTCTTTCATGTATTGCCGCGAAAAATGCGCTTGAAAAACGCCGGAAACGGCTGTATAATAGCCGCAAATCCTTTGAAACCGACTGGGCGAATCGCACGTTCAGCCTAAAAGGAAGATGACAAATCGTCATACGGAGGAATTGCGAATGAACAAGCTCTTCAAACGCGCGGCCTGTCTCGCGGTGACAGCCGCCATGACCCTCTCCAGCTCCGGCGCACTCGCCTGCACCGGCTACTATGTCGGCAAGCAGGCCAGCGCCAGCGGCCATACCATCATCGGCCACACCGTCGATGCGTGGAACACCGCGCAGGCGAAGCAGGTCGTCTATCCGCACAGCGAGGAACCGGGGCGCACCGTGACCGTCGGCGCGAACGAGGTGCCGCTGCCGGACGTGACCTACCAGTACATCTCTACGCCGTTCATCGAGGGCTTGTGGGATAGCGCCGTGGCCAACGAGATGGGCGTGACCATGACCGGCTCGGTGACGACCTACATCAGCGACGCGATGAAGGCGGCCGATCCGTATGTGGAGGACGGCGCGTCCGAGACGTGGATCAGCGGCTATATTGCGGCGGTTTCCGCTACGGCGCGCGAAGCGGTTGAAAACTACGGCAAGATCATGGAAACCTACGGCAGCTCCGAATCCAACACGTTTATGATCGCCGACCAGCAGGAGGCGTGGTATCTGGAGAGCTATTCCGGCCATCAGTGGTGCGCCGTGAAGATGCCGGAGGACGCTGTCGCCGTGTTTGGCAACGAGAGCATGCTCGGCTCTGTTGCGGATTATGTGGAGGGCGAAAGTCTGCTCCATTCCGAAGGGCTGTTCTCCGTGCCGGAGGCCGCGGGTCAGACTGTGCTCGATGAAGCGGGCAACGTCGATCTGTTCGCAACCTATGTCGGCGCGCGCAACCTGAACGCGGGCGCGAACCGCCGCACGTGGTATGGCCACGAGCTGCTGGCGCCGTCCACCGCGGAGGATTACGCGATGACGACCCGCTATCCGCTGTTCTATCAGCCGGATGAAAAGGTCAGCCTGAGCGACATCTTCGAACTGACCCGCTCCCGCTTTGAGGGGACGCAGTGGGATCCGGAGGAGACCGGCCGCCCGGATATCCGCGTGATCGGCATCGAGCGTCAGGTGAACTGCTCGGCCATCGAGATTTATGACGATCTGCCCGCCGCCATGTCCGCCGTGACGTGGACGACGCTGGCGAACGCGGAGCATTCCGTCTATCTGCCGCTCTCCAACCTCGTGACCGACGTGGCCGAGATGTTCGACCATACGCCGGAGGGCTTCACGTCCGACAGCTACGGCTACGATCTGAGCTATGCGCACACCCACTTCAAGCGCCTGTGCGCCCTGAGCGAGCAGGATCGTGAGCACTACGGCACCGGCGTTCGCGCTTACTGGAAGAGCGTGGAGGACGCGCTGGTGGCGGAATATCCGGCCGTGCTGGCTGAAACGGCGAAGCTCTACGCTGAAGACCCGGCGAAGGCCGCCGAATACCTGACCGAGTACACCGTGGAGAAGCAGGAAAAGGCGCTGGCCGACTGCGACACGATGTATGACGAACTGACCTGGTACATGATCGCCAACACCAGCACCCTGCGCTACAACAGCAGCCGCGGCGAATTCAATACGTGGAATAACTTTGTGCCGTCGCTGGCGGCGGAATAACGCCTTGCGCGAAAACCAAATCAGGGAGAATCGTTCCTTTTTGGGCGGTTCTCCTTTTATATGCCCCTTTATATGCCCGTATGTCCGCCGAAAACAGTTGTGCAATCGCCTTTTTATGGTATAATGGTTTCTGTATACGGATGGGAGAGCGATGCGTATGGAGCAAAGGAAGGAACAGAAGAAGGAACAAAGGGTTTATGCCGCCTTTGGCCGCGGCGCGCGCCGGGATTGGAAGCGCGCGGCGCGCAAGACCGTGTTCAGCCATTACTGGATGGCGATTATGGTCTGTCTGGTCGCGGCGTTTTTGGGCACGGAATTCACCAGCTCGCTGGAAAGCCTGCATTTCACCCGGCAGAAATGGGACGTGATTTCGAACTTCCTCGCGTCCTTCGGGCGGCCGGGCGCGGCGGCGAACAGCCGGGGCGTGTTTGCGATAGCCGTCAACAAGATTGCGGACGGTTCCCTTCAAAACATTGTGAACAACACCATCATGTCGCTGGCCGGATCGAGCGAGTTCTGGCAGTCCTTCGGCATTGTGGTGAGCAGTCTGGTTTCGATGACGTATTGGGTGCTGGTTACCCACACGTTCGTCGTGATCCTGCGCCGCCTGTTTATGGAGATGCGCGTCTACGAGGAAGTGCCGCCGTATCGCGCGCTCTATCTGCACAGTGCGCGCTGCTGGGGGCGCACGTCGCTGGCGCTGCTGCGCGTGGCCATTCAGCGGGGGCTTTGGTGGCTGACGATCATCGGCGGCGCAATCAAGACGTTTTCGTATTATCTCTGCGGCTTCATTCTGGCGGAGAACCCGACCATGAAGGGCGGGGACGCGATCGCGCTGTCCCGAAAGATGATGAATGGCCACAAGTGGGAGTGCTTCCTGTTGGAGCTTTCCTTCGTGCCGTGGCACCTTCTGAGCCTTGCGACGTTCGGCCTGAGCAGCCTGTTTTATTCCAGCGCATACCTGAGCGCCGCGCGGTGCGAGTTTTATGCCGCCGTGCGCGCGCAGGTCAAGGCGGAGGGCGAGGCGCAGGCGCTGCGCGACACCTATCTGTTTGAAAAGGCCGGCGCAAAGACGCTGCGCCGCGCCTACAACGATCTGGGCAGACCGGCGGAAAAGCTGCCCGCGCGCGTATACGGCAACAGGGTGACCCGCTTTTTCGGCGAATGTCTCGGCGTGACGCTGTTCGTCAACCCGCAGGACGTCGCGCGCGAAAAGATTCAGGATCGCGAATACCGCCTGCGCTACATGCGCCGCTGCGAGCAGGGGCTCTCCTATCCGATTCGGCTCAGCCCGTTGCTGCAATATGAGCACAAGGATCACGAACCGGCGCTGTTCACCCGCAAATACCCGGTGACGACGCTGGTGCTGCTGTTCTTCCTGTTTTCGATCATCGGCTGGTGCTGGGAGGTCGTGCTGCATCTGCTTTCGGAGGGCACGTTTGTCAACCGCGGCGTGCTCCACGGGCCGTGGCTGCCGATTTACGGCACGGGCGGCGTGCTGGTGCTGCTGACGCTCTACAAGCTGCGCGACAAGCCGTGGCTTGAATTTTGGGCGACGGTGGTTGTCTGCGGCGTGGTCGAATACTTCACCGCGTATTATCTGGAAACCGTGTACGACCGCCGCTGGTGGGATTACGCGGGCTATTTCCTCAACCTGCACGGGCGCATCTGCGCGGAGGGGCTGCTGGTCTTCGGCCTGGGCGGCATGGCGGTTGTCTACGGCGTTGCGCCGCTGTTTGACAACCTGCTGCACAAGGTCAGGGGCAGCGTGCTGATCGGGCTGTGCGCCGCGCTGATCGCGCTGTTCTGCGTCGATCAGGCGTATTCTCATTTTCATCCCAACGAGGGCGAGGGCATCACGGACGAGGTGGTTTACAAGACGGACGACGCTCGGATTCGCCTTGACGAGGAGGCTTTCGTTTAATGCGAATCAGTTCGTTTTTCGTGTTGGCGGGCTATCTGGCGGCCAACGCCTACGTAGCCGCGCGCACATCCGTCTTTCTGCATCGCAATCTGCCCGAGCGCGTGGCGAAGCTGATTTCGCTGCTGACGGCGGGCGTGTATTCCGTCTTCGCGATGGGGATGCCGCTGGCGCACATTTTGCCGGAGGGGACGGCCAGAAAGCTGATTCTGCGCGTGTCCTTCGGGTTTTACGGCATATTCATCTATCTGTTTTCGGCTTACGTCATCATCGAGGTGCTGGCGCGGCTTTCCAAGCGGTTTCACCGAACGGAAAGGCTCACCGCGCGGAAGGGAAACCCCAAGCTGATCTTCGGCGGCGCGGTATGGTTCGGCATCATCCTGACCTGCCTGATGGGGATTCACCACGCATCCGAGCTGACGGTGAAGCATTACGCTGTGCAGACCGACAAGGACGGCGGCAGGCGCGACAGCCTGCGCGTGGTGCTGATTGCGGATCTGCATCTGGGGTACAGCGTCGGCGCGGAGCGCATCGCCGACATGGTGGAAAAGGTCAACGCGCAGGACGCGGATATCATCCTCGTCGCGGGCGATATTTTTGACAACACGGTGGAGGGCATCGACGACCCGGAGGCCGTGAAGGCCTCGCTGCGGGCGATGAAAAGCAGGCTGGGCGTGTACGCCTGCTGGGGCAACCACGACGTATCCGAGCGCCTGTTCAGCGGGTTTAGCACCAGGCGGCTGGAAAACACGCTGCGCGGCGAGGAGATGGAGCAGTTCGTCCGCGAAAGCGGCATGACGATGCTGGCGGACGAGGTGCGGCTGATCGACGACAGCTTTTACGTCATTGGCCGCAAGGACTACGAAAACGCGGGCGACGGCACGGCGCGGCGCAAGAGCCTCGACGAGCTGATGGCGGGAATCGACACGGACAGGCTCGTGATCTCGCTGGAGCATGAGCCGCGCTTTCTGTGGCAGAACGCCGATGCGGGCGTGGACGTGATGCTCTGCGGCCACACGCACGACGGCCAGTTCTTCCCGCTGAATATCGCGATCCGCACCGCGTGGGAAAACCCGGCGGGCTTGAAGACGGTGGGGCGCATGACCAGCGTGGTCACGTCCGGCGTGGGCGTTTACGGCCCGGATATGCGCATCGGCACGGACGCGGATATCTCGGTGGTGGACATTCAATTTGCACCATAAAAGAAAAGGAGATATACAAACATGAAACTGATTCAGGGCGGCTTGGTCAAGACGATCACGGGCGGCGACATCGAAAACGGACAGATTCTCATCGACGGCGGCAAGATCATCGCGGTGGGGCAGAACCTCGACGTTCCGGCGGGGACGGAGATCATCGACGCGGCGGGCTGCATCGTCACGCCGGGCTTTGTCGATGCGCACTGCCACATCGGCATGCACGAGGAGGCGAGCCGCTGGGAGGGCAACGACACGAACGAGTATTCCGGCCCGGTTACGCCGGAAATCCGCGCCATCGACGGCATCAACCCGCGAGACGAAGCATTCGGCAACGCGATTGGCGGCGGCGTGACGACGGCGGTGACCGGCCCCGGCTCGGCGAACGTGCTGGGCGGCACGTTTGTGGCGATGAAGCTGTACGGCGACTGCGTGGACGACATGATTCTCAAATACCCGGCGGCGATGAAGATTGCGTTCGGCGAGAACCCCAAGGGCGTTTACGGCCAGAACGGCCACAAGATGCCGGTTACGCGCATGGCCGTCGCGGCGACGCTGCGCGAGACGCTCTTCAAGGCGCAGCGCTACGCGAAGGAGATCGAGGAGGCCGAGAAGGACGCGACCAAGACGCGCCCGTTCGACATGAAGCTGGAAGCGCTGCTGCCGGTTCTCCGCAAGGAGATTCCGCTCAAGGCGCACGCCCACCGCGCGGACGACATCCTGACGGCGATCCGCATCGCGAAGGAATTTGACGTGGACATCACGCTGGACCATGTGACGGAAGGCCACCTGATCGTCCGGCATCTGGTCAAGGCGGGCAAGCCGGTGCTGGTCGGCCCGTCGTTCGGCTCGAAATCCAAGCAGGAGCTGAGGGAAAAGAGCTTCGCGACGGCGGGGATTCTGGATGACGCGGGGCTGGAGGTCTGCATCATCACGGATGCGCCGGTCATTCCGCTGTACTATCTGCCGCTGTGCGCGGGTCTGGCGGTGAAGGCGGGCATGAAGGAGGAATCCGCGTGGCGCGCGATCACCATCAATCCGGCGCATGTCGTGGGGATCGACGGGCGCGTCGGCTCGATTGAGGCCGGCAAGGACGCGGATATCGCGATCTTTGAGGGCAACCCGCTGCGCGACATTCAGTGCCGCACGAAGGCTGTCTTTGTGAACGGCGAAGAGGTGCTCTCCCAAATTCAGATGCGTGTGTGAGGCAAAGGAGGCGCGGGCGGTGGACAAGCGATATCCCGATTTGGCTCTGCTCGCGCAGCCTGCGCGCCGGGCGATTTGCTGCCTGGCGGTTGAAGGCGGGGGCGAAAAAATCGAAGGGCTTCTGAACAGGAAGCCTTTTTCGCGTTATGCCGAAAACGGGCTGACCGTCCTGCTCTATGACGAGGCGCAGAGCGAGGCGTGGCGCGCGGAAATCGAGCGGATTCTGGCGGAAAGCGGGCTCTGCGCGGGGCTGAGCGGGCCGTTTGCGCTGGCGGCGTCGGCGCGGGGCTGTTTCCCCAAGGCGCGCATCGCGCTGGAAACAGGCAGGGCCGTCGATCCGGGGCGCGCGCTCTACGACATGGGCACGTACAGCGAAGCGGCGCTTCTGCGCGCGGCTCGGACGGCGCTCGGGGCGCAGGGCTTCCGCGCGTCGGATTTTGGCGACGCGGCAATCGAAGCGCTTGCGCGGCTGGACGAGCGGGAGGATGCGCAGTATATCCGCAGCCTGCGCGCGTATTTGAGCGACGGGCTGAATCTGCGGCGCGCGGCGGAGCGGCTGGGCGTTCACCGCAACACGCTGGCCTACCGCATGCGCCGAATCGAGGCGCGCTTTGCCCTTGACCTGAGCGACATGAACACCTGCTTTGAGCTGCTCTTTTCGCTCTGGCTGAAGGAGGGGCTGGCCGGCCGCGCCGACGACGAGCCGACGGCGGCGTTTGATCGGGACGCGGCGCGCGCGGCGCTCTGGCGGTCTGCGGAGCGCGCGGGGAACGCGGCGCGGACGGAAAAGCGCTTTCTGCTGGCGCTCGCCGCCGTTGCGGCGGGCGGTCTGAGCGACGCGCGGCGCGCGGAATTGACGCTGGCGCTGAGCGCGCTGCCGCAAAAGCCGGTGACGGCGTTTGACGATGAAACGCTGTTTTTCGCGCTTCCGCCGGAGGAGATCGGCGCGTTCGCGGAGGCGGCGAGGCCGCTTTGCGAGGCGGCGCGCGCGGGCATGGCCGTTTCGCAGACGTTCGCGCTGGACAGGCTGTCGGCGCAGATTCGGCTCTGCCGGTTCGCGCTGCTGGCGGCGGGCACGCAGACGGTATTCATGCGGGAAATCGGCTCGACGCTGTTCTTTACGGCGCTGGAGCGGCGGGTGTCGCTCGCGCCGTATCTGTGCGAAGACGTCATTCGCGTGATGGATGAGGACGCAACGCGCGGCTCGGCGCTCTCGCGCTCGCTCTACGCCTATCTGCTCAACTTCATGGATTTGAAAAAGGCCGCGCAGCAGCTCGGCATCCACCGCAACACGCTGGAATATCAGGTGCGCAAAATGAACGCCGTCATCGGCGGGCAGCCGGACGAGCAAAAGCGGTTTATGATGATGTGCACGTATAAAATGCTGGCGCTGCCGGACGCGGGCGTGCCGGAACTGTAAAATTTTACAAACGCGCGGACGCGAAAAAAGGCCGAATGATCGAAAATATCGAAAAAAATTTCACAAAACGGCTTGCATGCGCCGTATGAATGTGATATACTTCCATCAGCACAAAAAAGCGATTTGTAAAAAATTACAAAAAACAAACGGAGTCGGGAGGATTCAAGAATGGCTAAAATCGGTTCAATGGAGCTGATTGTCATCCTGATTGTCGCCATGCTCGCCATCGGCCCGGAGCGCATGCCCAAGGCGGCGCGCACGCTGGGCAAGGCGGTCGGCTCGTTCAAAAAATATATGAACGACGCGACGAGCGACCTGCGCGAGGCCAGCGACGAATTCCGCGAGGTCACCGATGAAATCGCGGACGCACAAAAGACCGTGCGCAAGGCCTTCAAGGACGCGGACGACGAAATCAGCAAAACCCGGGGCGAGGCGGAGGAAAAGCTGAACCCCAAGAAGAAAAAGAAAAAGCCCGCCGCGCCGGAAACGGACGAGACGGACGAGGCGCCCAAGCCGCCGAAGGACGAAGCGAAGGCGGAGGCGGCCGAGCCGCAGAACGAAAAAGAAACCGAAGCGCAGCCGGAGGCGGCCGCGGAAAAACACGATGAAGCAAAGGACGAGCAGCAGAGCGCTGCCGCCGAATAAAGGAGGAACTTTTTTATGGGTAAGATTGGAACGACCGAACTGCTGGTTGTGCTTGCGATTGTGCTGGTTATCTTTGGGCCGAAGGCGCTGCCGAAGCTGGGGCGCTCGCTGGGCAAGACGCTGGGCAGCTTCCGCAAGGGCATGAACGACAGCGCGGACGATGACGACGACGACGAGGAAGAGGTCGTCGCGAAGAAAAAGAAGAAAAAGCCCGTCGCCAAGAAGGCGGACGACGAAGAGGACGAGGAAGAAGAGGACGCCTGATTCAAAACAGGATACCGATGCTTCTCTCCGAGCGGAGGGAAGCATATCTTCTGCAAAAAACGAAACGGACGGTGAAAAGAGATGAGCACACAAAAGGGCAACGAGCAGGCCAATATGTCGCTGGTGGGGCATCTGCGGGAGATTCGAAACCGCATTGCGCTGAGCGTGGTTGCGCTGCTGGCGGCGTTTGTCATCTGCTTTGCCATCATCAAGCCGCTGGCCAACGCCATGCTGCAAATGGGTCTGGACGCGGGGTTCCAATACGTGTATCTGTCCCCGTCGGAGCTGCTCACCTCGTATTTTAAGCTGGCGCTCGTGCTGGCGGTCGTGGTGGTTTCGCCGCTGCTGATTTTCCAGATTTGGGGCTTTGTCGCCCCGGCACTGACCAAAAAGGAAAAGCGGGCGATACGGCCTGCGCTGCTGGGCGGATTTTTCTTCTTCTGCCTCGGCGCGCTGTTCAGCTACATGGTCGCCCTGCCGTTTATGATTCAGTTCCTGGTCAATTTCAGCACGTCGGATTTCATTCACTCGGCGATTTCCGTGGCCAGCTATCTGGATTTTATGATCGGCATGCTGCTGACCTTCGGCGTTGTGTTCGAAGAGCCGATGCTCGCCTTTGTGCTGACCAAGCTGGGCATTTTGACCCCGGATATCCTGCGCAAGGTGCGCCGATACGCCATTCCGCTGATCTTTGTCATCGCGGCCATCATCACGCCGCCGGACGTCGTTTCGCAGTTCATGGTCGCCGTGCCGATGATCGGCCTGTACGAGCTGAGCATCCTCATTTCCTGCGTCATCTATAAGAAGAAGCAGAACGAAGACGACGATGAGGATGAAGACGAGGACGACGACGAATACGACGAGGATGATGACGAAGACGAGGACGAATAAGCGACGCTTTAAGGGACTGTCAAGCTAACAATACCGATATTTCAAGAAAAGTAAGTTTTTTGGCCCGAAGGTTTCCAAAGGGCGACCGGAAAGCCCTTTGGTGGGGCGATGGGGCAAAGCCCCATATCCCAAAACGCTTAGACATTTGTTTCTTGAAATGTTCAGTTTGAGCTTGACAGTCTTTTTGGCGTATTTTGGGGAAATGCAGAAAGCCGCCCGTTTACAGCCGATACGCCGTCATCGCCCGGAAACGGTTGCTCATAATGGTGTAGAGCGCCTGCGCGTAGGGCGTGAGCGGCATATCCTTCGGGTGCGCCATGTACAGCGGCGTGTAAACCGCGTCGCTCAGGCGGTAGTGCGCGAGCTGCTGCATGGCGGGCGTATCGCTCAGCAGGGTGATGAATGGGCAGAGCATGACCAGCGAACAGGCGGCGCACACGCGCTTGGCGCATTGGGAATCATCCGTGCGGATGGCGACGAAGGGGGAGAGCGCCGCGCGGGCGAGCAGCTCGTCATACGCGCGGGCGAAGGGGAGGTTTTCGGCGGGGAGCACGAATTTTTCCCCCTCGCAGGCGCTCAGGCTGACGGTTGAGCCGGATGGGACGCGCTGCGCCAGCGCGGTTTTCCGCCCGGCAACGAGGATGACCTCGTCCGACGCGATGAGCTGATAATCGAGCTTTTCATTTTCGGCCTCGCCGAAGAGCAACGCCATATCCAGCTCGCCGCCGAGCAGACCGGCTTCCAGCGCGCCGTTTCGCGCGGAGACGGCTTGCAGGCGCACGTCGGGATAGGCGCTTTGAAACTCGGGGAGCACCTGCGGCAGAAGCTCGTCGGCGCGCTGCATGGGCAAGCCGAGGCGCAGAAGCCCGGTCTGCCGGCCGGAAAGCGCGGCGAGGGATTCGTTCATCTGCGCTTCGATTTGCAGAAAGCGGCGCGCGGACTGCACGTAGATCTGCCCGGCGGGCGTGAGCGAAACGGGCGTGGTGCTCCGCTCGAAGATGGGCTGGCCGAGCTGCTGCTCGATCTGCCGAATCTGCTGGGAGAGCGTCGGCTGGGTGACAAAGAGCGATTTTGCCGCGGCGGTGAAGCTGCCTTCGCGGACAACGGCGAGCACGAGCTGAGCGTGGCGTGTATTCATGGTGGATTCCCTCTTTGCGATTTGATGTCGGGCGCGCCCAAAGCGCCGATATCCCTATTTTAAGAAAAATCGGCGAAAATGTAAACCACAAAAAGCGGGCGATTTCGCGCAATTTTCGAAACATAAAAAAAGAAGAAAAAAGGCTTTCCCGCCGCCGCGGTATGGGTGTATAATAAGCACACAACTGAAAGACGGAGGGATTTGCGATGCAGGTTACGGAAAAAATCGCCGCGTTTCGGGCGCGGATGAAGGATGAAAACTTTGCCGCGGTCATCGTGCCGACGGCGGACAGCCATGCTTCGGAATATATTGCCGATTATTTCAAAACTCGTCAGTGGCTTTCCGGCTTCACCGGCTCAGCGGGCACGCTGGTCGTCGGGGAAAAAGAGGCGGCGCTGTTTGTGGATGGCCGCTATTTCATTCAGTCAGA
>QWCN01006311.1_pt1 | contig 11036 bp, 6 predicted proteins | sample 1972711 | NCBI WGS metagenome assembly QWCN01 (sample SAMN09866707, study PRJNA288562) | Human gut metagenome isolate term1_stool, whole genome shotgun sequencing... | isolation source: gut | host: Homo sapiens | place: USA: California | reverse complement strand
TTGACTGATCACCAGATGAAGGCTTTTTGTTCCGTCCGAGGGAAAGTCCAGCGCCACATTGACTTTTTCCACTTCCGAGAAAGACAGCGCGGAAGTGAGGTTTCCGTCTTCAAAACTGAGCTTATCGCCTATGACTTCGAGTTTACAGATACTCTCGCCCGATTCGGCTGTGACAATCATCGTATTCAGTCCCGTAAGATCCTTCAAAATCTGAGCAGAAAGCTCCGCGCCCGATTCTCCGATCTTTGCTTGCAGGGTGATATCTTCTCCGTTGAGATAGATCTTTTTAATTCCTTGCGCCGTTATTTTAAAGGAATCCGTTTGCGAGATATAATATGCGTCCTCGCGGATATCCATCCCGCGGAAGTTATCGATATAGAAGGAAAAACTTTCGTTCACCGCATCGACGTTTATAATTACATACTCTAAAAATTCCATATTGGCGGAACGCAAAAAATCAAGAGCTTCTTTTTTGATGACGACGGTCAGCGCGCTTGCCGATTCGTGATGGAAATATTCATATTTTCCGGCGGCATACTCGTAATATCCATCGTGTGCAACGGTGCAATCCAAAAAGACGTCAAAGGCGAGCGCCTCGCTGTTTGCAAACACGTTTTCGAGGAAATACCGACTGATTTTTATCGTCGGATACCCTTGGGATACAGACACGGAGAGTTTGAGGCTCTTCGCTCCTTCCGTTGCGTGTGCCTCCGAGAGTTCCGCAGAACATTCCTTGAATTCAAGCGCGGAGCTCGTTCCCGTTTCAAATCCTATCGAGTCTGCTGCCGTCACGACGTTGCAGAAAATCCTTGCCGTTCCGCGATTGTCCGAGAGAGGGAACTCTACGATATATTTTCCATCCTCCTGCGGCGTAAATTTATCCGAGGCATTGCCCTGCGCCGCGAGTTCGCCGTCTTTGTACGCCTTATAGGAAAGAATCCCGACGCCGGGAATCGTACTTTCCGCGAGCGCGGAAACATCGTACGCCGTCTGTTGTTTGAGCGTTTCGCCCGTGAAAACGCCGTAAATATCGTCGATATTTAAATCAAACGTTTCATTGGGATTGTCGTTTAAGAAAATCAATTCGAAAATCCCGTCGTTTCCGAGCATATATTCGAGATCGGCCGCGGGGATAAAAAATTCCGTCTTGACGCCCTTGTTCAGCTCGCCGTAGACGTAGGTGTCGGGAGCTTTTTCGTAATAGAACAGATGAGAGCTTTCGTTGCTCCCCCAAAGGGAAAGATGCAGTTGATCGTATCCTTTTGCCATATAGCCTTTAAAAGCGTCTTTATCGAATACGACGTGCGGCCACATATTGCCGAGGCTGACGGAGGCATAGGAATTTCCGTCCGTTTCTTTCAGATGGAAATCCAAACCTTCTCCAAAGAGGAAGTTTTCGTTCATGCCCTCTTCAAAATTTTCCACGGCATCGAATTCCGAACGGTCGCCGGAAACATAGAAAAACGTTTCCGCTTCGGCGGTATTTCCCGATGTATCCGTCGCTTTCACCACCATGCGATATTTGCCGCGCATACTCGGCGTGAATTTGCCGTCCGAAACGTCCGTCTTATTTCCCGCGGGATCATAAATTTCCACTGTTTCGGATTGAATGCCTCCGATCTCGAAAATTTCATATTCGGGCAACGACGTTTCTTCGTTCACTTTATGCTTGGCTGTCGTACCCTTAATGGAAACAATCGGTTTGCCCGTATCCGTAACGCCCACGCTCATCGTTTTAATAAAGGTATATCCCTTATACTCCACGGTGTACGTGAGAGTATATTCCCGCACTTCGTCCAATTTGATTTTTCCGTCTACGATTTTCACTTCTTTCCCGCCGCAGGAAGCGGAAACGCTTGCGGAATATTCGACTCCGCCTTCTCCGAACACCGCGAGGGAAGGAACGGCATATTCGCTGCCCACTTCCTGCGTGATATTATCGGGCAGAGTAAATCCGTCGAGCTGTGCTTCCGCTTCTTCTTTGGTGAGCGTTTTTGTCTTTGCGCACGCGGCTACGGACAAGGCGCAGCCCGCCGCGAGCAAGGAAAGCAATACTTTCTTAATCTGTTTATTCATTTCTTTTCTCCCTATTTTTATTTGAGGTAACACCGCATATTGTCCGGGGCGACAATCGAAAAAGATATTAGGAGGAGGGAATTTGCTCCACCGATTCTTTTTTAAGGCGAAAACGCCGATATTCGGACGAAAACTCTTTGACTCGTCGCCCTGCGGCTAACAAATCGCCGCCCTTCTCAATCTTTTTTGAGTTCCAGCCTGATATTATCGATATAGATATCTTTATCGTCCTCGGCGCCGCTGCCCGCGAAATTGCCATAGGTGATTTCATAGGACTTGATCTGCGAAAGGAAGGATGCCTCTCCTTCTTTCGAAGGATTCGCCTTATTTGCCTCCGCAAGACTCAGACGACATTCCACCCATTTATTGGGCGTGGGCGTATAAGCGATCGCATAGCTCTTTTTCTCACTCCTCACGTCGCTTTCGATATGAAATATCGAATCGCTGGCATTATATAAATCGAAAACGATCTCGTATTCTTCGCCTCGTCCCGCCAAATTCGCTTTTTCGACCAAAGCTTCGCAAAACATGATCCTCACATAGCAGCTTTCGTTTTCCGTACCGTGGGGAATGTGTAATTTCAGAGATTTTTCTCCCCTCGACACGTAGCGAGGATCCGTATTGATGGTAATTTCAGGCACATACGGTTTATAGGCTCCGTAACCAGTCACATAGAATAAATAACGCTGATAATCCTTTTCAAAATCACAAAATTCATCCGCCGCGAGTTCAATGGGCGTCACCGTTCTCTTTTCGTCCGTTTCTTTTACCAGAACGTTATCCAGATAGTACGTCGTACGGGGTTCGTCGGGGGTAAGTCCGTCAAATTCCAGCGTCAGAGATTCCAGAGAGGAAAAGTCGTAAATATACGCCAGCTTTTCATACTCGATTTCATATACGCATTTGCTCCATGCTTTCGGCGGCAGAACGTACGTGCGGGATTCCGTGGCGAGCACATCTCCGCTGGAAGCCACGTCCAAGGAAAAATAACAGTTTTTGCTCTCTTCGGACGTATTATAAATGTCGAACACAACCCGTTCCGCTTTGGAAAAATCCGCGTTTTCCTCCGCGATTTTGGCGGGATACATCACCAGCCTGGGCCGAGAATAAGGATCGGCATATCCTTCTCCGCACGGTTCCAGCCGTGCGGACGCTTTGCCGTTTTTGATATACCGGGTTTCAGTATTAAGGGCATATTTTCCAAAATAATTCTGCTGCATCACGCCGTTGAATTCCGCATATGTTTCAAAATTGAACAGCGAGCGATAGCCGGAGGGAAGAATAAGATCCGAAGGGCTTTGTTGTTCGCCGCAGGATACGGCAGCGACAGATTGAAGGAGCACAATCATCGCGCAGATTACTTTTCCAGTCCTTTTCATACCTTTCCCTCCCGCGCCCGAAGAGCGATGTTATCGAGATATACCACCCTTGCGCCGTCTTCTTTGGACCCGAAATGGAAAGCGATATAGTTAATTTTTCCATACGTATCCCAAGATAGTTCGTCGATGCCGGACAAAGTCACTTTCCGATATCCCCGAGTCAGCGTCGTCGCGCCGATCGGAATCAGCACGGGTTTCCCCGCCACCGAAACGTATACCGTCAGTTCTACATTTTCCTCCGCGTAGACGTCGAAAGTCATTTCGCTGCTGTTCGGCAAAAGCGAAAGCCCTGCGTCGGAAAATTTTAACGACTGCACTTTTCCTGTTCCGCCTGCAAAACTCGCTTTGAGAACGTTTTGATCCAGCTTTTCGCTCAGCGTCTGCCCGTCGACCACGGAAAGCGCCGCCATATCGGAAGAGAAGGAGTCGATGGCGCCCTCGCCCGCCAGCGTGGTGAGCAGCGTGACTTTGCCGCCGAGATTCAGCGTCATGGTCTGCGTTCGCCCTTCCCGCTCCGCCGTGAGGACGAAAGAATTATCCGCACCGTCGAGCGGCACTTCCACTTCATAGCGTTTAAGCCCTTCTTTGTCCGAATCCTGACCGCTGAGAGTTTTGCCGCCCCATTTCAAAGTCGTGGCGCCGCCCGCGTGAATTTCAAAAATCATCTTGCCGTCGGCCTGACGGATATCCGAAATATACGTTTCGTAATTTTGGCACAGCGCCGCCGCCCCGTACATATTCTTTCTCACCTGCATAAATTCGTCTGCGTCCGCAGTGACCATGGCGTCCGCATACAGCCTTTCGTAACAATTTTGCAAGATATCGTCGCTTTCGAGTCCCGCCGCCTTATAAGCGCGCTCCATCTCGGCCAGCATCTCGTACTCTTCCAAGCCGTCGCGGATACTTTCCAGCCTTATACTGCCCACCGGTCCTTCGATGCCGTAAACGTCGCCGGGATATAACAGATACCCATCCCCGTTATCGCCCGGAAAATGCATGGGATCGCCGTTGTAAACATCCGTTTTTTCGCGCTCGTCGTTGCGATAGCGGGTCCAAAACACGGTTTCCCAATAAAGATTTCCCGACAAGCCGTAATCTTTCTGCATCCAGCTGACGATCCTCGAATTGACGAGCGCGTCGTCGAGCTGATAGGTGGGATACGGATTGTTGGGACCCATACAGCCGTACCACCAAGTTTCCGTCCCCAAATTTTGATAAAACTCGCGGGAGGACGCCGAATCGAAATAGTTGAAGAGCGGGCACCAATTTCTTACGCCGTTTCCTCCGTTGTGCATTCTTTCCGTGTATTCGCCCGTTTCCAGACAGGGAATCCCGCGGAGCGACTCGCATACTTCTTCTTTGATCTCTCCCGTAACGGAGTCATTCGAGGAGAGATCATCCGCAAGTTCGTTGACGAGGAGATACGCCCGATGACAGATACGAGCCGCGCGGTCTTCTAAACCCGCCATACGGGCCTCGTCGATCAGTCCGAAATAATAGTAGCATTTTTCTATGATGTTCACGCCCGTTTCTATGGATTTGAGCGCAAGGGATTCCGTCATCCGATAGAGAAAATCCCAATCCACGTCCGCGTCTTTATAAGTCTTATTATACGTTTCCCGATAGGGCACCGCAAAAGAGGCTACGTCTTCGCGCGCCGCGTACTCGCAGGCGCATTCCGTGTACGCGTTCACATCCAGATTGAGCGCGGGGAGATACATCGGCATGACGCGATGATCGATGAGATACTCGCAATAGCGTTCGTAATTCTCCATCGTACTGTCCCCGTAAAATTGGAGATACCCTCTGCCGAGAAGAAAGCAGCTTTTTGCCGTTACGGCGTCCGTCAACGTATAATCGATGACCGTGACGCTGGCGGGAATTTCGTAAATTTTTCCGTCGATCAACAGCGAAAACGTCCCCGAATAGACTCCCGCGGGTTGTTCGGAAGAAACTTTACAACTCACCGTGATGCCTTGATTTTCTCCTTTCCCGATCTTATTTTCGCCGTATTCCACCGCCTTTTTCATGGGGAGCAACGCGTCGGGATACCACCCCAAGCCTGCGGAATATCCGTCGGACGCCACCGTCACGTTTCTGTATTTCTGATTAAATACCGAAAAACAGTCTGCTTCCAAAATATCGCCGGAAGCATTTTTCAGATCGGAAACAGTCAGATTATAACTGTTTACAGAGTTTTCGGGCGTAAGAATCAACTGAGCGGATTCCTCTTCGTTGCGGCAGGCAAAGATGTCGATACGCCCCGGATATTTCGAAGCTTCTTCGTATTCTTTATCCCGCAGGATGCGCTGCGCGGAAGTATAGGACCAGACGTTTACCTTTCCCGCGTCCTTTTCTTTTCCGCAGCCGCACGCGCCAAACAAGAGCAGGGTGCAAAGCGCCGCGCTTATACATTGTTTCCTCATCCTCTTCTCCTTTTCGCTATCTCAAATGAGTCCGGCAGATTTCAGCAGCAGATTCCACTTTTCAACCGTCCAATACTCGTATTCTTCCCGATAAATTTTTTCGGGCGTCTTTCTGTCCGCCGCGTTTTTCGCCGTGAAAAAGATCTCGGGATTCTCCCTTTCGCCCGACCAGTCCGCCAGCCCGTTGATTGCGTTGCCGCCGCCTCCGTAATAGATCGCCCCCTTGCTGAGCCGATAGATGGATTTGCTGTATTCGCTCTTCTCCGACCAAATCGCTTCATCCTTTTCTATGTCGTATTTGAAAGGAAGCATATTTCCCGAAGTGCATTCCATATAAATCAACTGCGCTTCGTCCGTAGCCATATATTTCAAAAATTCTTTGGCAAGTTTCTTGGCGGTTGCGTATACGGGAATCCCCACCGTATGCTGACCGCCGATGGAGTGACGGCAATGCCGGGCTTCGCTTATCCGCGCTATATCCGCATCCGAAACGTCGGCGATTTCGCTTCTGTCGAGATTTCCGTCCACAAAATCGATCACCTTGCTCAACGCGGCATCGTCGGGGATGGTGGGGCATTGCTCTATGATCTCGCTGACCACGGGCGTGTTCATCATACGGAAAGTAAATTGATTCTCGTCTTCCTCCTCCAAGCTCTTCATTTCGTTTTCCAGCCAGTCCCCGTTGACCATCATCAATCCGTTCCCGAGAAGAAGCTGTGCCTGCGCCTGTGTGAAATTAAAGGTGTTGACGCTGTTGTGACAGTATTTTTTCTCGACGTTGATCAGACTGTCCAACGTTTGCAAAGAAACCAGTCTGCCTTTCTGCAAAAACACGTCGCGGCTGTAAGATCCGTCGTCCACGCCGTTAAAGAAATCGAGCATTCCGTCCACGCCTTGATATTGCATATACCATACGTTTCTCAGATACGACCAATATCCCGTAGCCGAAGAAAAGACGAACGGAATTTGCGAGTCCGCTTTGATCTTTCCGCAGAGAGCCAAAAGCTCTTTTGTGGTGTTCGGCACTTCATACCCCGCCTTTTCAAACTTAGTGGCGTTGTATACCAATCCCGTCATACCCGTCGCCCAGCTGAAACTGTAATAATGTCCGTTGACCGATTTCGGCTCGTAGCCGTCCATAAAGCGTTCGGAGATCTTCTGACCGTCGATTTCGCTTTCCAAAACGTCGTCTATCGGCTCTAAAACGCAGTCGTAACCTTTAAGCATTTTTTCGCCCATGTAGGCATAGCTGTTGAAAACAGTGCCGTGGATAAATAGATCCACCGAGTTGCCCCCGGGGCCGGCAGAAAGCAGGTCTTTGGGATCAACGTCGGAAGATTTGGACAAAACCACCGATACTCCGGGATGCGCGGCCTCGAATTTTTCGCCCCATTTCTCGATGAAGCTATATCCGTAACCGGCATCGTAATAGGCTATTTCCAGCGTGTTTTCCGAATCGTCCACAGGTTTGGAACAACCGGCAAAGGCAAACGAGCAGCAAAGCGCCGACATGAGAATCGAAACGACGATCTTTTTCATAAAAATCTCCTTATCTATATCCATTTATTACTCGCTGATAGCGAGAATCTATTTTATCCTTTGAGTCCGCCCATGCTTAAACTGGACATAAACGTATCCTGAAAACACGCAAAGACGACGAGCACGGGGATAGCGGAAATGAGCACTCCGCAAAAATAGATGGGGTAACTGCTGAGTCGTATCATAGCCGATTCATATTTATAAAGCCCCGTCGCAAGCGTAGGAAAACTCGGCATCCAGATCAAAGCGACCATATAATCGTTCCAGCCCGCTATCAAATCCGTAATGGCGAAAGTCATCATGGGAGCCAGCGCCTGCGGAAACATTATCTTGATAAACACCTGCCAATGAGAGGCGCCGTCGATATAGGCGGCCTCCGCGTATTCCCACGGAATCCCCTTGAAAAACGCTTGCAGGATCAAAAACTTACTGCCCCCTACGGCGAGCGCGGAAATGATCACCTGAAAGGGAGTGTCGTAAATTCCCAGTGTTTTGCTCAACAGCAGCGCCGGAGCCATGGAGCCGTAGATGGGCAGGATCATCTGAATGATAATCACCGAATATACTATTTTCCGTCCCGGAAAGCGTATCTTCGCCACCACATAGCATACCGCCGCGGATACGAATACGCCTTCCGCTATCGAAAGTCCGTTTATCCAGACGCTGTTCCAGATCATGCCGAAATATCCCGTATCTCCGACCTTCAACGTCTGAAAACATTTTATGTAATTGGAGAACAGCCATTTTTCCGGCATCGAAAAGGGATTGCCTTTTTCATATTCCAGCCTGCCTTTCAAAGAAGACAAAAACATCCATACCATGGGATAGAGCAGCGAAATCGCATAGAAGGCAAACAGTACGAAAAAGACAGCGAATACGATCTTTTCGCTCTTTCCCTTTACGGCGTGGATACTTTCCGATTTTTCCATACATCTTTCCCCCTTAATATTCGATATCCTCTATCTTTCCTGTGATCCGTCTTCCGACGATGACAAAGGGCAGTGTAAACAGGGTCATCAAAAGTCCCATGGCGGCGGGAACGTTGTAATTGCCGCTGACGACGATCTGATCGTAAAACCAATAATTCAGCGTCGTCGTGCCGTATCTGCCTTCCGTCAGCAGCAGGATGTTTCCCGAGGCGCTCAGCATAGAGATGATATTGAGCACAACCTGCGTGCCGATCAACGGTCCGAGCAGCGGCAGCGTAATATAGCGTATTTCCTGCCAGAAACCCGTGCCGTCCAACTTTCCAGCCTCGATGATCTCGTGCGGAATTCTCGCCAAGGAGCCGCAATAAATCAACATATTGGCGGGAATACCCAACCAGATATTGGAGGCGAGCACCGCTTTGAGCGCGTAACTGGAATTGGCAAGAAATTCGGGGACAGCCTCCGCGTCGAAAATACCGAGGGATACGAACATCTGACAAAGCGGTCCCGTCGGAAGGATGAAATTTTTATATGCCGTCATCCATACGACTCCCCCGATGAGGCTGGGCAGAAAAAATACCGTCTGAAATATTTTATAGCCGAGAATTTTCTTATACAATAAAAAACTGACCAGTATATTTATCGGCATCAGCACCCAACTCAGCAACCAAAATACGAAGGTATTGCGGATAGCCGTCAGCATCTCGCTGCCGCCCGAAAAGAGTTCACCGACGACGTAGCGAAAATTATCCAACGTGAACGCGTGTGTCGATACGTCTTTAAACGCCAGCGCAACGCCGTCAAAATTGACGTATACGTAAAAGATGAAGAAATGCGCTATCGGCAGAGCTAAAACCAGATAGGAAAATCTCCAAAGACTATGCTTCATATTTCGCATATGAACTCTTTTGTTCTTTTTCTCGAACGGTTCCCCAAGACGGCGGAACAGCTCGTATACCGAATATCGGAATTCTCCCCAACGATTGAGTCCATTCGTATCGTTTTTTCTTTTCATTCTGTCCCCTTTGTTTCCTTTAACACCGGCTTATTTTCCCGCCGAAGGTCAATCGAGTTCTATTACGTCTTTGAGTTCCCGCGTAATCCATTTCCCTTCCGTAAAGTCGGGTATCGCCACCACGCTTCCCGTGGAAATGGATTCTTCGCTGAGCGCGCTCACGCACATCCAGGCCGCGGCGTCGTAAACGTCCACGGGCATCGCGCAGCCCTTTTTTAAGGATTGAACAAAAGCATCGACCGTGATCCCGTCCATTCCGCCGTGTCCGGACTGCTTCTGCTCCTCCGTCATGTTTTTCCACACGGGAGGCAGATATTCCGCATATTTATCGAGATTGTCCACGGAATCTTTGAGTTCCGCCCATTCGTTGTCCCCGTCCAGAAACACAAATTTTGCCGACTGAGAAAAATTCCCCTTCGTCCCCCGAACGGTGAACTCCCGATCGTATCTCCTGGGCAGAGTCGTATCCAATTTCAGACAAATCGTTTCCCCGCCGGCACACCTGATGAGAGTCGTTATCACGTCCCCCTGATTGTATGTCAATCCACCGGAATATTCATCCGACCTTTTTTCCCTTATGTATTCCGCCATACCCGCGCTTTTGCTCGCAAAAGAAACGAGAGAAAGCATCCGATTCCCGCGATTGATTCCGAGAATTTTTGCAATCGGCCCCAACTCGTGAGTGGGATAATTCTCGCAATTGCGCCGCAGATAGTTTGCCTTGCGATAATGCCGGTTTTTATAACCGTCCGCGATTTCTTCCCTTAAATCGTGCCCGTATGCGCCCGAACAATGAACGATCGTTCCCAAAATGCCTTTGCGCACCAAATTCGTCGCAAGCAATTCCTCTCTATCGAAGCAGCAGTTCTCCAACATCATAAAGGGCGCGTTCGTTTTTTCGTATGCCCTCACCAGATCCCAGCATTCCCGCACCGAATACGCGCACCCGACTTCCATCGCCACGGCTTTTTTATGTTCCATAGCCTCTATGGCGATGGAAATATGCGTCGTCCAATCGGTAAACACAAAGATCGCGTCTATTTCGGGCAGCGCGACGATTTCATGGTGATCCCCCGTCGAAAAAGGCTGACGGCCGTACGCTTTCTCCACCTTCTCTTTGGCGCTCTCCCTACGGTCTTCATAAATGTCGCATACCGCCGTCACTTCTATCTCGGGATTTTTCAATAAAACGCCGTCGAGCATCGCCGAACCTCTTGCGCCCAGACCGATAACTCCCGCTTTGATTATATTTTTCATAGTCAGTTCCTCACACAATCCAGTGATTTTATTTTATCATATAGCACGATGGAAAGTCTATAAAATTTTTTACGCTCAATATGGAATTTTTTATTGTAATTTGTTTGTCAAAAAACATTTTATATGATATACTGATAAAAAAGAAACGGAGGAAACTTAGTTGAGCCTCTATCATTTTCCCGAAAAAAGCGTACTTAGAAATTATCGTTCGACCTTTACCGAATTGAATATTTCCGAAATAGGACTGCACGATCTCAGGAATATTCCGCCGCTTTTGTATGTCAGAAAACAAGATTATTTCACTTTACATTTCGTTTTGGAAGGACAGGGAAAACTGACCCTCGGAGGAAAAGAATACCATTTGAGAGAAAATGATATGTTTTTCATTGCGCCTTACGAATCTCATAGTTACTTT
>QWCN01006306.1_pt1 | contig 11040 bp, 7 predicted proteins | sample 1972711 | NCBI WGS metagenome assembly QWCN01 (sample SAMN09866707, study PRJNA288562) | Human gut metagenome isolate term1_stool, whole genome shotgun sequencing... | isolation source: gut | host: Homo sapiens | place: USA: California | reverse complement strand
CCCGGACATCAGGAAAGCGCTGGGGCAGGAAAATGTCGATATCGTCATGTATGATAAGCTGGGTCATGGCTTTGGCCTGGGGATAGATACTGCGGCAGATGGCTGGCTGCGGGATGCAGTCGCATTCTGGGAGAAGCATCGGAAATGTTGATTTGCTCTTCACGGATTTCAACCTTTCTTTTGCAGATTATAAGAAAAATCAGTGCTTGCAGGAAACAGATGATGTGGCGGGCCCCTGGTATACGGGAGACTTCGAAGCAACATATCGCGATATTGTGGCGGGGTGTGAAGGCCTCTTGGAATATTTAGGATACAGATAAAAGATGCCTGCCGTTTCTGTGAGAACAGGAAAGACAGGCATTTTGTGGGTTATTTTAGTAACCCCATTCACCTTCTACAAGGATTACTTTGATTCTGTTTTCGTCGCGACTGTTTCTGGTGATTACAATCTGATTACAGATGCAATCATTAGAAAGGCAGTCACCGCAACTTCCATTTGCGGTACAAGGTGTTTTTTTGTCAAATCGAAGAGCATTTGGTGGGGATGCGATATTTCTTGCGCGCACCATAGCACTATCTAAGTCATGGCAGACCTTGTTCATGCCGGCAATAACAATGACCTGCTTTGGTCCGAAGATAAGTGCAGCAACACGATTTCCTGTGCCATCAATGTTTACGAGTTGTCCATCAAGGGAAATGGCATTTGTACTCATGATAAAATTGTCTGCAGAAAAAGTTTTGCGATAGATTTCATCAATTTCTTCCTGCGAGTTTGCGTTAGCACGGTCATAGACAATCAAATCAGAGCGGTTGGCAATTACTTTGTCCAAACCAATTTCTTTCATGGTCATCGTACCACCCCAGGATACAGAAGAACCTTGTTTCATAAGCGAAGAAGCAAGGCTACATGCCTCTTCTGGTGTTTCACAGTAAAATCCTTCCATATGACGTTTTGCCAGATTTTTAATCAACTGATTGGCTAATATTTTGTGATGTTCTCTCTTTGGATCCATAGAATTACCCTCCATTTTAAAAAAATATTTTGTGGTTTTTGCATAATCTTTTTTTCCACAAAAGGAAAATTTCGACCATTGTACACAAATGGATTTATGCTATAATATATGTTGCTATATTTATAAGCAGAAAGTCAAGAGAAAGAAGGATGAAATTATGACAAAAATTGACATTATTTCTGGATTTTTAGGAGCAGGTAAGACAACATTTATCAAGAAAATGATTGATGAAGTTTACACTGGTGAGAAACTTGTATTAATAGAGAATGAGTTCGGTGAAGTTGGTATTGATGGTGGATTTTTAAAAGATTCCGGTATTGAGATTTCAGAGATGAACTCTGGCTGCATCTGCTGCTCATTGGTAGGAGATTTTGCAAAGAATTTACAGGAAGTTTTAGATAAATTTTCACCAGACCGTATTTTGATAGAGCCATCAGGTGTAGGCAAATTATCAGATGTTATGGCGTCTGTGATTGATTTAGAAAAGACACATGATGTTAAGGTAAACGCACTTGTTACGGTTGTAAATGCATTAAAGGCATCGAAGCAGATGAAAGCCTTTGGCGAATTCTTTAACAACCAGATTGAATATGCAACAACGGTTGTATTGAGCAGAAGTCAGAAGGCTACACCGGAACAGCTGGAGTTTTGCGTAAAACAGATTCAAAAGCTCAATCCAAAAGCTGCGATTATTACAACACCTTGGGATGAAATTCAGGGAAGTCAGATTTTAAAGGTTATCGAAGGACAGGATAATCTTGAAATGAAGACATTGGCAGAAGCAGCACACGAGGCACATGAGCATGAACATCATCACGACCATGACCATGGGCATGACCACATTCATGACCATGAGCATCATCACGACCATGACCACGAGCACGAACACCATCACGACCACGAGCATGAACACCATCATGACCACGAGCACGAGCATCATCACGAGCATGGCGAAGGATGTACTTGTGGATGTCACGACCATGACCATGAACATCATCATGCAGATGATGTATTTACAAGCTGGGGCAAGGAGACACCGCACATCTTTGAACGTGCAACGATCGAGAATGCTCTGAAGGCATTTGCTGAGACAGAAGACTACGGAACCGTCATCCGTTCCAAGGGTATGGTACAGTCTACTGACGGCACATGGATCTACTTTGATCTGGTAGATGGCGAGTACGAACTGCGTACCGGTGAGCCGGATTACACAGGACGTCTGGTAGTTATCGGTACAGATATTGACGAACATCAGTTAGAGGAACTCTTCGGTATCGCCTAAATATGGCGATACTCTATCTTCTGATAGGACATAGAATTATAAGAAAGAGGAAAGATTATGGCAGAAATACCGGTATATTTTTTCACGGGTTTTATGGATAGTGGTAAGACCACTTTGATCCAGGAAACCCTATTTGAAAATGGCTTTGCTGAAGATGATGACCGTATTCTCATCATTGCCTGTGAAGACGGCGATGTGGAGTATGACACCGAAAAGTTAAAGACGATCAACGCATCTGTCGCAACCATTGATACAGAAGCAGAGTTTAATACAGAGCATTTACAGGAAATTGCAGACCAGTACCGTCCGGATGTCGTTTTCGTTGAATACAATGGAACCTGGGGCGTAGGCGAAGTCTATGAGATGGAGCTTCCAAAGAATTGGGTGATCGTGCAGTCCCTCGCTACTGTGGATGCAACGACTTTTGAGATGTATATGGCAAATATGCGTTCCATGATGATGGAGCAATTCTTTCAGGCAGAAGTTGTTATCTTCAACCGCTGTGATGACAACACGCCAAAGAGCAAGTTCCGTGGCAATATCAAGGCAGTCAACCGTCCGGCGCAGATCGTTTATGAGAGAGCCGATGGTACGATCGACGATCGTGAGGAAGAACTTCCTTTTGACATCAATGCAGATGTGATCGAGATTTCCGATGCAGATTATGCCCTCTGGTTTATGGACTGCATGGAAAATCCAAAGAAATACGATGGCAAGAAAGTGCATTTCTTAGGTTTGGTCTACAATCCAAAGGATGGTAAGTTAAAGCGCGGCGTTATCGTGCCGGGACGTTTTGCCATGACTTGTTGCGTGGAGGACATTACCTTCCTTGGCATGATGTGCAAGACCGGCATGGAAAATACACCGGAGCATCGCTCCTGGATCGACCTTACCGCACGTATCAAGGTTGAATTTGCAAGAGAATATAAGGGCAAGGGTCCGATCCTTTATCCGATCGAGATGAAACCGGCAGAAAAACCACAGGACGAGTTGGTTTACTTTAGTTAAAGACAGGCTTAACACAGGGTTAACAGAAGAATCGTATTTTATATGCTGTGCATTCCACTTAGGAGGCGAGAAATCCGCTAAGGATCGGCATATCAAATAGAAAATAAGAAAATGGGAGGAAAACTATGTATCCAATCGTAAAAAAAGAAAAACTTGCTGACAAGATTTTCTTGATGGATGTGAAGGCACCGAGAGTGGCAGATAATTGTCTGCCGGGACAGTTCATCATCGCCAAGATCGATGAAGTGGGAGAGAGAATTCCACTGACGATCTGCGATTATGACAGAGAGGCTGGTACGATCACGATCGTATTCCAGACCGTAGGAGCATCCACAGAGAGAATGTCACACCTTGCTGTGGGAGAAGCCTTTATGGACTTTGTAGGTCCGCTGGGACAGCCGTCAGAACTGTGTGTAGAGGAGAACCTCGAGGAGACAAAGAAGAAAAAGATCGTCTTTATCGCGGGCGGCGTGGGGACCGCACCGATCTATCCACAGGTAAAATGGCTGAAAGAGCATGGCGTAGAAACGACCGTGATCATGGGATCCCGTACCAAGGATCTTTTGTTCTATGTGGATGAAATGCGTGAAGTTGCCACACAACTTTGTGTTACAACAGATGACGGTTCTTATGGCTTCCATGGAATGGGAACCAATCAGTTGCAGGCATTGGTAGACGAAGGTCAGGAGTTCAACTGGTGTGTAGCCATCGGACCTATGATCATGATGAAATTCGTCTGCAAACTTACCAAAGAACTTGGTATCCCGACGATCGTATCTATGAACCCGATCATGGTAGACGGTACCGGAATGTGCGGTGCTTGTCGTCTGGTTGTTGGAGATCAGGTAAAATTTGCATGTGTGGACGGACCGGAGTTTGACGGTCACTTGGTTGATTTTGATCAGGCTATGTCCAGACAGCAGCAGTATAAGACAGAAGAAGGTCGCGCGATGCTTGCTTTACAGGAAGGTGATACACACCACGGCGGATGCGGACATTGTGGAGGTGACAAGTAATGGGTGATGTTTTAGTAAAAGTTCCGGTCAGTGAGCAGGATCCAAAGGTTCGTGCTACAAACTTTGAAGAAGTATGTTTGGGATACAATAAAGAAGAAGCTATGGAAGAAGCTTCTCGTTGCTTGAACTGTAAAAATGCACAGTGTATCAAGGGATGTCCTGTATCTATTCAGATTCCAGACTTCATTGCCGCTGTAAAAGAAGGCGATATCGAAAAAGCATATGAGGTAATTAGTGAGTCCTCTGCCCTTCCTGCAGTTTGTGGTCGTGTATGCCCACAGGAGAGCCAGTGTGAAGGTAAATGTATCCGTGGTATTAAGGGAGAAGCTGTTTCTATCGGTAAGCTGGAAAGATTTGTTGCTGATTGGGCGAGAGAAAACAATATTAAGCCACAAGGGGCAGCAGAAAAGAATGGTCATAAAGTAGCTATCATTGGTTCTGGCCCTGCAGGACTTACTTGTGCTGGGGATTTAGCAAAGCTCGGTTATGATGTTACTATTTTTGAAGCATTGCACGAAGCAGGTGGTGTACTGGTTTACGGTATTCCAGAATTCCGTCTTCCAAAGAGCAAGGTCGTTGCTGCGGAAGTAGAAAATGTAAAATCCCTCGGCGTTAAGATGGAGACAAATGTAATCATCGGTCGTTCCGTAACGATTGATGAGTTGATGGAAAAAGAAGGATTTGAAGCAGTCTTTATCGGCTCCGGTGCAGGTCTTCCTAGATTTATGGGAATCCCGGGCGAGCAGGCGAAGGGCGTATTCTCTGCCAATGAATTCCTTACCAGAAATAACCTGATGAAAGCATTTAAGGAAGGTTATGATACACCGATCGCACGCGGCAAGAAAGTCGTTGTTGTCGGTGGTGGTAACGTTGCTATGGATGCTGCAAGAACAGCACTCCGTCTGGGCGCAGAAGTACATATCGTTTACCGTCGTAGTGAAGCAGAACTTCCTGCACGAGTGGAAGAAGTACATCATGCAAAAGAGGAAGGCGTTATCTTTGATCTTTTGCAGAATCCGACCGAGATCTTAGTAGATGAAAACGGTTGTGTCAAGGGCGTTCGTGTCATCAAGATGGAACTGGGTGAGCCGGATGAATCCGGAAGAAGAAGACCGGTGGAAATTCCTGGATCTGAGTATGAGATCGAGGCAGATACCGTCATCATGTCACTTGGTACTTCTCCAAATCCACTCATTTCTTCTACGACAAGAGGACTTGATGTGAATAAGAGAGGATGCATCATCTGTGAGGACGATGGCGCAACTTCAAAAGAAGCTGTTTACGCAGGCGGTGATGCCGTGACAGGCGCAGCAACAGTTATCCTTGCCATGGGTGCAGGAAAGGCTGCTGCAAAGGGTATTCACGAATACTTCCAGAATAAATAATTTATAAGAACAGAATAAAAGAGAAAGGCGTTTGCATCTTTTGCATTCGCCTTTCTCTTTTTTGCATCATATGAAATAAGTGATCTAACGTAAGAGACAATCCAAAAGCCGGTCGTTATCTGCAGGATCCATAAAGCAGAAGCGGATATACTTGTCATTTAAGAATGGGAAAGTCGAGCAATCCCGGATCATAAGCCCTTCGCGAATGGCGCGGTCAAACAGGATACCGCTGTTTAAGTCTTCATCCATAATGCGCATGAGCATAAAATTCGCAGTCGGCTTGTATGGATGGAAACGTTTGGAATTTAGCATTGTCTGATAACAGCGGGCGCGTTCCGTGCTGATCAGATCTCTGGTTGCCTGTATATATTCGTCATCCTGAAACATGAGTTCCCCGGCGATAGCAGCAAGTGAATTGATCATCCATGGATTTTTGCGCTGGTTCATATTACGGAGCAGGTCTTCGTTGCCGGTAATGGCATAGCCGAGACGAAGACCCGGTGCAGCAAAGAATTTGCTGGTGCCGCGCAGGATGATGATATTGTTGTAGTAGGCAGTCAGTGAGACGGCACTGGTATGAGCTACATCTTCAACGAACTCGATATAGGTCTCATCGACCATGACATAGATACCATGCTCCTTGCAGACATCTAGGATGGTACGCATATCATCCAAGGAAATGCAGCTGGAGGTAGGATTGTTTGGATTGCAGAGGATCAAAAGATCAATGGAATCATCCAGTTTTGAGGTAAAGTGGGTGGTATCCAGTTTAAAACCGCTTTCCTCCTTGAGCGGATAGTAGACGGTCGTCCCTCCACCGAGAGAAACTTCTCTTTCATATTCGGAATAGGTAGGTCCTAAGATCATGGCTTTCTTTGGATGCTCGATCTGTATAAAAAGGGAGATCAGTTCGGTAGAGCCGTTGCCGACAATGATGTTTTCTTTTTCTGTGCCGACATAATCTGCCATGCACTGACGCAGGGAAGAATATTCCCGGTCAGGATAGGTCGTGATACAGTCGATATGTTTTGCCAGATGCTCCCGCAACTTCGGTGAGATACCCAGGGGATTGACATTGGCTGAAAAACTTACGATATCTTCCTTGCGGATACCGTAGATCTGCTCTATTTTTTCTAAGTCGCTGCCATGGAAATGGTCTTTATGTGTAAGCATGCTTTCCTCCTGCAAAGGACAAAGTTTATTGCATGTCCTTCTTAAATAGTTTATAATTCATTATAGTCTTTTTGCGTCGAAAATTGCAACCGACAGAAGACAAAACGGCAGGAAAAGGGTGTCATATTTTGCGAAAACGAATCTGGCGGATGTCAGAAGATAAATTTGACAACAGAAGGCCGCAGATAGCATTTTCAGAGGAGACAGTTACCGTGCGTGGCAGGCAGGGAGAACGCTTACAGGGTGAGTTTTTCATGCACTCTACCAATGAGGTCTCTATCCGGGGAATCGTCTATTCTTCCAATCCATATGTGCGCATCGTAAAGCCGCAGTTTGACGGGATGGAAGCAACGATCCGTTTTGAAGTGCTGGGTCAGGATTATCAAGAAGGGGACAGGCTTACCGGTTATTTTACCATTGTATGTAACCAGAGGGAGTGTCGCCTTCCTTTTGATGTGCAATTTGAGGCAGACCGCCTGTATGCATCTACAGGCGAGAGCGCAAGTTTATCCGATTTTGCAAGTCTTGCACAGGGACATTGGGCAGAAGCCATGCAGTTGTTTTATTCGCAGGCTTTTGAAAAGTTCATTGCAAGACAGGAAAAGGCAGTCCGCATGGTCTATACCGGCTATCGTAAGGCTTTACCGTCTTCAGCCAATTTAGAAGAATTTTTAGTGGCGGTGGGCTTAAAAGATGCTGTCGATTTTACGGTGCGCGAGCGCAAGGAAGAATTTTACCGCGTGAGCGAAAACCGCAAGGAGACCTTAGTGGTTGCCAAGAATACATGGGGCTATATTGAGATCACAGTGGAGAGTGACAGCCCTTTTGTCACTGTGGAAAAAGATCTGATTACGACAGACTATTTTCTTGGTTCTACCATGCTTCTCAATTATTATATACACAAGAACCGCATGCACGCGGGCATTAACCGTGCGCGGATCACATTCTCCTGCAAGGGAACGGTGCGTGTCATTGACATCATGGCGACCTTTGATCAGGAAGATGAAAAAAAGGAATTTCCATGGCGCAGGGATAAAGAGTGTCTGGCAGATTTGACGGATACCTACAAAGCGTATCGTTTCCGCCAGATCACGACAGGCGAGTGGTGTGATGGCTCGGTACAGATCTTAGATGAACTGTTAGAGCGCCGCCCGAATAATGCATGGTATCGCCTGATGAAGGCGCAGTGCCTGATCGTGGGCAAAAAGCGGCAGGAGGCACTTTGGATCATTTCCGATATAAAGCGGGAGATCGCAGACAAGCAGAGCGTTCTCTGGGCATATCTTTTGTATCTCTGCACCCTGATCGAGCAGGAAAAGTCCTATGTCGACCGCCTGACAAAAGAGATCGAGACTATCTTTCGAGAGCACCCGGAGGATGTCAGACTCTTCTGGTTTTTATCTTTTTTGCGGGAAGAATATATGGAAAATCCGGCGCGGAAACTCAAAGCCATTTTACAATGGATCGAAGCAGATAACGATACACCGTTTTTATATATTGAGGCATATGCCATGTATGTGCAGGATCCTTATCTTTTGCATGCCTTTGATGCGCATGCGACCAAGATCTTATACTGGGCAGCAAGACATGTAACCTTTACCAAAGATGTGGCAATGCAGGTCTTGCATGTGATGGAAAAGGTCAAAGATTTTGATCCGCACATTTTCTTGATCGCACAGAAGGCATACGAGGTGGAGCATAGCGAGGAAGCCTTTTCTGTTCTGGTATCTTATTTGTTGCGCAACCAGATGTTTCAGGAAAAGTATCTGGACTGGTATCGCGAGGCAATCCGTCTGGATCTGCGTCTGAGCGGCTTGTATGAGGCTTATATGCTTTCCATGCCGGACAACAGTACGGAAGAACTGCCGCAGATGGTGACTATGTACTTCCGCTATAGTTGCAATCTGCCATATCAAAAGAAGGCACTTCTTTATGCCAATATCATTTCGGAAAGACGCAAGGCACCGGGGCTTTATGAGCAGTATCTGCGCAACATCGAAACTTTTGCGATCGAGCAGATGAAAGCCAATCGCATGAATGACAATCTGGCGATCATCTATCAGAATGTTCTGGAGATGGGCGTAGTCGATGAGGAGATGGCGCATCTGATCTCGGGCATGGTCTTTATGAAAAAACTGGTCTGCCTTTATCCGGACATCACCCGTGCATTTATCTATCAGGAGCAGTATGAAATGCCGATCGTGATCCCGGTACAAGACCATCAGGCATGTATTCCGATCCTGCCGGGACAGTACCGGTTACTGCTTGAGACGGGGAATGGCACCCTGATCAGCGATCACAAGGCATACACCCTACAAAGGCTTATGTACCCGGAGCGTTTTATCAAGAGGCTGGAACAATTGTCACCGCTTTCCCTTCCTTTTATCCTTGCGGATTTTGCGGAGAAAAAAGAAGCGGAAGACTATACCTTGGATGATGTAAAACGCATGCAGGTATTTTTGGATTCTTCGCTGGTTTCCAAGCGTTATAAACAGGAAAAATACAGTGCATTTATTGGCTTTTTACAGGATCATTGCAGGGAAGAAGTCTTAGAAGAACATTTTGCAAAGCATGTGGACTTTGGGCAGTTGGATGCAAGGACCAGAGGTTTTGTGATCTCCTTATTCATCCAGCGGCAGGACTATGAGAGAGCCTATGCCCTCATGCAGGACTATTACGGATTGCAGGTGGATGACCGCCTGCTCTTACAGATGTGCACCGAAAGGCTGTTGACGACTGAATTTGCAGAAGATGAATTTTTACTTTCTTTGTGTGGCTATTTATTGGGACAGAAGCAGACTTCACCGGCAACGGTATCCTATCTGGCAGAAAATTATGTGGGACCAAGCCTGGATATGATCTATCTCTGGCAGGCGGCAAAAGCAGAAGAAATGTCCGTGGTGGCGCTGGAAGAAAATATTTTATTCCAGACCTTGTATGCGGAAAACTGTATGGAGGAAACGGCGGCTATTTATGCTTCCTATCTGGCGCGTGGCAAAGACCGCATGCTGATCGAGGCTTATCTGAATTACTGGGCGCATGCATATATGCTCTCAAAGGAACATGTGCCAGACAAGTTGTTTGACTATCTTTCCTATTATTTTGCAAAAGGCATCGAGTTAAAGGAAAGTTGCAATCTGGCATACATGAAATATCTATCCGGCAAGGATACCTTGGATGAAAAAGAGTTTGCCCTTTTGGATCAACTCTTGCAGTATTACATCTTGCGGAATGTCTATTTCCAGTTCTACAAGAATGTCGATCATAAACTGATCATCAAGTATCATCTGTATGACAAACATTTTGTGGAATACCGGGGCAATCCGGGAGAGCGGATCACCATCACCTATCGTTTTGATGATGGGCAGCCGATCACGGAAGAAATGATCGAGATGTACGAGGGAATCTTCGTCAAGCAGTTCGTTGTCTTTTTCGGAGAGACCATTCATTATGCCCTGTATGCAGATGCGGTAGCAGACCTGCCGGTATGTGCGGATGACCTGACCATTTCCAGTGATCTGCAGGAGGGCAATCTGGATCGCTACGATCTATTGAATGCCATGCAAAATGCCTACCTCTATCATGAAGACGGGCAGTTGTTGGAACTGATGAAGCAGTATCAGGGCTTGGATCAGGTGACAAAGGAACTATTTACGACAGTATAAGAGGCACTTATGGAACAGGAGAATGTGGGCTTGTATCTTGGTATGGATATCAGTGAAAAATATACCATGATCAGCATTTACCAACAGCATATGAAAGAGCCACAGACGATCAGTACGATCATGGGTAGCGAGTCCTATCAGATCCCGACCGCCCTTGCCAAGAAAAAGGGCGTTGGTCAGTGGTTCTTCGGACGCGAAGCAAAAGTGCGCGTTAAATCCGGGGAAGCGCTTGGCGTAGAAGATCTTCTTGATAAGGCGAGAACTGGGGAAGAAGTCTTTTTGGAGCATGAAAAGTACGCGGCGAGTGATCTGCTTGCCATCTTTTTAAAGCGTGTCCTCTCTTTGGCAGGCAGCGCCCAAGCCATGATGCCTTTAGCAAAACTTGTCATCTGTCTGGACAAGGTCAGCGTGGAATACATGGAACTCTTTTCGGCTATCATGGTAAAACTGGGGATCGAGACAGACAAACTGCTTCTGATCGACCGCAGGGAAAGTTTT
>QWCN01006304.1_pt1 | contig 11044 bp, 9 predicted proteins | sample 1972711 | NCBI WGS metagenome assembly QWCN01 (sample SAMN09866707, study PRJNA288562) | Human gut metagenome isolate term1_stool, whole genome shotgun sequencing... | isolation source: gut | host: Homo sapiens | place: USA: California | reverse complement strand
AGGGAACCTTTCTCTAGAAAGGTTCCCTCTCCCCTCCCCAAACCCCACCCCTCTCTCTCCCAAGACTTTTGCGTTTATCGAATCCTTGTTCGCGGCCTTGCTTCGGCGCGGGTTGCCTTTGGGACAAGACGTATTGCACAGCGGCCTCCGTGCCGGAGAAGCCGGCCCCCCGCAGGAAAAACAGCCATGAGCACACCCTTTGCCAAAGGCCCCCTTCTGATCCTTCTGGGGGCCCTGTGTTTCAGCACCACGGGGACCGTCCAAGCCCTGTCCCCGGAAGGGGCGACGCCCTACGTCATCGGCGCGCTGCGTATGCTCGTCGGCGGCCTGGCCCTGCTCCTCTGGTGTGCGTTCCGGGGGGATCTGCCCCGGTTCTGGCACTGGCCCATGCGCTGCGTCGTGCCCTCCACCCTCGCCCTGCTCGGCTTCCAGTTCTTCTTTTTCCGGGGCGTACTCGAAGCCGGGGTCGCCGTGGGCACCGTGGTCGCCATTGGCTTCTCGCCCATCGTCGTAGCCCTGCTCGGGTTGATCTTCCTGCACGAAAAGCCCGCCAAGGCATGGTATCCCGCCACCGGGCTCGCCCTGATCGGGCTGATCCTGCTCAACGCCGACGCCGTGGGCGGGGCCAGCTTCGCGGGCATGGCCTTCCCCCTGCTCGCGGGGTTCTCCTACGCCTGCTATTTCGTGTTCAGCAAGCCGCTGGCCCGGAACGCCGCGCCCGGATCCGTCATGATGGTCCTGTGCCTCCTGAGCGGGCTGTGTATGCTGCCCGTCTTCTGGATCTACCCGGCGGCGTGGCTGGCGACGCCCGTGGGCGCGCTTGTGGCCCTGCATCTCGGGGTCGTGACCACGGCCATCGCCTTTTCCCTCACCCTCGCCGGGCTCAAGGTGACGCCCGCCGCTACCGCCTCGACCCTCAGCCTCGCGGAGCCCCTCTCCGCAGCCTGCCTCGGGATCTTCTTTCTCCATGAACCGTTGTCCCTGTCCGCCGCCGTGGGGATCGCCCTCATCTTCGGCAGCGTCCTCATCCTCGTGGCCTGCCCGTCCGGACAGCCTCCCCGTGAGAGCGCCGCGCGGCTCCGTCCGCAAGACCGATGAGCCCCCCTTTTGCCGTGGCGCGGGCGGGTCCTCACGGCGGGGTCGCCCTGATCCCAATTTGCCGGGGCATGGGATGCCCCACGCCGCCGGGCCCGCCCGGGACAGGCACACGCGGTGCAACCCGGTGCCCTCAAACGTTCCTCCCCCACACGACCGGGAAGGCTCCCCGCCCGGTTGCGCGGGCATCCCGTAGAGCAAGCCTCACAGCCCGCAGCGTTTTCCCATCGTTTCCCATGTCGAGAGGCCGTCCTTAACCGTATGCCGGGACGGGACGCGCCACGGCTCCACGTACCCTCCGGCTCGCGGCGCACAGGGCCGCGCAAGAATACCCTGAAAGGCCCCGGCTTACATGCCCTGAGCCGGGACTCCGAACTGGCCTGAGCGTTCCGCGCCGGCCCGCCACGAAGACGCCCCTCCATCGTCCGGGCAGGCGGACCCGCCGCGGCACGGCGCCCCGCGCGCCAAAAACCGATTGACGGTGCGCGGGGCGTGGTATAAAACTGACTGGTCAGTTCAATTTCTCCCATAACATGTGAAAATAGTGGCAGTTCAGGGAACCATGCACCACGCGGGAGCCTCTCATGACGGCAGACAAAAATCTTTCCATGACCCCAGACAACGACAAGGCTCCGCAGCGGCGCAAACGCCCCCGCAAGGGCCCGATCATCGGCTTCCTGCTTTTGCTGTTCCTGCTCGCGGGGATAGGCGCGGGCGCGTGGTGGTATCTGTTTCTGCGTTTTGAGGAAAGCACGGACGACGCCTATGTCGCCGGCAATGTGCTGCGCATCATGCCGCAGGTGGGCGGCAAGGTCGTCGCCGTGGATGTGGACGACAACGACATGGTCGCCGCCGGGCAGACGCTCGTGCGCCTTGATCCCGTGGACGCCCGCCTTGCCTATGAGCGCTCCCTCGTGGCGCTGGCTTCCGCCGTGCGCGACAACTGCCGCCTTCAGGCGCAGCTCCGGGAAACCGAGGCCGCCATCCGGATGCGCCGGGTGGATCTGCGCCAGAAAGCCGACAACCTGACCCGGCGCGAGGCGCTGGGCAAGGCCAAAGCCATTGGCGCGGAAGAATTGAAACACGCCCGCGACGACCGCGAGAACGCCGCCGTAGCGCTCGCCGCCGCCGAAGAGGAACGCAACGCGCTGTCCGCCGTGCTGCTGGATACCGGGCTCGCCGAGCAGCCCGCCGTGCGTCAGGCCGCCGCCAACGTGCGCGACTGCTGGCTCGCGCTCCAGCGCACCACCGTCCTGAGCCCCGCCGCCGGGCAGATCGCCAAACGCGGCGTGCAGGCTGGCGAAGTCGTATCGCCCGGCACCCCGCTCATGACCGTGATCCCCCTGCACCGCCTGTGGATCGACGCCAATTTCAAGGAAGTCCAGCTCCACAAGATGCGTATCGGCCAGCCCGCCGTGATCCGCGTTGACATGTACGGCGGCGACGTCACCTATCATGGCCGCGTGACCGGCTTCTCAGCCGGGACGGGCAGCGCCTTCTCCCTCCTGCCGCCCCAGAACGCCACCGGCAACTGGATCAAGATCGTCCAGCGCGTACCTGTGCGCATTGAAATCGACCCCGCCGACCTCAGGGAACACCCCCTGCTGGTGGGCCTGTCCGCCGTGGTGAAGGTGGACACGTCCGACACGTCGGGGCGGCTCCTCGCCACTTCAGCCCGTACCGAACCCGTGCCCGGCGATCTCGTCTCGCAGGCCCCGGCCGTCGATTTCGCCCCCGTCGAGGCGACCATCGCCGACATCATCCGGGACAACGCCCTGCCCGGCGTCTGCCCCGTCCAGGACAAGCCATGAGCGAACGCGCCCAGCCCCTGCCGCCGCTTCAGGGCGGGATGCTCGTCATCGCCACCATCGGGATTTCGGTAGTCACGGCCATGACCGTGCTCGACTCCACCATCGCCAACGTCGCCCTGCCCACCATCGCGGGCAACCTCGGCGTGGCGTCTTCGCAGGGGACGTGGGTCATCACCTTCTTCGGGGTCGCCAACGCCATCGCCATCCCGCTCACCGGCTGGCTCGCCCGGCGCATGGGCGAGGTGCGGCTGTATTTCTGGTCCACGTTCCTGTTCGTCGTGGCCTCGTTCCTGTGCGGCATATCCAGCAGCCTCGGGATGCTCATCATCTGCCGCATTTTGCAGGGGGCCGCCGCCGGGCCGCTCATCCCGCTTTCCCAAAGCCTCCTGCTGGCCTGCTATCCCCGCGAGAAACGCGGCATCGCCCTTTCCCTGTGGTCCATGACCATCGTGCTCGCGCCCATCCTCGGGCCGATACTCGGCGGGTATATCTGCGACAACTACACGTGGAACTGGATCTTTTTCGTCAACGTACCCGTGGGGGCCGTGTGCCTCGTCGCGCTGCGCATCCCCATGGCCGGGCGCGAGACGGCCACCGCCAAGAACCCCATCGACACCGTGGGGCTGATCCTCCTCATCATCGGCGTGGGCTGCCTCCAGCTTATGCTCGACGAGGGCAAGGACAAGGACTGGTTCGCCTCCGGCTACATCGTGATCCTCGGCGTCCTCACGGTCGTGGGGCTGGTGCTCCTTGTGGCGTGGGAGCTCACCGAAGAGCATCCCGTGGTCGACCTCTCGTTGTTTCGGCACCGTAACTTTACCGTGGGCACAATCTGCATCAGCCTCGGGTTCCTGTTTTATTTCGCCGGGGTGGTCATGATGCCCATGATGCTCCAGACGCGGCTCGGCTACACCTCCATGTGGGCCGGGCTCTCCCTCGCGCCCATCGGGATTTTCCCGGTCTTCCTCTCGCCGCTCATCGGGCGGTTCGCGCAGCGCATCGACATGCGGGTCATCGTCACCATGAGCTTTCTGGTTTTCTCGGCGGCCTTCTATCTGCGCACCCTGTTCTCGCCGGACGTCGATTTCGCCTTCGTCCTCTGGCCGCAGGTCGTGCAGGGGATCGGCGTGGCCCTGTTCTTCATGCCGCTTACGAGCATCATCATTTCGGGGCTTGACGCCAGGGACATCGCCAACGCCTCCAGCCTCTCCAACTGCACCCGCGTGCTGGCGGGCTCCATCGGGTCGTCCCTCGCCACCACCATGTGGGAACGGCAGGAAGCCCTGCACCACGTCCGGCTCACCGAGTCCATCAACCCGTTCAACCCGGCGGCGCAGCACGGGCTCAACCAGCTCACGCAGATGGGCCTCTCGCCGGAACAGGCCAAGGTCTGGGTCGCCAACGAAATCACGCGGCAAGGGTTCCTGCTCGGGTTCAACGAGCTGTTCTGGCTGGCGTCCATAGCCTTCATCGGGCTGGCCGGGCTGGTCTGGCTGTCCACACCCATCAACAAGAAAATCCGGTAGGCGGACGCATGGCACAACAAACGAAATGCCGGAAAAAGACGGAAGCGCGCCGGGAGGCCATCCTCGACGCCGCACTGGAAGAATTCGCCGCAAAGGGGTACGCCGGAGCGCGCATGGAAGACATCGCCCGGCGGGCCGGGGTCGCCAAAGGCACGCTGTATCTGCATTTCGGGGATAAGGAGGGGCTGTTCAACGGCCTCGCCGAGTCTGCGTTCGCGCCCATGCACGCGCTGGCCAAGGAGATCCTCGACGACAAGACGCCGACCCTGCGCGAAAAGCTGCTCCGCTTCTGCGGGCCGATGCTGGATGAACAAGGCTGTTCGCGGACGGCGCGGATCATCAGGCTGGTGTGGGCCGAGGGGCTGCACAACCCCAAGCTTGTCGCGCCGTTCTACCACGGGCTCGTCGCCCCGATCCTTGAGCTGCACCGGGAGAACCTGCGCCTCGCCGCGCATGAGCACCCGCACCCGGCACTCCAGCGGTTCCCGCAGCTTCTCGTCTCGCCGATCATGCAGGGGCTGCTCTGGCAAGGGATGTTCAAGGACAAGGCCCCGCTCGACGTGAAGGAACTGTATATCGCCTATCTCGACATTATCCTGCCGGAAAAATAAGGGGTTCCTGTATAATGCAGGCAACCGCGCCTCCCGAAGCCCCGGAGGGAGCCGCAAGCGGGTTGTCTGCGGAAAATCAGGTTTTTTTACCCCGGAAATGCGGCAGGGCTTCTTTGAAAACGTCCTTTTTTCGCCGCTAACAGATTTGAAGGCCAACAAATTGTAGATCTCTAACAGACTATCATGTATTTATAAACAAGTAGTTCTCATTACGAGGGGTGGCTACGCTTTTCCCCGGCTGCGCCGGAAGTCTTTCGAGGAATAGACAGCGACCCCTCTCTTCCTCCCTTTTGTGAGCGCCTTTGGCTCCAAATCCCGCCTCGTCCTGAAACGGGGTGGGATTTTTTTCTCACAATTCCATTGTGTTAAAACTTTTTCGATTACGATGCGTAGCATTCGGTTGCAGCGGATCGCGCATATGCCGGGCATTGGAGGGAAGCATTTCGCAGTTTCTTCCCGTGGTATAAAATTAACATAATAAAAAAGATTATGCGATAAAATATCGCCCTCCCCGCCTGTTGGCGGAGCACAAACACCGGCGGGCTCCGCCCGTCCCTGTATCCCAAACGGATGCTGTACGAGCGTCTCCGCGGAACGGAGAACCGATCGCCCCCAAAAAGCGGGGGACACACCACAGGATTGCGGGGAAAAACACAATACAGCACGCCAGCCTCTCCCCCGCATGATTCCTCCCGTGCGCCGCTCTCCCCGGCATTCGCCGCTGTGGTATCCCCAGCGGGGAACGGGCCTTCCCCACAATTTCATAGCCATTCCATATGATTATGTGCAGATATCTTGCCCGCACCGATACCTTTGCTCCGAAAACCACGGCATCCGGAGGCGTTCCCCTTAGGCCCGGGGCCGCTTTCCCGTCCATCCCCCCACTTTGTCATAAAGCGGGACAATTTATCATAATAAAGCGTTATTCCTACCCAAACACTGATTGCAACGAGCCGAAATATCCTTTAGAAAAGAACAGGCCGCGCCTCAGGACAAGCGGCCAACCCCATCCGGCTGTCCGGTCCTGACGCCGCGTATCACGCGGTTTCGGGCACTGACGCTACTCGTCGCCAGTTCCGCCGCACGGCTTTATCCCGGCTCCTCCGGGATTCCCACCGCTCCGTCGTTTTCCCGATTTGGTTGTTGGGGAACTTCCTGACGTTAAGACCTGAGGAACGCTTTTTCCTCCTTGAAAACGAGAGCATCACATTGAAGCGTCCTGTGAGCCCCGCCGAAAACGGCGCAGGGGGCCACGGGCTGCCCCCCGAGAGAGTTTCCCTTGAAAATCACGATACCGTCTTTTTCTTCTTCACTCCGGCCCGTTCTCCTGGCTGGGATACTCCTCGCGCTGCTGTTCTCGGGCTTCCCGCCCCGCAGCGGAGCCGAGGGAATCCTCCACATCGGCGTGGAAGACGATTATGCGCCCTTCTCCTTTCCCGCCGAGGGCACGCAAGCCGGATTCGACCCCGAGATCGCTGAGGCATTGTGCAAGACCATGCGCCGTTCCTGCACGGTCGAGCCCCTTGCTTTCGGCACCTTGCTCGAAAAAATGCGCCGGGGCGAGCTGGACATGATCGTTGCCGGGCTTGCCAAAAACGAACAGCGGCTGGCGTATATGGATTTCACCAACAGCTACTACCACTCCCGTTCCATCTATCTGGGGCTTCCTGGCAGCGTGACCGTCAGCGCCGAAGGGCTCAAAGGGAAACGCGTTGGCGTCCAGGATCATACGCAACAGGAGATCTTCCTCCAGAGGCACTGGGTCAACGTGACTGAAATCATCCGTTTTCCTACTTATGAGCAACTGCTCGACGCCTTCTGTGCAGGACAGATGGACGCCATCCTCGTGGATGGGCTGTCCGGGTACGAATTCCTCCAGAGCGAGCGCGGCCAGCCTTTCGCCATACTGGATGATCCCCTCCCGCCCGACGAAGACCTCGCCTATGCCCACATCGGCGTCCGGAAAAACAATCCCGAACTGGTCGACGCAATCAACGAAGCCATCGTCCATATCAAACTGAACGGCGATTACGACCGCATCGTACGCAAATATTTCCCCTTCAGCATTTATTGAGCGCGTTCATGTACTGCAAGCCTTCCCGAAACGCGGAGCCGAAGCGGAAACGACAAATCGGCATCAACCTTTTCCCTGTGCTCGTCTCAGTGCCCCTGCTGGCGCTGCTGGCCTTCGTCTCTTTTATCTTCACCAATGATCTTCAACGGATCAAAAATCTGGCGCTCTCCACCAGCAACAGCCATCTGCCGCAGATCCTTGCCAAGCAGCAGATGCTCCTCAACGTCGAAAACATGCGCCGCAACATAGCGCTGGTGTACAGCGCGTCCGACCCCACCATCAGCCGGAACGCGGGCATCACTGCCCAGGCGCTGATCGCGGAATCGGTCTTTGAGGAGACGTCGGTGGACTTCTCCAGCAAAATGGATGAGATCAGGCCGCAACTCCTCCGCCTCATTGAGCTGAGGCGGCAAAGCTATCTGGCCGAGGATCGGCTCCATCATGCGGAAATCTTTTTTTCGAACGTGCTCGGGCGGCTGCTTATGCGGGCGGGGATGGAATACAGCTATCCCCTCAAGCACAGTGCGCGGCACCTGGACAAGGATTTCTCCAGAAACACGGCCAACAAGCAGGGCCTGCAGGAAAGCCTGCGCCCGCTGATGGACATGTGCGCCAAGGCGGAACAGGCCGAAACCCCTGAAAAGCCGCTGCTCAAGGACTGCGGGGAATTCCGGACGAACTGGGACGGCATCGTGTCCAATTGGACGCAGCTCGCGAGAGGCCACGTGGAAGCCAAACAGCTCTGGAACACCCTCGACGGCAAACTGCGCGAGCTCAGCGACGCCGTTTCGACCCATGAGGCCGAATGGATTCACCGGAGCATGTCCCACATCAACGAGGAAGTTTCACGCATCGAGGAACTGTTCCCGATCATGGGGACCGCGTTGATCGCGGGGCTGCTGGCCACGCTGCTGCTCATCCACCTTCAGATCCTCCGCCCCCTGTCCCTGCTCTCTCAGGCGCTGCGGACCATCCGTTCCGGGCACTCCATCTCGGAACTTCCCCGGGTCCGCATCCGGGAATTGCAGGACGTACTCGACGTTTTGCCGGACATCAGCCGCCATATGGACGAACTGAACACCCGTTCCGGCCAGCTCGCACAGGAGCGGGACCAGTATGCTGACCTCAGCTTCCGGGATGCGCTGACCGGCGTATACAACCGCCGGGCGCTTGAGGAAAAGATGGAACGCATCCCGGCGCGCTCGCCGCTCGCCCTGCTGATGCTCGACCTCGACTTCTTCAAGAACTACAATGACCGGTTTGGGCATCAGGCCGGGGACGCCGCCCTGAAAGCCGTGGCGCAGGCCACGCAAAAAGCGCTCCTGCGGGATTCGGACAGGATATTCCGGTACGGCGGCGAAGAGTTCACCATCATTCTGGCCGGGGCCGGACAGTATTCGGCCATGACCGTGGCACAGCGCATCTTGGAAGAAGTGACCGCGCTGGACCTTGTCCATCCCGATTCCCGGACGGGCAAGCTGACGGTCAGCATCGGCATTGCGCACCGCTCGTTCGGGGAAGATGCGGACATCTGCGAAGTGCTGACCCATGCGGATCAGGCGCTGTATGAAGCCAAGACATCCGGCAGAAACCGGATCGTCCTTTTCGAGGGATAAGCCTCTTCCAGCCAGGCCCAGCCTTCAGGCGTGCTCCGGAACGGCGGAGCTATTGGGCGTCAAAATCGGCCCCGCCCGTGCGCACGGTTTCGGAAGGCTCCATCGCTTCCTTGAGGTCTTTGGACACCTTGAGCTTGATCGTCTTGCGCGGGGGAATGGGCACCGGCTGCCCCGTGTGGGGATTGCGCCCCAGACGGGCCGCGGTTTCCGTCACGGCCAGCGTTCCGATGCCCGGCAGGATCACAGACGTATCTTCAAGCAATTGCCGCCGGACGTACCGCATAACCACGAGCATAACCCGTTCGGCTTCCACAGGGCTCACTTCCAGAGCCTTCGCGATGTGTTGGACAAGATCTTTTTTGGTCGATTTGGAAGCCATTCGCAGCAGCACCTTTTGTCTTGAATCGTTGGGGAGAGAAAGAGTTTTTCTTTCTCTCTTTCTATAGGAGAAGGGAATGTCCTATCAGATTATCCGATCAAAATGGACGTTCAAGTTGTCCCTTCACGAGAGTCTACACTGTTTTTACAGTCTTTTTTTCCTGTCAGAGTGTCCGGGACATCGCCAGTAAGACTGTCCGGCGTGTGCGGCCATTCTGTCCTGTCTCACAGGCCGCTCACAGCATCCTCGGACGGATTGGGTGTCCAGCATGTCCGGACATCCTGCCCTTACACGCTGTCCGGGCCTTCCGGCCGGGCTGCCTGTCCATGCGCAACCGCACGCATCCCGGACGGGCACACTATCCACTCAAAGTGTCCATGCTGTGTGTCCGCACAGAATGGACACACAGCATAGCCCTACTGCCCCGCTCCGACGGCGTCCTGGAGCATATAGCTGATCTGCATCCGGCAGGCCTTCTGCACCAGCGGGTTCTCCAACCCCCCGCGCGAACGCAGGACAGCGGGAACCTTCTCCAGGATCTGTGCGGCAAACGGGCCGTCGGGTTCATCGAGCAGCTGACGGAACATCGCTTCGACCTCTTTTTCAAGGGCAAGGGCGGCCTCTTCTTCGAGCAGCCTCCGCTCGGCCTCCAACGCCTCGCGTTCCCGGCGCACGGCCTCTTCGCGTTCCCGGCGGCGTAATTCCGCCGGAGAAACATACCCCGTGGGGATACGGTAGGTCCCGTCCTTGGACAGGCAGCGAAAGACCCAATCCACCGGGCGCGAAACGGGCTGGCCCTTGCTGTCCACCATCTGGCCGTGTTCCAGCTCATACTCCGCATACCGGAGGGCGTCCGTGAGGGAACCGGGGTCAATGTTCTGCACGGCGAGGAGCTCTTTGATCCGGCGCAGGTGCTTGGCGGTGAAACCGACCTCCATCAGCCTCGGGCACAGCTCGGGCAGCGCCCTCTCCAGCTCATCCGCCGGAGAAGCCGACACGGAAGGGGAAGCGGCACGCGGCGCGCCGAGTGCCTCCTTTTCATCCATAAGAAGCCGGATACGCATCCCCCGCCGATGGACCGTTTTCTCGCACACGCCCGTCTCCGCCCATGTAGCGATGATCCGCCGGCAGGTGCGCGCATCGATACCGATGGTCTCCTCAATAATGGGGAGGGTCAGGTCGATGGTTTCTTTCTTGCCGATTCCGTAAAGCCACTTGAAGAGCTTCGTCGGATTGGCCCCATGCACTGGAGCCAGAGGCCTGAGGAGGCTGATCTGCCCTTCTCCGACCCTCTTGGGTTTGCACCGGGCCCCTGTCTGCACGTCAACTTTGGCTGTCCGGCGTGAGCGGCCATTCAGAGTGTCTGATGTGGGCGAACGCAATGTCATCTCAGCGGCCTGAACAGGTACGGTTTCTTCCTGATCATGCTTACGAGAGGCAGACGTTCCCTGCTCCGTGGAAGTCCCCGCCTCTAGCCTGTTCTCCACCGGTAGCTCTGTCTTCCGCTCAGGCAGCTCTTCATGGTGAGAGGATCTTTTGTCAGGATATTCTGAGTGTCCATTTTGAACATCCACTTGATAAGGACGTTTCCGTCCATCGGGACGGGAAACAGCCGAAGATGCCTTTGAATGTCCATGTAGAGTGTCCACTATCGGCGTCCACGTAGAGGGCGCGCTCAGGGACTCAAGGCTTGAAGTTTCAGAATATTTTCCCGTTGCTCCTCGTTGCGAAGGGGAGTGCTGAGACGCCTGAGCGTCCACTTTGACAGTGATATCAGGCTGTCCATTTTGCATGTCCTCAGCTTCTGTCTTCACAGAGACGCCAGCTCGTGCCTCCGTGGCGAGTCCACTTGCAAGTCCGTTCTGATCGTCCACTTTGTCAGGACACTCAGGAGAATCAATTTGCGCGTCCACAGAGGAGGAGGAGGAGGAG
>QWCN01006301.1_pt1 | contig 11051 bp, 16 predicted proteins | sample 1972711 | NCBI WGS metagenome assembly QWCN01 (sample SAMN09866707, study PRJNA288562) | Human gut metagenome isolate term1_stool, whole genome shotgun sequencing... | isolation source: gut | host: Homo sapiens | place: USA: California | reverse complement strand
AAACAGGTCACAAAACGAAAAATTGACAGAGAAATTTGAGATCAAAGATGGCCAAATTGAAAAATCGGCATAAGCATAAGGCATTTCGCTTCTCCGTGGCGCACTCTATCGATTGACAGAAAACTCCCGATTCTTGCACATCACAACCCAAGCAAATACGCTCGGTTTTTGGCCACCCCATCCATTGGTTTCATTGAAAAGCGACACATTCTCCTTCTGCTTGCAAACGCCAATACTGAAGATGTCTTTAATTGGTCAGGAAAACGAGAATAAGCCCAACTTGATGGAAAATGCGTGAGTGGAAGGGTTGATGGGCGTAATGGGATAGTATCGAGGAAGTCAAATTGAAGAACCGCAGAAACGCGAACAAGGCGAATGCGGAAAGAATGTCCGAAGTCATCAAGCGCAGAAAGGTGATGATGGGAACTCTGTTGTGATGGAATAGACGGCCTTTAAGAAGAGGAGAAGAGAGGGTCAGTTCATCACTCCCGAAAGACTGCTGAAGGACAACCAGAACCGTCTTTCGGATCGCAAGCGATTCAAGAGACAGGAAAAGCGCATCAACTATTCGTTTATCCCGGTAGACAAGTCGGACGGCCTTCTCCTGGTATTCCGCCTGAATGTGTCTCACCAGATGTTCAAGGAGACGAACAAGATCCTCGCCAAGTACAAGCTGTCGCAGCCGCTGTCCGCCGTCTTCATCCGCAAGACGCCCGAGGTGATGCGCGATCTGATTCTGGTGGAGCCGTTTGTGGCCTGGGGCACCCCCTCCGCGACCCTCATCCAGGAGCTGCTCACCAAGCACGCCTTCACGATGGTACGCCCGAGCGTGGCTGGTGATCGTTAGGTGGACAACAAGCGCGTTCCCATTTCCGACAACGCGATGGTGGAGGACCACCTGGGCGCGAGCGACGTCATCTGTATCGCCGATATGGTGAAGGAGATCCAGACGCTCGGACCTGCCTTCAACGATGTGATCAAGTTCCTCGCTCCGTTCATGCTGACCTCCCACCTCAGCGAGATGGAGGTGAGAGTGCTGCACAACAACAAGGCGGAGAGCGGCGATCAGGGAGAGAAGATTAACGACATTATTCGGAAGATGCTTTAGTTCGATTGTTTCTGCGTGTACTTTTATGAGTTTATTCCCCCTGTTTGTTTCCACAGGATGAAGGTTCTTCGCAGATTCATCTTCCTTCCCTGCTCCTATGATCCGCTCCAGTGTCCGCAGTGCGTGCAATGCGATTCGCTTCGCCCAGTCCATGCGCTACATTGCTCCTAGACGATTTATGGCCACAAAGAGCGTGGAACTGCGCGACACCCTCCAAAAGATATATGAAGATGTATGCAGCTCGCCTCCGTCCGTGTTATCCGTAGACGCTGCTTCCCATCAACGACAAAGTGAACGGTCCCCTCGAGAAGTATGGGCATCAAACCCATCGTGACGGTGTAGGACGACACAGCAGATTCCGGCGATGCCTATCGTTTTCCTTCTGGGAAACCATTCCAGCGGGAAGTCAACTTTTATAAACTACATCACCGGCCAGTCGACGCTGCAGTGAGATGTCACGCGTAGGTCGGTACAGCATACGGGTGTCGCCCCCACGGACGATAGCTTCACGGTGATCGTTCTGGGACAGGAGAATACAACCAAGGACGGAAGAACGCTCGTGGACGACCCCGATTTCGGCTTTGGCGGTTTGCAGCGCTTTGGTCTTCCCTTCCTCGGCCACCTCTCCATGAAGGTGCGCAACGACATCAACACCAAGGACATCATCCTCGTGGACAGTCCCGGCATGATCGACAACCCGAGCACCGGCATGGAGAAGAGTTCCTCGCGCGATCGTGGCTACGACTTCATGGGCGTCACGAAATGGTTCGCGGAGAAGGCCGATGTGATTCTCTTCTTCTTCGACCCCGACAAGCCGGGCACCACGGGCGAGACGCTCCAGGCGCTGACGCAGGCGCTGCAGGGCCAGGACTCGAAGTTGCACATCATTCTGAACAAAGTCGATCAATTCTCAAAAGTGCACGATTTCGGTCGCGCGTACGGTGCACTTGCATGGAACCTGGCGAAGGTGATTCCGCGCAAGGACATGCCCGAGATCAACACGATGTGCGTTCCGCACAACGAGGGGATGAAGGAGCCCGACAGCCCGTGCATCCCGCTGGACGACCTACAGCACACGCGTCAGCAGGTGGTGGACATGGTGATGAACGCGCCCGCCGCGCGCATCGACAACATGATCTCGAAGGTGAGCGACTCTGCGCAGATGCTGCTCGTGCATTCACGCGTGGTGAACGCGCTGAAGTACAACGTGGCACGCATGGCGCGCGCGAAGTGGGCGGGAAGCATCCTGACCGCGCTGTTTGGCGCGGCGGTGACGGCGGGCTTCTGGTGAGTGGAGGCGGTGACGGTGACGATTAGGACGCTGGGCACGGGCGTGGAGGTGACGGCGGCGATGGGCGCGCTGTCGGTGCTGGGTGGCGGTGGAATGTACGCGTACAAGGACTTCGAGTGGTGGCGGCGGCGGCGCGTGAGGCATAGGAACAAGAAGGAGATGAAGCGAATCACGGAGGACGACGCGCTGAACCACCTGTTCCACACGCTGTACTACAAAGAGATCTCGGAGGGCGACGAGTTCATCCAGTCCATGTGGCGGCGCATCTTCGGCTCCACGAAGCAGATGCTCAACACCGTGGGGCTGGGCGATTGCGAGAGCGTGGGGGTATGGCGTGAGGGTGAGGAGTAGCTGAAGCGGTCGGAGCTGGCGCGGCTGGAGGACATCGTTCGCGAGACGGTGCCCAGACTGCGGCGAGAGACGGCGCCGCTGCGGTCCGGAGACGATCGCCACCTGCCCAAGGAAGAGTCGGCTTGAGTGCGTTGTTGAGTTGCTAACCGTGTTTGCGAAACAAACAAGCCATACTATCAAGGCTGCGAGTACATCCCCTGCATCATGTTCCCTTGCGGCATCATGCCTCCCTGCTGCGGGTAGCCGTACCCCTACGCCTCACATACGTCCACTGCCCTCACCATCGGCATCTGCTGATACGGCATCTCCTGCATCTGCGGATACGGCATCACGCCCTGCTGTCCGTAGTCTCCATAGACCATCATACCTTGCTGCATCATGCCCTGCTGTACCATGCCTTGCTGCATCATGCCTTGTGGCATCATGCCCTGCTGTACCATGCCTTGTTGCATCATGCCTTGTTGTACCATGCCCTGCTGCATCGGACCCTGTTGTATCATCCCCTGAGGCATCGAACCTTGCTGCATCATGCCATGCTGTACCATGCCTTGCTGCATCATATCCTGTGGCATCACGCCTTGCTGCATCATGCCTCGCGGCTCGAACGCCGGCGCGTTCGGGTTCCGGAACGACAAGTGCCCGCGTGTAGGCACGAACATATCCCTCATTTCGCCTCCCGCCATCGGCTGCGCGGGTTGCATCGGCTGCACGGGTTGCATGGGCTGCACAGGTTGCATGGGCTGCACAGGTTGCATGGGCTGAACGGGCTGAACGGGCTGAACGGGCTGAACGGCTTGTGTCGGTTGTGTCGGGCGCGGGGCTTGAGTACGTCGGCGCGGCTGGCGCGCGGGCTGCTCGGTCTGCAGAGGCCGCGGGAAGCGCGCCACGCGAGCACCGTTCACGCGCTGCGGCACGAGCTTCGGCTGCGTCTTCTCCTCCGGCATTGCCCCAACAGCCGGCACAGCAGATGCGCGAGCAGGACGCCGCGACAGCCCCTTCTCCACCAGCGCAGCAACAGCAGCAGATACAGCAGGCACAGGAGCAGGCACAGCAGCAGATACAGCAGGCACAACAGCAGGCACAGCGGCAGGCGCGGGGTGGCGGCGCTCGCCTCCGCGGCGCCTGGCTTGGTCGGCGGCCGGCTTGCTGCCGGGCATGCGGATACGCTCCTGCGGCCCGCGGGCAAACACCTCGTTGCGCGCGCCGCGGCCCGCCTCGTAGTGCGCGTGGTCCCAGGCATCGTTCACGCGACGCTCCGTCCGGACGCGACGGCGCTGCGTGGCGATCGGAGCCTCGTCGGCCGGAATGGCGGGAAGTTCGGGATTGGAGGAAATGGGGGAATTGGCGGAAATGACGGGCATTTCAGGATGGACGGAAATGGCGTCGATTGTGGTCATGGAGAGAGTGATGCCCGTATTGGGACAGTCCCGAGCCATATGGCCCTCTTTGCCGCAGAAATAGCACTTCACCTTTTCCGCGGGAGCAAGGGAATTGCGCGGCGAGGCGCGGCTCTGGCGGCGGGAGGTAAGCTGGTACGATTGCCGCGGCGTCAGCGGAGCAAACGTGTCCTTCTCGTCTTCCTCCAGCAGCGCTTCGTTGCGGGCAGTGACGGCGTCTGCAGCAGGAGCAGGCGCCTCTGGGGTCTCTTTGAGCTTGGCGCGGGGCTCCTTCTTTTCCTTGGGATGATTGTCTTTCCGGTCCTTGGGCTTTTCATCCATCTGGGCGAATCGGTCGTGGGACCACACTCCGTCGCATTTCCGGGGACGAGCGGGAGCGGATTTGGATTGGGTTGCTGCGCTACGGGTGAAGAATGATGAGCAGCACTACGGAGCTTCGCCACGCACATCGTGACAGAAGTAGCGGGCGTCGCGAGGAACGAAGGTCGGATCAGTTTCCATGGGAGAGGGTTTGTGGTTCCTCCTCCCGTTGTGGCGCTTCTTCGCGCCGTCTTTGGCGCTTTCTTCCTTTGCAACTTCCTTCTCTTCCGCATTCTCCGCCGTTTTCACGGGATCCGCGCTATCCTTCTCTTTCGGAGCAGGTTCCTCCGCGACCTCCGCTTCCTTGATCTCAGAAACCTGAGGGGTGGGAACGCTTTCACTATGCATCGGGACTTCCTCTTTCGACTGCACTCCAACGGAATCCCCACTCCCTTCGGGGCATTCTGCAGGAGGATTCACGGGAACAGCTTCAGCAGGCGCGTCTGCTTGTTTCTCGGTCGCTTCATCCTTTGGACTAGGATTCATGGAGAGCTCCGGGTCATACGCATCAACTATTTCTTCTTTTGTTTCCTTAACAACTACTTCCTTAACCTAAATGGAATCACCCGGATCAGCAACGCCTACTTGGGGGGCGGAATTATTCGTATCCGGATTCTCCGTCATTATGAAACCCTATTTGATACACAGAAATGCATTTCGGCAGGACTCCCGAAATAGGCACTCTTTTCCACGCGCCTTTTAAAAGGTCGTTTTCTTCATTTCTTCCCTAGAGATGGAAAATCCTGCCACCACTCCGCTCGATTCGGTTCTCTCTTTCGTGGCAGGAAGGGACGCAAAGAGAGACGACACTCTGAGGGAAAGAGGTTCAGGGCTCTTCTTTCGGACTCACGACTAGAGGCCGGATCGTGGCTATTAATGGCGACCGATTTAGTGCCCTTCTCTCCCAGTTCTATGAATCCTTCCCAACCCTTGGGAGGAGTGGATGGCACACACTGCTGCGAGGGTATTATTTGTAGAGCATTTTGAACCAAACGTTTTGGGTTGGGACGCTACCAATCCATACGAGGACAGTATGCTCTCTAGTTTTTCTCTTCATATTCCCGACACATCGACGGATACTGCCGACGGGATGAACGCCTCACGGCAACTCATAAACGATTCGCTAGAGCCATTTGCTCTCCCCGAGCCGCTTCTTCCGACACGACAGCCGATTCCTCCCATTCATGAGATGGCGCCACATGGCTTTCCCGGAGATGCAGCCCCTTTGGATGTGACTATGCGGGACAACGTCGCCTTCGCGCCTCCTACCATGTCTTTGCGTCAGCAGCAGAGCGGCAAGCCACAGCTCCCTTTTATTCTCCCGGCCACAAGTGCGGCATGGAATCAGGTGGTCATGTCTAGCGATCCCTACGAAGCGTTCGGGTATGACGGGCACGGAGCCTCTGTCGAAGAAGGACGAAGCGTCCATGAAGCGCCAGAAGCGTCTTGAGAAGAATCGGGAGATTGCGAAGAATTGCCGGAAGCGAAAGAAGGAGAAGAAGGAGGCCCTCGAGGAAGAGGTACGGGCTCGCTGCACTGTTCAAGGTAGATCAACCATCTCCGCGAGGAGAACAATCGCATGCGCATCCAGTTGCGCGACGACACGGACGACACCTCCCGCAACGAGCAGCGCGACAACGTGCTGAAGCAGATGCGCGACGAGATGGAGAGAAAGAACCCCGAGGGCGTGACGAGGGCGATGAAGCAGTACATGGACGATTGGGTGTCCTTCGGGCAGAAGCGCCTGATGATGGCGGAGTTCCACCTGGACCAGCTGAAGACGCTGATTCTTCCGTCTCAGGTAGGCAAGTGACAGATTTGGCAGTTTCACCGGAGATGCACGAGAGTGGTTCGTCTCCTAACAGAGCTGCGACAGTGATGTTTTTCTACACGCATACTACCCTTTTGAGGGGTGGAGTTAAGGAACTCCGATCTTGGAAGGTGGTGGGATGCCCCAACTTTTTGCATTTCTGGTGATGAGGTGGTGCGTCAAACCTACAGTGCTCTGACCCTCCCTAGGTGACCAAGATGTGCATGTGGGCCATGCAGCAAGGCGACGAGTTCTTCGACGAGCGATTGAATGAGATTCGCTATGGCGGCGGCATTTGGAATCTGCTCTCTTCCAAGATGAACGTGCGCAAAGCGAGTGCGAATGAGCCGTAGCTGACGCCGGAGCAGCGGAAAGCCATTCTTCGGAGCCGTACGGGGACGGTTCAGCAACAGGAGAACGTGGCAGAGGTGCTGAACATCGTGGACAAGATTCAGAAGCGCATGGAGAGCTCCATGAGCTCCATGCGCGAGCAGCTGAAGGGCATTGTGAACGTGCTGGAGCCGGAGCAGAAGATCAAGTTCATGTCGTGGATCGAGTCGATTGTGAAGGAACCGCGTTCGAAGGAGTCAATTTTCATGATTCTGAACTCCCGGATCTCTGCAACGGACGACGGCACCACGAGTTCACCAGAGGAGGACTCCGCGTGAGAAGCCTGCGGCTTTTCTCATTTTGTTTATTTCTATTCCTGTTTTTTGATATCCCGTACATATGGAGAAGTCACAGCCCAAAGATGCGAATGAGACCTATTCCAACAGTGACGACGACTGGGATTTCGGTGGGCGTTTCCTTCCGGAAATGAGGGGTAGACGAGCCATCTCGCGTCGTACACATACCGTTCAGCCGGTCAAAAGAGGACGAAGCAGCCATGCCCAACGCGGAGGGGGGAAGGATGATGGAATCCATCGGAATGGGAAAGGACATATCCTGGATCACGCTTTCCGTGAATAGAGTCCCTTTATCTTGCACGAGTTCGATCTTCTTCCATCGGGGAAGAGCATTCCTTCTGACCACCAAACAGGCAACGACAAGGAGGAGGCCGAGTTCATTCCGGATAAAGACAACGATGGATCCTACGTGGATGACAATGTTGACGATGGTCTGCTCTTTTTCCCCGATCTGACTGCTAGACGACCTGGACAGGTTCACCAAAGAACTTGACGAGAAGAAGTCGAACGAGCCGGTGGATCTCGACGAGATCAACCGCCAGCTGAAGGAGAATCCGATTCTGCACGACCTGGGCATTTCCGAGAGCGATGAGGACGATTCTGCCCAGAAGAAGGAATCTGCCGACTCTGCGAAGGAGTCCGAAGTAAGCACTGAACTGGTACAAAGCAACGCAATTGCTGAGAGTATGGAGCAGAAGACGGAGGTGAATGAAGTGCCCGCGAGCGATGCGACGAACAAGACGCTGGAAGAAGGGGGTGATGCCAATACGGACGATAAGCAAGCGGAGACGAGCGAGAAGACGCTTTCTCCTGTCATCACCCTCTCCGATCTGTTTTCCGACACGGCGTCGCTCTCTCGCACCTCGCTGACGGTCCCCGAGGAGGCCAACACGCGGCTCTTCCTCCTCAGCCAGCAGCTCGCCTCCGACCACCCCGGTGCGCATTCGCCCATTCCTTCACTCTAGACCTGGACCTCCTCCGCCGCGTGCTGCTCTTCGACCCGGTGCCGTCGCTGCCCGCTGAGTACCGCAACGGCCTGCTGCTGTGTCTGCTGGGCGTACGCGCACCGACTCGCCTCACCCGCAGGTGAAGAAGGAGAAGGTGGCGAAGGTGGAGACGCTCGCGTGGCACGCCACCTCGCTCAACACAGCGCTGATCGAGGACTACGTCACGCACTGTAGCGATCACTTCACGCCCGGTGCGCGCGCCCTCGCTCTATCACGCCTAGACCCTCTCGCAGCGGACACACTTCAGAACGTGCTCTGGGTGGTCAGCGGTCTGGTCGAACTCACCAGCACACGCTATCACCACCGTACCTTCTCGTCCGCGCCTGACACGTAGTGTTCGCGCAGCTCGCCCTGCTCCTGCTCCTGCACTACCGCTTCTCCCGCGGCGAGGCGCTGCTCCTGCTCCTCCGCCTCTTCACGGGCGACGCCCAACACTACGACGTCCCCTCCGTGGAGGCCTACAAGGAGCAAGTGCTGCTGCAGGGCCAGGAGGACACCATCTTCCCGCCGCTGCTGCCGCTGTACTCCACCGTGCGCAATCGCGGTGCGCTGCGGGCGCACGTGATGCTGCGCCTGCTGGCGCGCTACCATCTGCCCGCGCTGACCGCGCACCTGGACCGTCTGGACAAAAACTGGTGGTACCCCACGTGCTACGACATCGAGAAGGAGGACGATTTCATCACGGTTGACTCAACCCTCCTCCTTCACCGTAGAACGCCGACGGCGAGACGGACCCCTACAACCTGCTCCTCGAGCACGACGGAATGATTCCGACGTGTTGGCTGCTCAGCGGGTTCTTCAGCCCCGAGATCTGCAACCCCACCGACGTGTGGAACCCTCTGCTGGCCACCACCTGCCTTGAACAGGGCGTGATTCGCGGCAACGCCACCACTCCCTTCTTCCTCCTCCTCGCGCTGCTCCAACGCCATGCCGACGCCGTGCTGGCCTGTGCCACGGCGCAGGAGGCGGAGGACTGTCTGCGTCTGCTGCCGTGGGGCGTGGAGGCGGCGGAGGCGGGCGAGCTGCTGGACACGGCGGCGGCGATGGAGCGTCTGACGCCCGTGTCGGTGCTGCAGTGCCTGAAGTGCGTGGAGTCGCAGTGTGCGTCTGACCTGCTGCCCGACGCCATCCCCGGCACGCGCGCGATGTGGGAGCGTCGCTTCGAGCAGTTCCGCGCGCACATGGTGCTGTCTCGCGACGACGCTCTGCTGCAGGACTTCTCACGCTTCAGTGGCATTGAGGGTTACATGGACACGTACCTGCTGCAGAAGACTTCCGTGTACCGCGTGCTCGCGCGTGACATGGCCTATCTCCCCTACCCCACCATCTGCAGTCTGCCCGGTGGGGGACCCCCCATTTTCTGATCGGTAGACATGACGCGCGTGGAGGCGCTGCGTGTGGACGCGCGCGAGGCCGTGTCGTCGCTCAACGGCACGTCCGGTGCGAGGAACTACTTCTTCGTGGACATCCGCCCCGCGGCGGACCACGACGGAATCCTGGCGACGGGAGTGGCGGCGAGCGGGAGCGCGTGGAAGACGCCGGCGCTGGTGGAGGGTGTGGTGGGCTGTCTGAAGGAGCTGAAGAAGAATGTGGGCGGTGGTGGCGGGCGTGAGGACTAGAGCGTGATCGCAGTGGTGGTGGACGGGTGTCCCGAGCGCGCGAAGGAGGAGGAGGAGGAGCTGGCGGAGTGTCTGCGCGCGCTGGCGCGGAGCGGCGTGGAGCATGTGGCGGTGGTGGAGGGCGGGTACTACGCGGTGCACGAGCTGTTGTACCGGTCGGGCCGGCTGGACTGGGTGGTGGACCACGAGGAGCAGCAGTGCCGCGTGTGCGCGCACTTCCGCCTGGAGCACGTGATGGAGAAGATGAAGGCGTCCGTGAACAGCACTGCGCAGCTGCTCGCCACGCGCGCCAAGTCTGCTCTGCAAAAGGTGCAGGAGTCCATGCAGACGGCGACTGCTCAGGGTGACCCTAATGACCCTAATTCTCAAAGTGTCCCTAATTCGCAAAGTGACCCGAATCAGCAACCTGCATCAAGCAGTGCGAAGGAGCAGGCGGGGCTGGGGATGAAGGAGATCCAGGAGAAGGCGCAGGAGGGTCTGAGCGCGCTGGGGAAGAAGGGACTCAGCCTGTGGTCGAAGGCCGTGTCCTGGACCAAGGAGAAGTCAAGCTCGCTGGCGGAGGAGGTGAGCAAGCGCGTGGCGGACGCGGTGGAGGAGAAGGAGAAGGAGGTTCCGAAGGAGGATCTGTTCATTGTGGATGAGTGGGTGATGCTGGGGGGTGTGACGTGAAGTGACGACGAGGACGTGTTCTTCGACCGCTCTGCGAAGAACAAGTCGCTGATGAGCCTGGTGGCGTCTCTGAAGAAGGATCAGCGATTCGAGGAGAAGCTGATGACGGACGAGGGCGCGCTGATTTACGAGCTGGACGCACTTTCGAGCACGGATGGAGAGCTGAACGATGTGAACGCAGGGAGGGAAGTTGACATGCAGAAGTACTACAGCGCGATTTTGCTTGCCAATCACGTCATCGTGTTTTACCGTGAGGATGAGAGCTGTGTAACGGTGTATAACCTGGATTGCAGGGATCTCAAGAAGATGACCCTCAAGAAAGATGACCCCAAGGTGGTGTCCTTGTACTTTATCCACGGAGAGGAGGACGTGTTCTTCCTCCGGATGAAGGTTGACAACGCAAAGGACTTCGTGGAAGACCTACAGATCATGATAGAGGACTATTCCAAGTAGCGTTTCTTTATTTGTCTTCACTGGCGTTGTTTATTCCATGCAACCCTTGATTTCCAAAAATCGGCCCGAATTCGGCGGGAAGAAGGAGAAACAAGCCAATCTCACTGAAACCGTAGTATATCGTCCAGAATGCAGGCTAGATTTAGAGGTGTCCAGTGTCTTGCGCGTTTCGTGCAGAGACAAGTGAGTCCGCGTTGTGCTGTGAGACTTTTCTCTGCGGAGGCCGCCCCCTCTCAGGATGTCTACGAGCACATTTCGAACATGAAAACAAAGGATCTCTTCCAGTTCGAGCCCTTCAAC
>QWCN01006294.1_pt1 | contig 11064 bp, 13 predicted proteins | sample 1972711 | NCBI WGS metagenome assembly QWCN01 (sample SAMN09866707, study PRJNA288562) | Human gut metagenome isolate term1_stool, whole genome shotgun sequencing... | isolation source: gut | host: Homo sapiens | place: USA: California | reverse complement strand
AATAAGGCTGTATCCACGATCAGTGGATATGAAAGTGATGCACATGTAATTCCGTTGGATGTTCTTGCAAGCATTTCATCCTTATTTAGCATTTCAACAGATGAACTCCTAGGACTGGATGCGCCAGAAGTACTATCTCTTTCTGGATTGACTGGTGCGCAAAAGAAAACTTTAATTAAACTCCGTAATGAATTGCTTTCACCAAGTCAAAAAGGAAATGATCTTTCGCCGCAGCAGATGGAAATTCTTCATGACATAATAAAAGCCTTCGGTTGACAATCGACTTGAGGCATAGTGCGAGTGCAATACAAACGGTTATTTAAGTATGACCCTCAATGCTGGATGCCCAGTGTTGAGGGTCATGTTATTTGCGGCCACACCGATTTCGTTACAAGTTTTCTCTACTTTGATACAAAATCGTGGACTTTGATTGCTTATTGTGCTTTGATGCTATCAATAGTTAATCTAAGAATTAAGGTGGACGTAACAATTTCGTGTCTTTTGTTTTTACATGAAAGGGTGATTCCAATGCAGAGTTGAAGAAACGTATAAACAATATATTATATCAAGTAACGGTATGCGATAATCAGTAAACTTCAAGGAGAATAAATATGAAAGAGATGACTCGCAAAGAATTTCTTAAACTCACGGGTGCAAGTACCGCATTGTTGGCAATGTCCCATATTATCCCCACTTCGGCATATGCAGACACGTCGAAGATAGATGCTCCATCGGCAGGAATGTATATAAGTGAAGTGGTTGATTTAAGCGGCTTGTCGCCTGTCGAACAGGAAAAAATCCTTACCGAACGTAACATCCCATATGATTCGACAATTACATATGAAAAAATTGTTGTCGAAAGACCTGCAGCGCGAGATTCTTATAAGGGAGTTCCATATCGTTTTCAGATAACGTACGGAAATAAACCTGTAAAAAATGAAAGGAGAAGTGTTGTGAGTCCTGCTGCAGCTGCGGTACTAGACAGAGGTGTTAATATTCTGATTGGATTAACAAAACCCTATATTTGGATTCCATTTACAGCTTCTGGGCTAACTCCCTCTCAGATTTTCATTTACAGTGATCCCAGTCAATACGCATCAACAAATATTTATACACATCTGAAAATTAGACAATGTGAATTTTATAAGGATTACTCATGGCAGCCAAATGCTTTTTTGGAAAGAGCAACCATTGAGGATACGACTGTAACTTATGCACTGGTAAATCCTAAAACAAAAAGATTTACCTCACAAACTGCAAAGAAGACAGAATATAGAAAAGCTACTCACTATGACAACGATAGCTATATCTTGGAAAAAGCCTACTATTGCTTTGAGCATAATCTTCCGTCTTATAAGGAAAATGCTTGAAAGAAGAATAAAAAATGAAATTCCAAACAAAACTCACATTATGCAAAGCTGTATTCATCTTCATAGCAATAGTCGTATGCGCACTATGGGCATTTGAGTTTCGTATAGCAGCTGTTGTTGTACTTTTGATAGACTATATTTTTGATTTTATAACACGTCGTTGTCCTTTTTGTGGGAAGCACTTTTCAATTGTACTAACAGTGAAAGATCGTTGTCCATTTTGCGGAAAATTATTCGAGTAAATATTTTATGGAAGCAGTGGGTATTCCATGCAGAAATAAATGTGTGTGCTATAAAATGTCAGCCAATTATAGGAAGAGACCTATATTCTCTGTAATGGACAATGGTCAATTATGAAAACTATTGCAAAATGAAAATACGATAGCAATCGTACAAAAACAGAAATCCGGAAACTTTTTTGAGTTATTATGGTTCAAAAAAGTTTCCGGATTTTCTGTAATGCTTTTTGAAGAGCCATTCTGTAACAGCCAATCACATTTCTATGAAAAAAGGTCAATCTTCTAGTCTACCGTGATCGCAACCAAGTGAAAGATAATGTTCGATTTCCCCACTCAGCACAAGCTGGGTATATTCCAAGGGCTTGTTATATAAGTAGCCAGTCCAGTTCTGCTCGCTGTGCCGGGGTGTTGCCATATTCGTCCTCAATGACGATGCAGTCGATGGAAAGAATGGTTCCATCCTCGAATCGGGCTTCCACTCGGTTGATGTCCATGTTGTAGCGGCAGGAAAGCACTTTTTGAGAGTGATTATGGTCGAAATTCTGATTTCGTTTCATTTAAATATCTCCTTTAATGATTTTGAAATTTGATTTTCAACGAGATGAGGTCTCTTTTTCTTTCTCTTAAGTCACCTAACCGCACTGTCCTGCATCAGCACCAGCAATGCCGCAATGCCGCTCACTACCAGCCCTGCGCCCCGGATACCGTCCATCATATGGTCACCAAGGCTTGCAAAGATCACCACAGCCCCTGCCGCCATAAGCAAAGCAGCGCCCATTGCATTGATGGCAACCAGCATTCCGCCTAGCTTCACAAGATACTTGATGATTTTATCAAGGGTACTTACGTCCGCTTTTCCGGCAAGGTTCTGCGCCGCGCCAGCCGCCACCAGGAGAACACTCATCGCGACTGCCATTGCGCTAATAGCTTTCACACCGTTTTCTACCTGATAGGTATGCATTCCGCCGATCTTTTCAACAGCAAGTATCATGATGTCTATTGCCGCCGCAGCTGCAATAAATGCACCGGAGCCCTTTGCCCCGTCGCCATAGGTATTGAACACGGTCAGCATTCCCACCATGCCCATCAGTACACTTGCCACCCTGCTGATGGCGCTCATGCCATTCTCAACCTGATAGGTATGCATACTGCCCATTTTGGCAAATGCGGCGGCCAGCAAGCCCATCCCGATGCTGATGGCCGTAATGGTCCCGATCAGTTTTGCCGTGTCAAGGCCTGTCAGGTCAGTGGCTGCCAGCACTTTCAATGCTACCACCATGCCAAACAGCTCTGTAATCACACTGGTCAAAGCCTGCACCGCCCGCGTCGGGTCGTCGATCTTCGCCAGCAGATACATGCTCCCGCTGATTAACGCCACTGCCGTTGCAATGGCCTTCGCCGCTGTGGCAAGGTTGTTCGTGGTGTTTGCCTTTGTCCAGGTGTTCACGGCACCCGTCAGGCTGTTAAAGAAATCGCCGATGGGGTTCGCCAGCGTTTTCTTGAAGTTATCGCTTGCCTTCTTCAGCAGCACCGTTGCGCCGTAGATCGCCGCCGCCAGTGCGCCCACGTCGATCAGTGCCAGCAGCCGGTAAATGTCCATTCCATCCTGCAGGTTGAAGAAATCCTTCACCGCGCTGAGCGCATTCCTGCACGCACCGCTGATGTCGCTCATAATGCCGGTCAGCGTTCCGCCAAAGTCCGCCAGCGACTTTTCTGCCTTCTCCGGCAGGCTCAGCACCACGTCTCGGATGTTCTCCAGCAACGGTACCTTGCTGTCGGCAAACTCGCTCACCGTGTCCCCGGCACCCTTGAACCCGTTGAATGCACGGCCGATCAGTGCGCCCACACCCTCAAAGGTTCCCAGCAGAATGCCGCCCAGCAGCTGGAATGCCGTGCCAATAACGTTTCCTGCCGAAGCACTGTCTATTTTGAATTTGTCCAGCACACTGCCAACAGCATCCACCACGGTGCCGAATGCGCCGAACTGCTTCTTTGCCTCCTCCATGCTTCCGCCGCGCACAAGGGTCTTCACGCCCTTCACCACGTCCGCAATGGGGCTCACCAGCGCCGCAACAGCACCCACAAGGATGCCCAGCACGTCGCTAAGGCTCTCTGCCTGTCCAAGGCTTTCGTCCACCCATGTCAGCAGATTGCCGATGTAGCTTCCGATGTTCAGCAAAAGGTCACCCATCGGGCTCAGCAGATCCAGCAGCTTTCCAAGGATCATAAAAGCGGTCTTGCCAACCGTCTTCACGCCCTTCAGCCCGATGCTCAATACACGGAATGCGCCGGTAAATACTTCCTGCACCTTTTCCGCAGTTTCTTCGCTCAGCGCCATTTTCCCGGTCAGCTCGTCAAACCCCTTCAGGAAGTTGTACAGCGGGCTTCCGTCGGTCATGAACACGTCACCGAATCCGTCCCGGATTGGGCTCAGTACGCTGTTGATGCCTTCCAGCACGTTCAGGATACCGTTAAAAAAGTGCTCCCGGCCGCTCAGCTGGTTCATCTTGCCTGCAAGGTCGTCAAGGTTCACACTGCCATTTTGAATTTGCTCCGCCATGGAGTCATAGGCATTTGCCAGTGCGTCCACCTTGTCCCGGTCAACCCCCAGCTTATCCAGCTCTTCGTCGCTCATGGCAGCACGCTGATGGTAATACTCGGCCGCCTCTCCAAGCACTTCGTACAGCTGCTGGGCCGTCACACCGCTTTCTTCCAACGCCTTCTGGAAACTGCCCGCCTCTTCAATGCCTTCCTCGCTCAGCAGGCCCTGATTCACCAGTGCTTTCTGCAAAAGGTTTGTGTAGTTGTCCCCGGCTTCACCAAAGCCTTCCGTCCCCAGCAGCTGGTCAAGGCCGGAGTCGAAGGCATTCTTCAGCCAGTTGTTCCGCCCGGCCGCACCGCCTGCGAACATGTTCCAGAACTCTTCCGCCAGATCGCTCCAGAATCCCTTTGCTTCCTCGTAGTTGCCAAACAGGATATCAAAGGTCTCCATCCAGCCGCTGCTCACAGCGTCCTTCGTGGCGTCCACCGCTTCGCTGAAGCTCTTTGCCTCCTGTGCCGCCTTAAAGGCCTTCACGGTCACTTCGTCGTACTGGTCAGCCAGGGCTTCAATGGCCTGCGATGCCAGCATACCGGGATTCGCGTCCACCATCTTCTTCACGGCTTCGCTGAACTCGGCAAACTTGCCAAAGGCGGTCTCCATCACCTCTTTGTCTGCCCACTTTGTCGAGAGCGTCGAGCTGAACGTGCCAACCGTTACATCGCCTTCTTTGATCTTGCCAAGCTCTACACCGGTTTCGATGATCTGTTTTTTCAGCTCAGCAGTTGCCACGCCCGCAAGCTCTACCGATTTCCAGTCCATCAGGCTCAGATAACCCTGACTGTAACTCTGGTTCAGGTTATAGATCACGCGGGAGAACTCACTTGCACCCTTGCCTGCATAGGCCGTGGCGTTTGCCATGCCCATGATCATCGGGATAACTTTCTCAATGTCGCCGCCGGACGCTGTAAGCTGTCCAAGGGATTGTGTCATGTCGGTAAAGCTGTAGCTTGTCTCGTCCGAAAACCACATCAGCTTGCTAAGGTAGCCGTTCACCTTTGCAATGCTCTTACCCGTCGCATTCATGATGGTCTGCACGCTGGCGGTCTTCTGGGCATACTTGTTCCAGCCGCTCGTCACCTGATCGAGGGAAAGGCTCTTTACCAGTTTTTCACCGGTATCAATGGCCTGCCTCGTAATGTGGCTCAGGGCTGCAACGCCCATCACTTCCACCGCCGAAAACTTTCCGCTCAGGTTGTCCAGCGCGCCCTGCATCTCGTCAAAGTCTACTTTGGCCGATGCATCGCTGATCTTTTCAAAGCCCTTTTCCGCGCCGTCCAGTCGTAAGCTGTCGTTCAGCTTTTCAATGCTCTGCATGGTCTGGCGCACATTCTTTTCAAACTGCGCATTGTCAAACCGCATTTCTACTACGCGCTCGTCCACTTCCTGGCTCACAGTCTCTTTACCTCCTTCCACAGTTCATCGGCCAGAGCAGAAAAAATCGGAGCCAGGGCAGGGTTAATATAATCTACCCCCTGCACATAGGCCCCGTTTCTTGTGCCGTGTCCGTATTGTAAGATCACCGCAATGGGCACTCCGTCCACAATGTTGGAGTTCTTCCAACACAGCGTAGCACCGCTCTTGTCCATTTTGATTTCGTAGCTCCAGCTTGCCGCTGTCTTTCCGGTGGCTTTCGGGGTGGCATCTGCAAGCCGCTCTACACCCAGCTTTCCGTATTTCTCAAGGATCGGCCGCACGCTCCAGCTCTTGATGTGGCTGAAAAAGGTCAGGCTTTTCTTAAAGTCGCCTTTCTGCCGGATCTCAATTACCTTGCTCAAAAGCTCTTACCCCCTCGAGTGAAACTTCGCCCTTCGCTGTGCATTCAGCGCCCGGATGTGCGCCGCCTGCTCGTGTCTGCCCATCTTCTCGGGCGGCAGGTTCTCTTCCCCGCAGGCCCGGATCAGTGCCAAAAGCCGGTTCAGGTGCCACTTTTCGCACTCGAACGGGATGCCGTAGCTTGCCATGGCGGCATAAAACAGGTCTGCCGTCTGGTAGCGTGCGCGCTTCTTGCCGCCTTTGCGGTCTTTAAAGGTCGCGGCCGTCATCGGGTCGCTCATATATCGTTGAATGGCCAGCCAGTCTTCCCGCTGTAGTCTTGTGTATACGGTCGGGTCCACGCCCTTTGTCAGGGTCATGCATCGGACGAAATCCAGCGTTTCTTCACGCGTTTTCTTCACGTTTTCGTCCAAGTACGGCTTGTGCCACTTGCTTTCCCATTTAGACAGGGAGAGCAGGCTGTATTCCAACCTCAAAGTTACCGGCTCGTCGTATACGAACATGTTTGTTCGCTCATCCCAGCGTTCTTCGCCGGGAATATGCAGCTCCAGCATTCTTTCACTCCCCCTGTGCTCTTAAATGCGTGTCTTTTCAGACAAAAAAAAATAAAGGCTGCCCGGAAATTTCCCGGCGCAGCCTCTCTCCGCCAAAGCGGCAAAATATTTTTTTCTAAACAAAGCTCGCCCTTCGGGAGAGCTCCGTCATAGCTTCGCGCAAGAGAACTGTGACGATGAGAGGGTTACTCAGCCCTGTTCCGATGCCACGCTCAGTGCAGGCGCAGCGCTTGCTGTTGCGGCCATCTTCATAGCCGGGTTCTGGCTCGACGCGTCGGCGGGCATAATGCCGTTCATAAAGGCACTGGCCTTGGCCTCGTCCGTCACCAGTTCCATATAGATCATGCTGTAGGCCGGATGTGCCTCAAACTCGGCACGGATGGTGTCGTTCTTCATGAACAGGCGGCCGTCCGCACTCTTCTTGCCGTAGCTCTTCAGCACCACATCCTTGAACAGCTTCACCAGCTCCAGCTGGCTCTTCGCTGCAATGATCCTCTTGATGTAGGCACGCATGCCGCCCTCCATGCTCAGCTCCATCTCGGTGATCTCCGCCTTCGACAGGTTGAAGTAGAAGTCCTCGGTGCGCTGATTGCCGTCATAGTCGGTATAGGAAATGGTCTTTTTCAGCATCTTAATCTCTCCTTATTGGTTCATTTTGATTTTTCCTCTCAGCAAAGCTCGCCCCTTCGGGAGAGCTACAAGCAGCGCCGGCAAATGCTGGACTGCGCGCTGAGAGGGCGTTTTTACACAGCAGCCTTTACTGCAGCGAGCAGCTCGTCCGGGGTGGGCAGCTTTGCCTCCTCGCTGTCGGTGCCGTACAGCAGGTCTTCCACGGCCTTCATCTGCTTTGCGGTCAGCTCAGTGCTGTCAAACTCTGCCACCGCCGCAGCCTTCAGGTCTGCAATGTTCACAGGCACGGTATCGCACTCCCAGCTGAAGGTCTCGGCGTCCGGGCTGTCGTTCATAGTCTCGTGGCTCTTCTCAGCAGGCTTTGCGGTCGCATTCCACACCACATGAATGATGTAACCGGCATCGGGGTCCTGATCGGTGCCCACCTTGGTCTGCCATGTAAAGCCGAATGCCTTGCGCTTCTGCTGGCCGATGCGCACGCCCTTCACAGGACTGCCCAGACCGTCGCAGGGCTCAAACTCGGGCGGGTACATATAGGATTCAATGGTAAAGCCATAGTCCTCGCCGGAGATCAGGCGGGCGTACTTCATGTTGTCGCCCCACAGGTCGGTAGGTTCTGCGCCGCTGGGGCTTTCCGTCACGCCGGTCAGGCCGTTCCATGCAGCGCCATTGTCGTAGCCCTCGCCATCGGCCTTGGGGTAAACCACGCCGTGCGAAACACCGGCGTGGAACTTGCGGGTACCGTCAACGTCCCAATTCAGTTTTGCCATAGGTTTTGTCCTCCTTTATAAATAGGTATCAGTACCACACGCTGAATACGTCGTGGTATAAGTTGTCCGAAATAAAATGGCTGTCATGAGAAGCCTTTGCAAGCAAACCCATGGCCGCCGTCATTTCGCTGTCCGGTTTCGTGTCGATCACGGTAACAGAATAATGGAAGGTCTGGCGGTATACGCGGTCGTCAGCCTTCGGGCTGCAGATCTTTTCCAGCTTGTAGCAGATACAAGGGTATTTCATCCGCAGGTTTGCAGGCGGCTGGTAGTACACGTTTTCGCTGCCGCACCGCTGTTTCACGATGCTGCGCAAAAGCGCATCCAGCCCGGAGCGTCTTTCACTCAGTTTCGTTGCCATGCCATAACCCTCCCAGCGTCAGCACGATGCGCGGGTACTCCACGCTCGCGTCCGTCACCTTCCATTTTCCTCCGTAAAGCGTCACATACCGCAGATTGCAAAAGTGCTCCTGAACATACGGGTCAGCGATGACGCTTAACGTGTTCGCAAGGCTGATATCGTCGTTCACCTTGTCACCGGACTGCAGCCTGCGGGTGTTCCGCACAAGGTCGCCGTAACAGTCACGCTCTGTCACGATTTCCGAGTAAGCACTCGGCTCTGTCTCCTTGGTCTCCACGAAACCAAGCTTCCCAAACCACTTGCTCATAGCACTTTCACTCCATTTTGAATTTTCTGCTTACTTTTCGGCAGAAGCAGCCCATGCCTGGGTCTTCACGGTCTCACCGGCCACAACGGTAATCACACCGGTCGCACCAAAGGCCACAGGCACCAGATAGTTTGCGCCCTCCACGATCACCAGACGGCCCTTCACGAAGGCATCCTCGATCTCGGCCTTGGTCGCGGTCTCATTATAGCCTTCGTCGGCATACAGCTTGTGGTCAGCGGTCTTGCCATAGGCTACATAGTTTGCAACGTGCAGGTCCTTGCCCTGCTCATAGAGCTTGTTCAGCATTTTCTATCATCCTTTCCTTTGAAAAAGGCTCTCCTCAATGAGGGAGCTGACGAACAGCGCCGCCGTCAGGCGGACTGTGAGACTGAAGGAGTCTCTCATGCAGCCCACTCGATGGCCATAGCGCTGTAGGGGCTGGTCAGTGCGCCGGAGCAGCGGGTCTCGATCAGGTACTTCTGTGCGTTGAAGTCGATGTCAAAGTCATCGAACATGCTCACGGCACCGCCCTTGTCGGCACCCACGGTATAGTCGGCCAGGTTCACGATCACAGCAGCCAGATCACCGCCCTTGACACCCTTGCGGCCTTCCATCTCGGGAATGGTCACGATCTTGGCAACACGCAGCTTGCGGGCCAGTGCGGCCTCGTCCGTATACAGCGGGCGGCCCATGCCGTCTTCCAGCAGCAGCATCTCGGTCAGGGCATCCTCGGTGGTAAACATAGTCGGGGTGCCGCTGCCGCGGTAGTCCTTGCGGGCACGGATGGCCTGCTTGATAAAGGCCTTGTACTTGTCCTCCACGGTGGAAAGGCCGGTGGTCTTCACCTGCACCTTGATGGTAAACAGGTCGGCATCGTTGAACACCGGGCGGATGCAGTTCTCGTCGATCTTGTCACGGCTTGCTGCCATGCGGCCGTCACCCAGAATGTAGGCCAGTGCCAGCTCACGGTTCAACTTGTAGCGCATCTCGTTGCGCAGCCATGCCACAACGTCAAAGCTGGTAATGTCCACCACATCGTCGCGATCCAGCTCCTGCTTCTTGTACACCGTGGTCGGGCCGGTGGAGCGGCGCAGCAGGCCGAACACCTCCTCCGTCTTGTAGTTGCCCTTCAGGTAGCCCTTGGCACGTGCATCATCCTCGGTCAGGTCGGCGAACAGGCTCTTGAAGCGGCTGAACGGGATGTGCTTCACGCCGCCCATCACCACGCTCACCCAGTCGTCGGGCTTGTCAATGATGCGGGGCGTGGTGTCCAGCAGGTGATCTTCCGGGAACAGCCAGTCGATGTTGTCAATGCCGTGGCACAGAGCGTTCACCTCGCTGTCCTCAATACCGGCATTTGCAAAAGCGGCCTTCATGGTGCCGCAGGTCTTGGCGGTCTTCACCACCTTGTTGATCTCGTCGATGCTGTGCTTCAGCACGGTGCCCTTCGTGTCCTTATCAAATACGTTCTGCTTCACGGTTTCTTCCTCCTCATCGTCAGTCTCTTCGCCGTCACGCTTTTCCAGGGCCATGCCCACCAGTGCGTGGCAGCACTCCTGCTGTTCGGGTGTCATGCTGTTGTACACCTCTTTCAGCGTCTTGCCGTCCTTCTGTTCGTCCGCCATCTCGGCTTTCTCCTGTGCTGCTTTGTCGGTCGCTGCATCGCCGCTGTGTGCAAGGTCGTCCAGCGGTTCGCCGTCCGGGTCCAGTCCGTGGGCAATGCTCAGGCCGCCGTCTGTATAGATGAACGCTTCGCCTCCATCGTAGTCCTCGTCAGCGCTATGCTTCACCACCTCGTCGATCAGTGCACCGGGGTTGCAGCCTGCCAGCACAAGGCTCACTTCCTGAATAATGCCGTGCTGGACCGTGTTGCCCGTCTTCTTGATGCAGTTTGCATAGATGGAAAAAGCGTTCAGGTCGCCATTTTCCACGCAGGCCTTCGCGGTCCGGCCGGTATCAGTATCGTTGAATTTTGCGTAGCAATACATGCCCCCGGGCCGGTTCTCCAGCAGGCAGTGGCCAAGAACGTTTTCCAGGTTGTCATGGTCATGGTTGTACACCATAGTCACAACTTTACCGTCGCATTCCTGGAACGCATTCGGTGCAATGGTCAGGCCATCATAGCACTTGGTCTTAGTTTTTAAGGTCTTTCTCAATTGGATTCATAACGCTGCTCCTTATCTCAGATCCGCAATGATTTTGTCAAATTCTTTAATCTTTTCGATGATGGGATCAATGATATCTGCTGTCGGTGTCTCGATGAGAACATCATCATTTTGGTAAATGCGATTTTCGATAAGAATATCTTTCGGCTTGACATGATACTCCATGCAGAACAGCGCATCATAAATAAAGAGCTGCTCCATATGTGCTGGAACAGCTCCTGTTTTAAGATCATGAATACGAAGAAAATTATCTTTGTCGTTAAATGCAATGGCATCGGTAGTACCAAAACAGT
>QWCN01007676.1_pt1 | contig 11066 bp, 8 predicted proteins | sample 1972711 | NCBI WGS metagenome assembly QWCN01 (sample SAMN09866707, study PRJNA288562) | Human gut metagenome isolate term1_stool, whole genome shotgun sequencing... | isolation source: gut | host: Homo sapiens | place: USA: California | reverse complement strand
CCCTTGCATCCCCCGGGGGCTGAACCCGGGCGGCGCTGGAGCAGGGGGCGAACCACGCGCCCAGCGGGGGGCGGCGATTTCGGTCGCCTGCCGACCTTGACATTCGCTTTATTTCTTTCCCCTATCCCCCCGACCCCCTTCCCGGCGGGAAGGGGGAGAATTTTAGTTTTCTTATGCAAGGGGCTACGCCCCTTGCATCCCCCGGGGAGCTGAACCCGGGCGGCACGGGGGCAGGGGGCGAACCACGCGCCCGGCGGGAGGTGGCGATTTCGGTCGCCTGTCAACCTTGCCGTTCCGGAATCCGCCGGGGCAGCTTGCCTTCCTTGTCGCCGGCTCGTCCTGCCTTTAGTTCTATTTCTTTCCCCTATCCCCCGACCCCCTTCCCCCGTGGGGAAGGGGGAGATTATTAGTTCATTTCGCCGGGGGCTCCGCCCCCGGCACCCCGGAGGCGGGAGCCTACGGTTCGGTGCAAGAGGGGAGGAATCGGTTGCTTACAGGTTAGCCCGTGCCGTCCGGGTTCAGCCCCGGGGATGCAAGGGGCGCAGCCCCTTGCATGAAATAACCTTGGTCTCCCCTTCCCCGGAGGGGAAGGGGCGGGGGATGGGGGCAAAACACCCTTCGGTTTTCGCCGGGGGCTCCGCCCCCGGCACCCCGGCGGCGGGAGCCTACGGTTCGGCGCAAAGGGGAAAGGAATCGGTTGCTTACAGGTTAGCCCGTGCCGTCCGGGTTCAGCCCCGGGGATGCAAGGGGCGAAGCCCCTTGCATGAAATAACCTTGGTCTCCCCTTCCCCGGAGGGGAAGAGCGCTCTGCGAGCGCGGGCAGGGGGATGGGGGCAAAATGCCCTTCGGTTTTCGCCGGGGGCTCCGCCCCCGGCACCCCGGCGGCGGGAGCCTACGGTTCGGCGCAAGAGGGGAGGAATCGGTTGCTTACAGGTTAGCCGGTGCCGGACGGGTTCAGCCCCGGGGATGCAAGGGGCGCAGCCCCTTGCATGAAATAACCTTGGTCTCCCCTTCCCCCACGGGGAAGGGGAAGGGGCAGGGGGATGGGGGCAAAAAACTCTGGTTTTCGCCGGGGGCTGAGCCCGGGCGGCGCGGATTCAACTTTGGATATTCCCTTCCTGTCGGCTTTGGCGGGATTCACCGATTCAAGTCAATACAAATTCGAGAAAAGTTCTGGGGGGTCTGGGGGACTCTTTCAAGAGTCCCCCAGCGTTTCTCCCGCGTCTCCCCCCCGCGATTGCAGAGGTTCAGTTTTTCCGGAAGGTGGTGCCGTCTTTGGTATCGACCAGCGTGACGCCGCGGTCGGAGAGGTAGGAGCGGATGCGGTCGGCTTCCGCGAAGTTCTTTTGCTGTTTGGCGACGCGGCGGGCTTCGATCAGGGAGAGGATTTCAGCGGTGAAGGGGTCATCCGGCGAGGCAGAGGGAGACTGCCCGGCGGGGGACTGCGAGGGGGCAGGCACGGCGTTTTCCGCCGCGGTCCGCTCCCGCAGGGCGCGGGCGTGCTCGGCAAGCCCCAGCGCAAGGACGGAGTCGAATTCCTCGATCAGCGCCTGCTTGGTGGAGTCGTCGGTCTTAGCCTTGAGGACGTCATACACGGCGGTGACGGCAAGCGAGGTGTTCAGGTCATTATCCAGCGCATCGGTGAAGCTCCGGCGCAGGGCGGAGGCGGCGGACGCATCAATCGCCGCGCCCGGGACGGGCTTCAGAGCCGCAATGCGGGCAATCAGCTTGCTGTACGCCAGCGCGGCGTTGTCCAGATTCTCCCACGTGAAAACCAGCGACTTGCGGTAGTGCGACTGCAGGCAGAAGAAGCGGTACGCTGGACTTGGACATTTTGCCGCTGGACGTGTTGAGGTGCAGGACGTGCATCCAGTAGCGGCACCACGGATGCCCGAGGTAGGACTCCGACTGCGCAATCTCGTTGGTGTGGTGCGGGAAGGCATTGTCGATGCCGCCGCAGTGGATGTCCAGATGCTCGCCCAGATACTTCATGCTGATGCCGGAGCACTCGATGTGCCAGCCGGGATAGCCGACGCCCCACGGGGAATCCCACTTGAGCGCCTGATCCTCAAACTTGGACTTGGTGAACCAGAGCACAAAGTCGTTGCGGTTCTTCTTGTTGTGATCCTCCTCCACGCTCTCGCGCACGCCGACAGCCAGATCCTCGGCGTCATGGTCGTTGAAGATGTAGTACTTCTCCAGCTTGGAGGTATCAAAGTACACGTTACCCCCGGCAAAGTAGGCGTACCCCTTGTCCATCAGCGTCTGAATGATGCGGATGTAGTCCGGGATGCAGCCGGTGGCAGGCTGTACGATGTCCGGGCGGCGGATGTGCAGCTTGTCGCAGTCGGCAAAGAAGGCATCCGTGTAATATTTTGCGATCTCCATCACGGTTTTATGCTCCCGGCGCGCTCCCTTGAGCATCTTGTCCTCGCCCTCGTCGGCGTCGGAGGCAAGATGCCCGACATCGGTGATGTTCATGACGCGCCGGACCTCATAGCCCGCGTAGCGCAGGTAGCGATCCAGAATATCCTCCATGATGTAGGTGCGCAGGTTGCCGATGTGGGCAAAGTGATAGACCGTGGGGCCGCAGGTATACATACTCACCTTGCCCGGCTCGAACGGGACAAACTCCTCCCGCTTGTGGGAGGCGGAATTATACAGAATCATGACAGTTCAGTCCTTTCGTCAGGTTTATCTGCCGGCGCACATCCGGCACAACCGCCGCGCCGCCGCGAGGGCTTGCGCCGCGTGCAGGGCGCGCAGCTGCCAGTCATCCGGCAGATCCGAGCTTTTCAGCTCCATGTCCATACAGCCCGTATAGCCGACGGCGCGCAGTCCCGCCATGGCAGCGTCCCAGTCGATGCTTCCCTCACCGGGCAGGGCGTGGCTGTCGGTCATTCCGTCGTTGTCGTGGATATGAACCAGCGCCAGCCGCCGCCCGACTGCGGCAAGGCTCACGCCGGGGCTGTCCGCGCCGGTGATATGGGCGTGCCCGAAATCCCAGCAGACGCCGCAGTCCAGCGCATCCGCCAGCGCGGCGATGTGCGCGGCGCGGGTGCCGTACACGGTCTCCCCCGGTGCGTCGGGATCCGGTCTGCCCGCCATATTCTCCACGGCGAGCGTCACGCCGATGCGTGCCGCCAGCTCCCGCAGGGGAGTCAGGCAGGCGATATTTTCGCGCAGCCATGCGTCCTCCCCGGTGCCGCCCGCGGGGCTTTGGCGGCTCCCGTGGCGCACAATGGGATGGATCACGGCGATGCGCACGCCCAGTCCCGCCGCCGTGCGCAGTGCGGCTGTCTGTTCCCCGGTGAAGCGCCGCATGGCGTTCGCGTCATCGGGGGACGGCATATAGAAGGGCAGATGGCAGGCAGGCATGGTCAGTCCCCGTGCCGCCAGCCGTCTCCGGAAGGCTTCCAGGGTTCCCGGCAGACCGTCGTCTGTTGTGTCGAATCTGTCAAGTGAAAGGTCAACGCCGGAAAATCCGTTCTCGGCGGCGAAATCCGCCATGGCGGAAAGCGGATAGCGCCCTCCGTCGCTTCTGTATGCGTAGTACCTGCTCGGTATCAGGATCTGTCCCGGTTCGGACTCTCTTTTATCTTTCTCCCCGTCTCTCATTGCGGCGTCTCCTCCTTCCTCTTTTTTGCCCCCTTATTATACCACGCTTCCGGCGGTTTGTCAAATGGTTTGTATAGTTTTTCGTGGGGGGAAGGGGGGGGAGAGCTGAACCCGCGCGGCACTGGCTCGACCTGCCGCTGTGATGTCGGTGGGGGGGGAGGGGGGAAAGCTGAACCCCGGCGGCACTTGCTCGACCTGCCCCGGGGGAGAGGACCATCTCAAACGCCGCCGTCGCTTGCGACGGATAGTTCCATCTCCCCCGGTCCCCCCTCTCCTTGGCTGCCGGCTCTGCTCATAGAGAATCGCTTCCTGTCGTTTTTGCGACGAACCGTGGGTTCAGCTCCCCGGGGATGCAAGGGGCGAAGCCTCTTGCATAAAAATAACCTAAAGTCTCCCCCTTCCCGCCGGGAAGGGGGCTGGGGGGATAGGGGCAGAAAAGTAAGCTAAAGGCAGCGTAGGCAGGCGACAAAGCAGGCAAGCCCCCCTGCGAACACCGCAGCGGCAAGGTCGGCAGGCGACCGCCCCCCTGCGCCCCCGCCGGGTACCGCTGACATTCGCCGAGTCGGCAACGCCGAGGCAAGCCCCCCATTGAGTTTTCCACAGCGGCAGGTCGAGCCAGTGCCGCGCGGGTTCAGCCGCGGGGATGCAAGGGGCGAAGCCCCTTGCATAAAAATAACCTAAAGTCTCCCCCTTCCCGCCGGGAAGGGGGCTGGGGGTCTATCCTTCCCCTTCGGGGAAGGGGGGCAGAAAAGCAAGCTAAAGGCAGGGTCGGCAGGCGACAAAGCAGGCAAGCCCCCCTGCGAACACCGCAGCGGCAAGGTCGGCAGGCGACTGCCCCCCTGCGCCCCCCGCCGGGTACCGGATTGGCAGGTCGAGCCAGTGCCGCGCGGGGCAAGCCCCCATTGAGTTTTCCACAGCGGCAGGGCGAACCGGTGCCGCGCAGGCTTAGTCGCGGGGATGCAAGGGGCGAAGCCCCGGCGTTCTTGTCCCCGTCTGTAACTTTTTTTCGCCGGCGGCGGCTTTTTTCCGCCTATCTCTTGATTCTTTTCTTCATTTGTGATATACTGTTTCTGATTGGTCAGGTTCCGGCAAGGAAAAGGGAGCTGGAGCACCCCGGCGGAACCCGAAATACATAGGAAGGATACAGGAAAACAGACAGTGGGGAACAGCAAACGATTCAGCGCAGGGGGACAGTCCGCCGGGCAGACTGCCGGAAAGCCCGCCCTGTCCTGCCTGTCGGCAAAGGAAGCGGAGAAGCGGGGCTATCTGTCCGCGGAGCTGCTCAACCGGATGCACCTGACGCCGACAGGCGCACCCATCGCCTTCACGCAGCAGGAGAACGGCGAGACAGTGTACTACTACGACGCGCGGCACGTCGCCGAGGCGGCGCCGGAGCTGTGGTACAGACCTCTTATGGAGGAGCAGGAAACAAGGACACTGGACAGCGGCGAAACAGTCCTGAAAATGAACGCCCGGCAGGCAGCCGCGCGCGGATGGTATACGCGCGAACGGCTGGATCGCATGGGCTACGATGTGGCGGAGGGACAGGAGCCGGTCGCCTGCAGTGAGCGCCCCGGCGGACAGACCGTCTGCTTCTATGACCGGCGCGCCGCCGTCCGCCGCCCGCTCCCCTGCGTGGCGTGCGGGAAGGGCGTCCGCTACAAGCGCAAGCTCTGCCGCGACTGCTTTGAGGCGGATCTCGCGCACCGCCGCGCCGAGGGCGACGCCTACCGCGCCCTGCCCCGTCACATGGACCGCACCCGCGTGCTGTTCTTTGACCTGGAGCTGACCGGCGTGTACGACCACGACGAGATCATCTCGGTGTCCATCATGAACGCCATGGGGGACGTCCTGATGGACACGCTGGTCAAGCCGCTCCACAAGAAAAAGTGGAACCGCACCGAGAAGATTCACGGCATCTCGCCTGCCATGGTGCAGGACGCGCCTACCCTCGACGAGCTGATTCCCCGCATCAAGCAGCTGTTTGACGCGGCGGATAACCTCATCGCCTTCGGCGTTTCCACCGACTTCGGGCACATCAAGTACATCTACGAGACCGAGGAGGAGCAGGAAGCGCTCCACCGGAAGGTGCGCTGTGCCGCGCTGGAGTTCGTGCGCTACCAGAACGAGCATTTCCCGGACAACACCCACGCCGCCCTGGTCGATGCCATGGCGACCATGGGAATCACCTGGGAGGGCATCCCCCATTCCTCCATCGCGGACACCATCGGCTGCATGAAGGTCTGGGAGGCGCTGTTCCCCAACTACTACGACACCCCCGCGCCGGAGGCTGTCGCCCGCGGCATGACCGGCATTCCCTACGTGCTGGAGGGCAGAACCAAGCTGGAGCGTGCCGCCTGCATGGCGGCGACGGTCGGCGTCAGCTACGGCGACTTCCTGCAGGAGGACGCCGGGTCCGCGGACGATGACGCCCCCGAGGATGCCGAGGATGCCGAAAATACCGAGGAAACCGAGGATACTGACGGAGCCGGCACCGCCGGGGATGCCGCCGGAAAGGAGTCGCTGTATGTCTGATCCCCTGTTCGGATTGGAGAAGGATCACCGGATCCGGGGCGACGGGGAGGTCGTCCTGCTGACCACGGTGCATGACGTCGCCATGCTGGGACTCGTGCGCGGTCTGCTGGAGGACGCGGACATCCCCTACCTGGTACACGAGCGCGCAACGGGCAGTGCCATGCGCATCATGACCGGATTTTCCCTGTTCGGGACGGATATTTTCGTGCCTGCCTCCGCGCTGGAAACGGCGCGCGGGCTGATTGCCGGGTTCGCGCAGGACACTGCGGCAGACGCAGCAGACGCAGCAGACGCAGCAGATACGGCACAGGAGAAGGAATCGGAATGAAGGAAATTCTGCTATGCAAGTACGGGGAAATCATCCTCAAGGGTGCCAACCGCCGTTACTTTGAGGATATGCTGGAGCGCCAGCTCAAGCGGAAGGCGCGGGCGCACGGCAATTTCAACGTCTACCGCGCGCAGAGCACGCTGTATGTCGAGCCGCTGGACGAGGCGGCAGACATGGACGGGATGCTGGCGGACGCCTGCCGGGTGTTCGGCATTATCTCGATCGCCCGCGCCGCCGTATGCGAAAAGTCCATGGAGAGCATCTGCGCAACCGTGAAGCAGTACATCCCGCCCGCGCTGGCGGGCAAGCGCAGCTTCAAGGTGGAGGCTAAGCGCTCAGACAAGCGCTTCCCCCTTGATTCCATGCAGATCGCCGCCGAAGCCGGCGCCGCCGTGCTGGAATCTGTTCCGGGCATCCGGGTGGACGTGCATCACCCGGACGTCACCGTGCGCGTGGAGGTGCGCGAGTACGCCGCCTATGTCCACGCCGGCTCTGTCAAGGGCGCCGGCGGTATGCCGGTCGGCACCAACGGGCGGGGACTTCTGCTTCTGTCCGGGGGCATTGATTCGCCTGTCGCCGGGTTCATGATGGCTAAACGCGGCATGACAGTGGAAGCCATCCACTTTGAGTCGGCGCCCTATACCTCCCGCATGGCGCTGGAAAAAGTCCTGCGCCTCGGCCGGATTCTGTCCGCCTACAACAACGACGAGCTGATCGTCCATATCGTCTCGCTTACGCATATCCAGGAATCCCTTATGAACGCCTGCGAGGAGGACTACTTCACCCTCCTTCTCCGGCGCTATATGATGGCAATCGCCGACCGCGCCGCGGATATGTGCCGCTGCGGCTCCCTTATCACCGGCGAAAGCCTCGGACAGGTGGCATCCCAGACCGCCGAAGCCCTCAGCGTCACCGATCCGCTCGCCTCCCGCCCCGTCTTTCGCCCCTGCATCGGGCTGGACAAGGAGGAAATCGTGGAAATCGCCCGCCGTATCGGTACCTTCGATACCTCCATCGAACCCTTTGAGGACTGCTGTACCGTCTTTACCCCCCGCCATCCCCGTACCCGCCCCGTCCTCTCCAAAGTCCTCGACCAGGAAGCCCGCCTCGACTTCCCCGCCCTTGTCTCCGAAGCCCTCGCCGGTATGCACCGCGTCATCCTTCGCCCCGGTCAGGAAATTGTGTTCTGAAACGGGGGGAGGGGCAAAGAAGCTCCGGGGGACTCTTGAAAGAGTCCCCCGGTCCCCCCAGAACTTTTCCCGAATTTATTACGACCGGAGCCGGGGACAAGGCAGATATATGTAACGGCAGGGTGACGCAGTGTCGCTCCCACCACGGCACTAAGTCACTTACGGTACTTGCAAACCCCACCATACGCCCCTGCACCAGAACTCTGTAATTTGTCGCAAAAACGGCAGAAACATCTCCATACAGAGGCAACGCCGGCAGCCAAGGAGAGGGGGGACCGGGGGAGATGGACCTATCCGTCGCAAGCGACGGCGGCGTTTGAGATGGTCCTCTCCCCCGGGGCAGGGTGAGCCGCCAACGCCGGGATACTCCCTTCCCCTTCCAAACATAAGAAAGGAACACCAAACACCATGGAACAGAAATACTACCATATGAACATAGTGGGATGCGAGCGCGATCTGCCGCTCTGCCCGCTCAACGAGCACCTGATGATAGGCGCATTCGTCATTTTCGGCGACCCGGAACTGACAACAGCCTGCGCCGCAGAACTGCTCCGGCGCGTGCCCGCGTATGATTATATCATCACGGCAGAGGCAAAGGGCATCCCGCTGGCGCACGAAATGGCACGCCTCGCGGGGAATCAGCGCTACCTGCTGGCAAGAAAAGGTCCCAAGCTCTATATGCGCCATATCCTTGACGTGTCGGTGCATTCCATCACCACCGACCGCGAGCAGCACCTGTACGTCGATGGGGAGGACGCCGCGCGCATGAAGGGCAAGCGCATCCTCATCGTGGATGACGTCGTGTCCACAGGCGAATCCCTGCACGCGCTGGAAACACTGGTCAATGAGGCGGGCGGCATCATATGCGGGCGTGCCTGCATCCTCGCGGAGGGTGAAGCCGCCGACCGCTCCGACCTCGTGTATCTCGAAAAGCTCCCCCTGTTCGACGCCGCCGGCAACCCGCTCGACTGACATCCCCCCAAAACACATCATTCCCATACATCACGAAAGAAGGAAAAACATATGAACAGAACCAGAATCGGCGCGGTCACGCCGGGCGCGCGCTACCGCATCTCCGGCTTTGTCGAGAACCTGCGGAACAAGAAGAAGATGGCGTTCCTTGTCATCCGCGACATCTCCGGCAAGCTGCAGGTCACGGTGGAGAAGGAAAAGAACGCCGAATTGGCGGCGCTGGTGGATCAGCTGACGCTGGACTCGGTCGTCACGGTGGAGGGCGAGGTCGTCGCCAATGAGTACGTCAAGATGGGCGGCATGGAAATGCTCCCGGACACCCTGCGCATCGAATCCGTCGCCGAGGCGCTGCCCATTCAGGATGACAGCGACATCGACGCGCGCATGGACTACCGCTGGATCGACCTGCGCCGCGAGCAGAACCAGCTCATGCTCCGCCTCCAGACCACGCTGACCGCCGCCCTGCGCGAATTCCTGCTGGAGCGGGAGTTCGTGGAAATCCACACGCCCAAGCTGATCGCCGCCGCCTCCGAGTCCGGCTCCGAGGTGTTTGAGGTCAAGTACTTTGACACCAAGGCGTATCTGGCGCAGTCGCCGCAGTTCTACAAGCAGATGGCGATGGCGTCCGGGCTGGAGCGCATCTTTGAGACAGGTCCCGTTTTCCGCGCCGAGAAGTCCTACACCAACAAGCACGCGACCGAATTCTCCGGCTTTGATCTGGAGTTCTCCTACGTGTACACCTGCGAGGAGGTCATGCACATGGAGGAGGAGCTGCTGGCTTACGCCTTTGCCAAGGTCAAGGCGGCACACGGCGAGGACATCGTGCGCCTGTTCGGCGAGGACAAGGCGGTCACGGTGCCGACTGTTCCCTTCCCGCGCATCACGCTGGCGGAGCTGTACCGGGAGCTGGAGTCGCGCTACGGCTACACGGTTCCGGACGAGGCAAAGGGCGATCTGACCACCGAGGCGGAGCATCTCTGCGCGCGCTTCTCCATGGAGAAGTACGGCAGCGAGTTCCTGTTCGTGACGGATTATTCCGCCGCCGAACGGGCGTTCTACCATATGCGCGATGAGCGCGGCGTCCCGATGGGCTATGACCTGATCTGGCGCGGCTGCGAGATCACGACCGGCGCTATCCGCGAGCATCGCTACGATGTACTCAAAAAGCAGGCGGACGAAAAGGGGCTGGGCGAGGATGTCGCCTTCTACCTGCAGTTCTTCCGCTACGGTTGCCCCCCGCACGGCGGCTTCGGGCTTGGACTTGACCGCCTGACCATGCTCTTCCTCGGTCTGTCCATCAAGGAAGTGCAGTTCCTGTTCCGCGGGCCCAACCGTCTGACGCCCTGACCGGCGTCCGGCTCGCCCGGAGGTGCCTCCCTATGCTGATTTCCACCAAAGGTCGCTACGCCCTGCGCGTCGTGCTTGACCTTGCTCAGCACGCCGGGGACGGGTACGTTTCCCTCAAATCCGTGGCAGAACGGCAGGATGTCTCTGTCAAGTACCTGGAGTCCATCGTCGCCCTCCTGCAAAAAGGCGGCGTTCTGACCAGCCAGCGCGGCACGCAGGGCGGCTATCGCCTCGCCTGCCCCGCCTCCGAGCTTTCTGTCTACGAGATCGTCCGCCTTACCGAAGGCTCGCTCGCTCCCGTCACCTGCCTGGAGGATTTTGACCCCTCCGTCGGCTGCGTCTGCAGTCGCGCCGGCGTCTGCCTTACCCTCCCCCTCTGGCAGGGGCTTGAACGCCGCGTCGTGGAGTACCTCTCCGGTGTGACCATCCAGGATCTCCTTGATGGCAGGGCTTTGGATCAGTAGAGAGAAATGAGAAACGCCGGGGGACTTTTGAAAGAGTCCCCCGCGCCCCCGGAACTTTTCCCGAATATGATTGTGATTGCCCGGAATCGGCGCGAATGCGTGGTTCCGGGCTTTTTTCTGTCTTTTTTTGCGGTGTGACATGGTGGGTGGGGGGTGTTTTCCTGTGACCAAAGGGGGGGCTTGCCTTTCTCCTCGCCTGCCCACCCCGCCTTTGGTTTACTTTCCTGCCCCCTATCCCCCCACCCCCCTTCCCCGGCGGGGAAGGGGGAGATTTTAGGTTATTTCATGCAAGGGGCTTCGCCCCCGGCACCCCTTGCGGCTGAACCCGCGCGGCGCTTGCTCGCCCTGCCGTTGTGGTACCCGGCGGGGGCGAGCCCCCGGCGTTGCCGGCGCGGCGGGCGTTGGCGGTACCCTGCGGGGGGCTTGCCTTTCTCCTCGCCTGCCCACCCCGCCTTTAGTTTGCTTTCTTTCCCCCATCCCCCCAGCCCGCGCTCACAGAGCGCTCTTCCCGGCGGGAAGGGGGAGATTATTACTTTATTTCGCCGGGGGCTTCGCCCCCGGCACCCCTGCGGCTGAACCCGCGCGGCGCTTGCTCGCCCTGCCGTTGTGGTA
>QWCN01006289.1_pt1 | contig 11071 bp, 13 predicted proteins | sample 1972711 | NCBI WGS metagenome assembly QWCN01 (sample SAMN09866707, study PRJNA288562) | Human gut metagenome isolate term1_stool, whole genome shotgun sequencing... | isolation source: gut | host: Homo sapiens | place: USA: California | reverse complement strand
ACCACAGCAGAGCGGCAAGCAGTAGCTCTGAAAGCTCGGGTGAGAGCAGGAGCGCTCTTTCCCATGATTCTGAAACTGGGCAGCATGTCTACGATATAATGGTGGAGAGATAAAAGGAAACGAGTGAAGAGGCAGAATTGATTGTCAACTGAGATGAATGCATGGAAAGGATCCATAACAGACGGTTCATCCCATCAGGTTGTCGAGGGGTATTGAGTGAATCGACTGCAATGCTTACGGAAGCAGTCCTCCCACGGAGACAACACAGTAGGTGCTTTTCGTTCTGCCTTCCGGCTCCACTTCCTCCTCTCCTCAACTGACTCTCGGGAGTTTCACTGATGCGTCCAGTTTCTTTCTTTCCATCATAAAGAGTTCTGACTTGTTCATATGTTTGGATTTTTCCAGAAAACAGACCCCAGCGACATTAAGGCCCTGTGCTGCAGAGCAATTGAGAGAATCAAGATCGTATTCGTCGCGGGGATGGTATTAGAGGTAGATGACACAGCAATATAATGCCCAAATCGCGAACGACAGAAAGGACGTGGTAGCAAAGTACAAAAAGGGAGAGGTGGAATTAGCGCAGATTCGCGTGCGTTTAGCGTGTTGTGTCTTATCATTAGGTTGAGGGCATTATCTACAACAAGCGTTATCTCTCCACGATCCAATTGTTGAGTGTGTATATTAGTACACTGAACGCCCGTGTTGATTACCTGCTGCAGGAAAGGGACATTCCGACGAACATGGAGAGCTGTATCGGATCGATTCTTGCCTGCAAGGGTCGTTTCGACATTCCGGAGCTGTCGGAGGTGGATACGTCCTTCGCTGCTTATTCGTAGCTTTGCGCATTCCTTGAAAATCGCTATAAAAAGAGTGTTAACATGCTGGTGAACGGATGCGACACTCGCATTTCCTCCCGTCTCATTCCCACCGTTCCATCTTCCGCTGAGGTGGACAGCGAGTTGGAGGAGACCCTGAAGAAGAACGGCATTGCCTACAGTCCGAATCCATCTCCTTCCTGATTCCTAGCGCCGATTCATCCTCAATCTCCGTTTGCAGATCCCTCTGCCCCCTCCGTTGGCGTTCCGCCATCCTTTACTCAGACGACTGCTAATCCAATGCCGTCTGTTCCAACCGTCACTCCGTTCACTCCCGCCCCGTTCCAGCCCGCGCAGTTCCCTCCTGCGCCACAGATGCCACTTCCGCCTACCCCAAACATGACGGGTCCTGGCGTGTCAAACTCTCCCAACAACAGTGTGTTCCCGACGTTGTAATGTCCTCGTGTGTTTGTTGAGGAAACAGGAGAGTAGAAAGCAACGGTTATCCCGATGTCCTTCAGCTTGGCAATAATTCCGGCGCAAGAGGTAGCATTGGCTGAAGGAATGGCGATTGTCAGGTGCAGTGTAGTGCTCTTCAAAAAGAGAGATAACGTGTCTTGTAAGGAGCCAACAGGCAATTCTACGCATCACGCCAATGCACAGCACGGACTCGGCATGCTGAATTCACGTATGTGTGGATACGCATCAAATGGGATCATTCCCAGCTTCATCGTCGGACTGCTGGAGTCGTTCCCAATCGCGATCTGGTCCGTTCGCAAAAAACAGTCCTCCTGTATGAGGGACTGCACCGAAATCAGTTCTTGGACCGCTAGATGTGACTGAGCGCAGGGGAGCAAACAAAAAACGAAGTTGGTGAGAAGATCCTTCAGAATCGCGGAAGGATCGGAGAAATCGCAGTGAAACGACCCAGAATCTGTAGATAATAAGAGATGTCAAAGCGTACGAATTCCCGTGATACGACTGCCCGATGTGCCCTTGTAATGCAGAAGGAAGAGAGTGATTTCTCGGTTGTTACTAGCAGAAAAATAGGAGTCCGATGCGATCTTGCCGTCCTCAGTGACGAGAATGTAGGGAACCGAGGGAGATTGCAAGAGCATCGCAATGGTCGGTTGAAGAAGGGATAAGGAGGTGTGTTCTAGTTCAACCCTTCGTTCTTGTTTGGTTAGAAGATTAATAATGCGAATGGTATGAGATACGGCGGGAAGAGTCATATCATGGCAAACTACGGATTATCGGGTGGAAGCAGTAATGCCTAAAAGAGATGATAAACTGGGCAGCTTCAGTTCGGTCATTGGCTTGTTCAACGGGAGAATGCGATTACCGCACTTAAGAGCAAAGCGATTCCGCATCTCGACCGTGATTGCATTCTTGTCCAGATGAAATGTTTTCTAGATGTTACCCATTACTCCTTCTCCGACGATGAGGTACGAATCAAGCACTTCTTGAAGCGTACTGGAAAAGGAGGCCCAAAGTGCCACCCCACAGTCCTTCTCCGTCCATTTCAGGTAAAGGAGGATGTAGGGCATGATCTCGAACTCAGCGGCTGGCAGATGCGGATCGATTCGCGCGTCCTGTTTCATCCATTTGTTGGAATTGCATGGGCGAATGGAGTAAAGTCTGTAGTCCTTGAGGCGTGCTTTGTCCATTATCTACTCGTCACCTGAATGCAGCAAACGAACGGAAAGAGCATAGTAGACGGCAGTAGAAAAAGGCTGGCCCACATTTACAACAATGGAGCACTGCTGTTTGGATAGGTGAAACGTTAGTTTCTTGGTCTGTCCCACGCAGGAGATCGTGCATGGGTTCGATAAATGCATGTCTGCTAGCCGCGTAGTGGACGTGAAACCAATTCCATTATAGTTGAATGTAATGTACTTGGAACTCATGCAGAAGTTGTTCTATGGGTTACATCCATAAAGTGAGGAACACCAGAAACCATTCCTCCAGATCAGAGAGTTGCACCGGTAACACACCCCTGTAGGTGTAGGTTCTCATATTGAACTGGAAATTCAGGTAATGGTCACTCATTGCGAGTATCGTGTATGGGATGGGAGACGATCGGTATTGAAATCGATAGACTGCAGGGAAGACTAAAGAAACGCAACCTTGCCAACCACTTGCAATGAATAGTAACCGAACTGGATGCTATTCCCGAAACAGGACCGATTTTCGCGATCCAATCAAAGCGACCATTCTCCACGGCTAGCGGGTGCAAGCGGAATGAAATCCGTATATTATCTACTAGTGAGCATTGTTGCTACAGTGGGAAGCGTGTTCTACGCGTCCTATCGCGATCCCTCGGTTTTCGGCCCTCTATATTCCTTTTCAACAAACCCATTGTTCTTCCCCGTATTCCGAGGAGAGGATGTGTCCTAAGCCATAGGTGGTTGGAAACCTCTGCGTCGCCTTCTTTCTATCGTGTTTGCACGTATTCAGAGTCCTGTTCATCGGAACAATAAACGATCAGGAGAAGCAGCACATCCTTTCTTCCCTCAAGTTCGTAGCATATTATTCCTCCTCATGCGTGTAGAAGCGATGCTGTTGGGCTTTTCTTTTCGGTTGTCTATTTGAAGGACGCTCTGAGCATCGCGATCGTGTTTCCCGTGACAGTGTGGATTCTCCTATCCTACTGTTCTTATGTCCTGGATGCTCGAATCAAAACGGTGCGCTTTTGTGCGAAAAGTGATCCCTAGTATAACATGACGCAGATGAAGAAAAGCAGACGCATTCAGCTCGGTTTCGGACTTGTCACATATGCGGTATGCAGTTTCCTGTGGTTTCGGATCAACACCCTGGAATTCCTGCATTACTTCCCCTACGACTCCGAAGTGAACGTTCTGATGTGGTCCTACGTTTGTCCTCCCTCTGACACTCATGTTCAGAGCATAACCTTCTGCCTTCAGAGTGTGTTCCTCATCTGCCAATTCCTGACCATTCCGTTGAAGTACCACTCCATCGTAGCTCCTTTCCCCTTCGCTCATTGAAAGATCTCCGAGCACACCTTCTCCATTATCATCCTATTCCAGTCCTTCTTCTACTATCTCTTCCTTATCATCAATTATTGCGTTTGCCAGAAATCGGGGGAATTATGGGTAGAATTACATCCTGCTCTTCAGCGATACGGAGTCCCTCCTCGACTTTATCCTGGCCTATCCTTCGTACGAACTGCTCACTGCCGTAAACGTGACGATTTCTGGAATTGCATTCCCATTAGAATGTTCGCAAGACCATGAAGGGTTTGAGCAATGCGAACCGGTTCAAGGCCTTCTCGAACGAGCATTTCTTCAAGCCGACGGAGGAGGATCTGGAGAAGAATCCAGATTGCGTAATCTGCCGAGATGCGAATGATATGGAATCGAGTCGCGTGATGCCTTGCGGACATGTCCTCCATGAAGAGTGCTTGAAGAGCTGGCTGCTACAGAAGGATCAGTGTCCGATGTGCAATCACTCGTTGTTCGACTTCGAGAAGGAGGCGGAGATGCGCAAGCAAACGGAGCCGACACCACTGCAGAAGGCATTGGAGGATATAAGTGTGCAACAGGCAATTCGCAACATTCAGAACATCAACATGCACAACCTCCATCATCTGTTCCTGAAGTTTGATCTGAACGACGAGGAGGAGCTGCCGTTCTATATTGACCTCAGTCTCGGACATGTCGTTCCTACCTTATCTGGAGGCAGCAAGGATTGCTACTTGTTCGACGGACGCGAGATGCCACTCAAGGATGTGCCCTGGAAGTGCGTGTGTGATGATCGCGATTACTACTTGGCTGAGAATGGGATTTTTCTGTGGGAGGAGAAGGAGATGATGGACCGTGAAATGGAGGAGGAAGGGGAGGGAGATTCGGCCGTGTTTCTGAGAATGGAGAGAGTTTTCTTCATTGTGCAGTGAGAAGGAGATTTGAAGACGCAAGAGAATCAACTGGGAGAGGGGTTCTATGGAGATGGATGAATCAACTTATTCATGAAACAACTGCAACAATCAGGATTCACATCACTCCACTTTTCATTCCTTCTGCCAAACCACGCACATTCCATCCATTAGACTCCAAACCACTTCTACACGCTCCACAACACGATCGATCCCCTTTTCATTTCAACTAGAAATCAAAACACGCATTTCAGCAATTGACATGTCTAATGGAGTATAGAGAGGAGTTCATCCACAACTGTGACTCCTTGTGCGATTCGCGCGTCACTGTGAGGACGAAAGCAGCCGCAGCGATGATGAGGTACGAGTCCATATTCTTTCTTTTCCATAGTATTCTGAATGACCATGACAAGAAGCGCCAGATTCTGCAGTTGGAATTGCTCTATCCCGAACGGTCCTTCATTTTGGAAGTGCTTCGCCATTTTCAAGCAGCGATGGCATCCGAACGTGAGCGGGATCGGAAGAAGGGAGAGAGCACCTGCCTGCAGCTGCTGTTCAGCTTCACAGTGTTGCTCTCGGAAATAAACTCCATTCTTGAGAAGTATTGCTCTACGATTGCCTCGATTGTGAATGAGCACTTGAACTGGGCAATCGTGTATGACATGTCGAGTATCGGATTTGTCCTGAACATTTGTCACATCCTCTTTTCCGTCTGCTCGTCATCAACAATTCACGCGTAGCGCGAGGAGTGCTTTTACTGTCACGAATTGAGCACGCTTCTTTCGATTGCATCCCTTCTCCACTCCTACCTCTTTCAGCGGTCGGATAGCAGCGACTCCTTCGAAGACAAGGACTACGTGGAGGCAATCCAATGTCTGATTCTCTTCTGGAATTGCGGTCCCCTTGTTCTTCCCCGCTCAGGTGCTTCTTCTCATTCTCCATAATTCTCAGAAATCCCCGGCGTTCTCGCGGGGTACTTTTCCTTCCTGGAGGCTCCGAAGCGCATTCCCGTGACCCTGCGCTCCTCCTTCCTCGCCTCGCTCCGCCGTTCCCTTCAGCTCTTCCCCGACGAATGCGTCGCTCCTGTGTTGCAGTCCGTGCGACCGCTCCTGCAGTGAGTGTGTGTGAAGGGGATGAAAGACAGAATGATGCGAGAGCTGCTCAAAGCAAACCAAGTGGACGCCTGCTTCGTCGACGCCTTTGAGATCCTGCCGTTCATTCTCCAGCACACCCACTCCCGGACCACGTCGGAATCCGTGTACGGCTTCCTGCAGGACTATCTCTTTCCCTCCAAGCACGTTTGCGTTTTTCGGTTATGTCACAAGCAGACGCTGCCCTGGAGCACGTACATTCCCATTCCCGCAGGAGTCGTGGCTCAGATCAAGAGCGCTTGGGAGATGGGGACAAAAGAAGCCACTGGCTTTGTTGCTTCCTTCCACGCCGAAGCCAAGCAAGTGCAACTGCAGTCTTTGGCTGAGCCGTAGTACCTCCAGTCCCTCGCGGAGAACAAGGGCCGGCTGTTCCCATACACGTCCGACGTTCCCTTCCTCCTCAACCTCCTGCAGTTCTTCGACGCGTCCTCCCTCGCCTCTCTCGCCTGCCTCCTGACTCTTCTCGACAACCCCCAGGTCCAGGCAACTGCCGATGTCTATGCTGCTCTTTACGCCGCCTGCGCCTCTTTTCTCTCCTCCACGCAAGTCACGGCCGGCGTCCCCGTCGCGCAGCAGAACGCCTTTCTCCTCCGCTCGCTTTCCGACGAGGCGGACAAGAACTCTACGCTCGTGCGTGCCAGACGGATGGTACTCCAATCGCTGTGCGCAGCGAGGAGGGTGGAGTTCCAGAAGCAGTGGGTGGAGCTGTCCCGACAGCAGCAGTGCACGCTGCTGTGTCTGATGGTCGGCAGTGAGCGGGAGGAGGTGGATTCTCTGGAGGTGCTGGACGCGGTGGAGGAGTGTCTTCTGGTGGACGAGAACCGCGACGATTTCTGGAGTCTGTTTTGCCCCTTCTTCTTCGCCCACCTCTTCTCCTTCTTCCGCTCCTCCTCCTTCAACCTCCTCAACAGCAAGCAGGCCACTGGAGTGCCGCCGTGTCTGCGACAGCCCTTCCTCCTCCTCCTCCGCCTCCTCTCCTTCTTTCAATACACCGACATTACCATCTCCTGGAACGAGTGGGAGATCGCCAGCGTCACGTGCCAGTCCAAGGAAGCCAGCGTCATGTGCCAGTTTAAGGAAGACAGCGTCACGTGCCAGTCCAAGGAAGCCAGTGCCGCGCGTTCTGTCCTATGCAGCGCCTTCGCGGCCGCCTTCCAAACCACCATGACGTCCGTCGTTGGCGAGGTCTGCACGGGCGAGCCCACCGACGAGATGCTGCTCCGGTTCTGCCTGCTGGTGAGCGTGTGGAGCGTGCTGATCGCCGTGCGCGAAGACGTGGAGGCGGAGGAGTGCGGCCAGATCCAGCGTGCGCTGAAGCGCGTTCTGTTCCACTCGGAGCTGGGCGCGCGTGTGTGGTGCATGTTGCTGTCCCTCTGCGAGACGCACACGCACTGCGTGCAGCGCTGTCCGGCACTGCTGGAAAGCTTCGCTCCCTTCTTCGAGAAGTGCCTCCGGTCGAGCCTGCTGCTGGGCTTCGACACACCGCAGCCTAGCGAAGTGTTCCGCTACGACCTCTTTCTCTCTGTGCAGCACAGCGACACGCTCCTACTCATCCTCCTCTCGTCGCTGCCCTCCTTCCAATCCCTCCTCCTCTCCTCCTCCTCCCTCGCCTCTCTCCTCACCGCTCTGCCTGTCCTTCTCTGCCGCATGCCCTACCGCTCCTCGCTCCACCTCTGCGCCGTGCAGCTCCTCCAGGACCCCTCGCTCTCCCGCGACAAGGCCGCTTCCCTCCTCCAAGTCCTCCTCGCCATGCCCGACCGCGACGGCAAGGCTCTCCCCGTGCTCTTCGACCACTGCGCCGCTCTGCACTCGCTCATCGCCGCCAACATCGACGCCATGTGGAGCAGTTCGCTGCTGCAATCCAATCGACCCGCCCTGCAGCGCGCCGCGCTCGTGTTCGTCGCCCAGTTCTACCAGACCGTTCCGCGCAAGAAGCAGATGGTCCTGCTTCTGTTCCTCGAGCGCGCTCTCATCTGCGAGGCGCAGCAAGCCATCCGCACCGCCGCACAAGCCACTCTGGAAACAATCCTTCACAATACAGACAACCTGGACCTGGTCCAGTCCTTCACGCTCTCCTTCATCAAGAAGGAGTGGGCCAAGCCCAAGCGCAATGCCCTCGCGCTCTTCGCGCTGGTCGAAGGCCTGGCGCCCGCTCTGCCGCAGTTCCTTCCCTTCCTCGTCGCCTTCGCGCTCTCCGGCGTGAAGAAGCCCATTCCACCCGCGTGGGTCGTGAACAGCCTTCTCTCCGTCGCCTCGGTCTGTCTCTACGACATGGGCTGCACACGCCTCGCGCAGTCGCTGAAGGCCGTCTGTCCGGACAGCAGCGCCAGGAAGCTGTTGCGCGTCTCCTTCATCGTCCAGGTGCTGTATCAGGTCCTCACTACCGTGCGCTGTGACGCCTAGACCACGGACGCGATTCGCGCGCTGCTCCCGCTCTTTCTCTCCTCCTCCAGCGCTGCGCCCTGCTCCACCGACGCCTTTCCCATCGTGGAGAAGGTGGCCGTCGCGGCAGGCCCGCTCTCCGACGGTCAGCGTCTCTCCTTCTTCTCGCTGCTCCCCAACCTCTGCGCCTTCTCCCTCCTGCAGACGGGCCGCGTCGACGTCAGCGCCGTCAACCCCGAGTTCCAGCCCGCGCTGAAGCAGTCTCTCCTCGTACGCCCCTCGCGCTCTCTTCACACTAGACCTGCATCGAGCGCTATCCCGACCGCGTGCTTCACTCTCTCCTCACGCTGCTCTTCGCCTTCCCCAGTCCCACCGCCGACTACGCCGCCATCGTCGCTTCCTTCCTGCAGCCGAGGCGTGCGCTGCTGAAGCCGGCGCTTCTTCTCGCGGCGCTGAAGGCAGCCTGCATCGACACGAGCAACCCCGCGTACATCACCCACGTGCTGCGCGTCCTTTCACTCCTGATCGAGTCGTGCGACGCGCTCTTTTCCTGCCTCCTCGTGAACCACTTCGTCCTGTCGCGCCTCCTTCGCTTCTTCCGCAGCAACCCCGCCGACGCGCTCGCCGTTCCCGCCGTGAAGTGCGCGCTGTCCATCATTGCTTTAGAACGCCGATTCCACCCGCGCGCCTCCTGCGCCTTCGCCTTCTCTGTCCTGAACGAGATGGTGACGGTCCGCATCCTGGCGGAGGTGAAGCCCGCGCTGAACGCCTTTCCGCTCACGCCCCTTCTCGACAGCGTGCTGTCTCCGCCGCAAGTGGCAGTGGAGAAGGCGCTGCAGCTGTTGCAGCTGCAGTTCGAGGAGAACTGGGAGATCGTCTCTGCGGTGCTGAAGAAGCAGGATGGGACGCGTGTGGAACGCGTGGAAGAGAGTGCCTGCCACTGCCTGCACCGTGCCGTCGTGCACTCGATGCTCTACGGAGAGTGGATGACGCGTGACGACCTGACGCGGCTCACGGAGCTGATTCAGCAGCTGTTCTCTCTCGCCCACCACCCCGAGTCCCTGCCTCTCGGCGCGTTGTTCAGGGAAATGAACGAGCTGCCGACTGGCTCTTCCTTCCACTCGCTTCTCCTCCTCTTCTTCCAGAGCTGCGCGCGCTGGGTCGAGTCGCGGCTGGACGCGGCCGACTGGCAGCCTCTCTTCCTTGCCCTGCAGGCTATGCTGACCAACCCCGTGTGGAACACGCTATCCTCAGAGGAGTGGAGTCGTTATCCTCTCTCCTTCTCGTTCCGTACCCCGCACGAGCCGAGCGACTCGGGAGCTCCTTCTACGCCTTCTGAGGACACGGCCGCCAGCAGCTCGGCGGAGCAACCCTCTTGTGAGCAGTGCACGTCCGAAGGAGAGATTCGTTCTGTCGAGATGCTGGTGTGGCGCCTGTGGGAGCTGCGCGACGCCTCTTCCACGCTCCTCTCCGCCTTCTCGCCCTTTGTCGCGTCATTGTTACAACCGGAGGAATCGACGCACCACCGGCTCAGTGTTCACTACTTCCTCTGCCTCCTCCTCTACGAGGCGCTGCTGTCCCCCGACCCTGCCAAGAGCGGCGCACTGCTTCGTCGCGTGCTCACTTCCAGTTTACACGATTCCCACAGTGTTGTGCAACGAGCGGTGATCCTTGCACTGAACACGCTGCGAGCGCCGATGGTCTCGCTGCCTGTTTCGCTTCAAGCGTAGATGCAGGACCACCACAAGCAGGAGGGCATCTTCTCCAGACCGCTCCAAATCGCACACTCCTCGCATGGCTCGCTTCCACGTGCGGCGTCTGCCGCAGCACCCGTGTTCCCTTCTCCGTTCGACACGGTTCTCTCCCTCCTCCACCTACAGCCCGTGGAAGTGCTGTCCGCGGCGAACACACTCTCCATGCCGCTGTCGACGCTGCTGTGGGGCCACTCGGTGACGCTGCTGCTGCAGGAGAGCCGCATCTGCAGCTGGAACACCATCCTCAACTACCCGTCGCTCATCACGCAGTTCGACTCGCCCTCCTCCCAGGACTCCTCCGACTCCTTCGACTCCAAGCGGCGGCGCAAGGGCTCTCTCCCATCCGATTCCACTCCCAGCACCACCGTTAATACAGCCAATACAGCCAGCATAGCCAACACAGCCAACACAGCCAACACAGCCAACACAGCCAACACAGCCAACACAGCCAACACAGCCAACACAGCCAACACAGTCAAGACGGAGCAGCGACTAACAACGATCCTCTCGCAGTGCTACTTCGCGGCGAAGAACCCCTACGCGGCCATGTCGCTGGTACAGGCGGAGCAGCTCGACCAGCAGCTCCTCATCCAGTGCACCACTCAGCGTAACGGCTTCACCGCCGCCTACCAGCTGCTGGCCGCCTACTCTGCCTTCTACGAGAACTCGGAGGTAATCGCAAAGGCGGACGAGGCAATCAACCCAGCGCTGCGGGACGAGGGCGCGCAGCTGTGGCAGACCTGGCCGTGGAAGCAGCTCTCGCAGTGGAAGACGATGACGAAGAAGGAGACGCTGGCGTGCTTCGAGCAGTCGCTCGACACGGAGCTGCTGCGGCTGGAGATGCGCGAGCAGCAGGCGCGCCGAGCCAAGTCCATTCCCTTCACGGGGTTCCTGTCGGAGCAGCTGGCGGTGCTGCTGAAGAAGGAGCGTGGAGGCAAATACTCAGAGTGAGGCGTAGAAATGGGCGAGTGGAAGCACTTCGCCAGCAACGCAGCCATTGTTCTCTACCTCTCCTCAGCCTCTTCAGTCCAAAAGGAGCCGTTTGGAGTAGAAACATCCGCGTTCTCCGCGCAGCAG
>QWCN01006281.1_pt1 | contig 11085 bp, 18 predicted proteins | sample 1972711 | NCBI WGS metagenome assembly QWCN01 (sample SAMN09866707, study PRJNA288562) | Human gut metagenome isolate term1_stool, whole genome shotgun sequencing... | isolation source: gut | host: Homo sapiens | place: USA: California | reverse complement strand
TATCGCCTCACGCAGCAATTCATGACGCTCTTCAAGGAGGGAAAGATCAACATCGAAGAGTGGGGTTTTCCTCCCGTCGTCACGCCTAGTCTCAAGAGCAGCCGATTCACCAGCACGATGATTCTGGAGGAGGTGCCCATCCGCTGCTGCGTGAACGAGGTGGCCGCCGCGCTGCTTCAGCAGCTGAAGGTCTCCTCCATCACGAAGGGCATCGTCTCCTTGCCGATGAACCCCACGACCTCGCTGGTAGTTGTTCCCCTGGTTGCTCACGCGCAGGAAAAGAACATGGAGCAGCTGATCGAGAGCATGGACGTGGTGATCAACGAGAGGAAAGAGTACCCCGACCACGTGTGGAAGGCGTCCAAGCAGAAGCACTCCGCGTGGGTGGCGAAGCGTCTGGGCGAGGACATGGACGACATTGCCGATGTGGACACGGAGGACCCCGTCTTCGCGCAGATGGAGCAGAATGAGTGCGTGCAGTGTGCGGGAGTGATGTGTAGTCGCGTGGACCCTCTGCTCAACTACTGCGCGCTGAAGGACCTGTGCCAGCGCGTGAAGAGCGTCACGACGGATGACTCCAAGGTGCTGGAGAAGCAGTTGTAAGGTTGCCTTGTTTGTTCACAAACACCGAATTCCAGCTGGATCTGCACCACGTGTTCTTCTCCGTCCAGCGAAGTGAAGCGCAGTTCCAGCGAGGCGTGGGGTTGCACGCCCACTTCCGCCAGCGTCTTCTCTGCATTGGTCGCGGTGAGTCGCCTCAGCGCCGCGGGCTGCTACACATGAGGTTGACTGTTCAAAAGCACCGTGGCAAAGAGCGGCGTGAGACCTAGCCACAGCGACAGTCTCCTGCAGCACTCCTCGCGCACCACGACTCTCTCGACCAACGAACGCACCGTCATGGAGGGACGAAGGGGAACCGTGATTATCTGTTGTTCTCCACAGCATAGGCAGTTCGCATCTCTCTCCATCCACAGCCGCTCGAGGAACTCGCCGTCGTCGCCGCGGTATCTTGCTCTTAGCTCTTCTTCCATTTCTCACATGATGTAGTTTGCGTCGATGCTCTCCCTTCCCACGATGCGCCGCAGCAGCGAGGTCATGAGGGATGCGATGATGGCGTTGGTGGTGGGCAGCGTCACCACCGTGTTGTGGAGGATGAGCTGCGAATGAGTCCGCGGCTGTTTGCATACGGATGTGATCTCCAGGGGAAAGGGCTCTATGCCGAAGGCCTGCGCTCGCTCCAGCGCGTGGGCGTGCACCCACTGCAGATGCTCCGCCTTCTCTGCATCCAGCGCCATCTGGCCGTACTCCTTCTCCCAGAGGACGGAGGAGACGTAGGTGACGCAATGCTCTGGCTTGGTGGGACGCGCGATGAGAGTACATAAAGGGACTTGCGCAGCGGAGGCGGGGGCGAAGAGACCGGAGAGGCAGTGGAAGCAAGGAGTGACCTAGAATGCAGAGGAAGAAGAAAGACAACGTGTGGAACGATGAGCTGAACCTGGCCACCAAATCCCATGGAGCCTCCGTCGATGTATACCTTGGAATGCGCGATTGCCAGCTCGTTGATGCTCTCTCTGCCTTCAATCGTGTCGACGCAGCCTAGCACAATGTCGATAGACTCAAAGAAGGACGGAGAAAGGTCCTGCAACCACTTTCCAACGGCATGGATGTGCAGAGAAGGATAACGAGCTTCAATATGTGCTTTGGCGGCTTCCACCTTCAGTTTACCGATATCTTCCGTGTCATATAGGATTTGTCTCCGTGTATTGTCCAATTCCACTCGATCCATGTCCACAATCCAGAGCTCATGGTAGTCCGATCGTGCCAGAATGCGTAAAACCTACAATGAAGGGAAAGCCGCAATGAACACTTCGCAGCCCAATCCGCCCATTCCAACGATGCAGACACGCGCTGTCGATTTGGAATCCAGGGAATACAAGGAAGGATCCCACATCCAAACCGAATCGTGAGCCATTCAACAAACAAGCAGAACACAACAGAATCAACAGTTTCATATTGATTATCGAGGTGCAGGCATGGCAATTAGGCAGTCTTCTTTTCTTCCTCTTCCAGGCGCTCAACAACGTTAAACACATTTGTAAATGCAGAAGAAGGGTTCGCGCCTTCGAGGTAGAAGCGGTTGTTCACAATGAAGTACGGAACTCCACTACGCCTAAGAAGCCCGAGAGCACACCTACTCAATCTCTAGATCGTGTTTGGCAAAGTCGTCCTCTTCAACGACTTCAGCGGTGAAGGCAGTGGAATGCAACATCTCGTCACACCCGGATAGACCGATGTCTTGGGCTAAACGAACGAGTGTTGGAATCGCGCTGATATTCTCCCCCTTCTCATAAAGGGCAAGGAAAAGCGTGTTGATGAGCTGCAGCATGTGCGGGAACTGCTGCTGCTCTGCGTAAAGCAGGAGACGATGCGCGTTGAAGGTGTTTGGCCAATACCTACATTCAACCCAAAGGGGAGCGGATACCTCCAATTCGCAAAGAGCGCGCCGTCCTTTTCTCCGCTCTTCTTCAGTTCTTCCATCCAGGCACTGGATCCCCATCTTCGTTCACAATAGCTACCCGTTAGCAAGGAAGAAGAGCAACAACTCCTCCAATAACTCTCCGTGTATGTTTGTTCCCGTATCGATCATGTACTACGCATCACGTCACTGATTCGTCCGTACGGTGTGGTAACGCAAGTGGATTTCTTTCTCGTATGTTTTGAGCGCCTACAAATCACTGCCGCTTTCTTCCCCCACAGAGAGGAATCGCAGGAAACCAACATAACACCACGGACACGCGAAATCAAAGTAGACATCCAATGTAATCATCACCCTAAGCCAAAAACATTTGTAGGAAAAGTCGAAACACGCAACTGATTGCTCAGTTGCGGCAAAACAGCAGGTGCCACCATCACGTGAGTTCAAATTTGTGGGACCCTCAACACAAGGAATACGGGAACAGGAGACACAGGAATGGTGAATAGAAGAAACAGAGAACTAGAATGACACGTTTTCGTTGCTCTCGGGAATCTCCACCCTACGCATCATCACCGAGTCAAAGAACCACATAAAATCCTTCAGTCCGGTCTTCTCAATCTGCAGGTTGTACTGCTTCACCATGGAGATGATGTTGGTCTGATCGAACGCCTTCTCCGCCTATCGATAATCGCGATAGCAAGGGATGCACCTCCATCTTTTCGATGCGAATGATAAGACTGCGCATGCTCTGCTTTTTGGCCGCACTACCCCATGAAATGGATTGCACACGCCCACCTAATGGATCCGTCGCTGTCAATCACCGCGTCCTTCACCAGCGTCGCTAAAACAGACTTGCAGTAGTGGATGATGCTCGCGGCAGCAAAACCGTACAGCTTTCTACTCGTTGACACTCTTGCAGAAAGGAGAATACCCGTACTGCTTTCCCGACTCAAATGCCTCATCGTTGAGTCTATCTCTTCCCTCTTCGAATCCCTTCTTGTATGATGCATTCTCCACGTCAATACATCCATCCAAAGCGGCATCGACTGTGTCATGCGTGACTTTGTCTTCCATCGTTTCAAAGGGCAGTTCTACGGTGGCGTTAGAAGGAGTAGGAGGTACGTGATGAAAAGAGGGTACTTACGGTGATTGGCTGGAGGAATGAATGGGAGCGAGATGTGCTTGAAGGAACGAGATGAGGATAGAGGGTTAATGTGAGTGGTTTGGGTGTTGGGAAGGGCTTGGTAATTGCGATGACATGGATGAAAGTGAGTGTTGCTAGTGCTATTGTAATGAGAATGGTGGTGGGATGGGATAATGCATCTCAGAGATGGAGCGAAGGAGGTGGATTTGCAATCTGAATCTCTAGCACACTCTTCACTCGTGTTACCAACAAACAAAGAGTAGTTCATATCAAATTCAACTTAAGAATTGATAGATGGTAGTCCGCCGAAGAGAGGAGCGTCCTCCCTTTTGGCAACTTCGTGCAGAACGAGGCTCTCCAGTCGCCACCCCTCTACGTGAATGAGGAGGACGCTCCTCTCAATGGCGGCTTCGCCCAGGAGGTGGTTGTCCCGTTGCCACGCGCCAACGAGGAGTTTCCATCCGTAGCATTGAGGCTCCTGCTGCGTGACCATCCCTATGAGTTCGTACAGTTCTACAGGCAGCGCTTCGACAGGAAGAATTCAGACTTATCCAGGAAGGAGGTCTCGAGCTGGGTCTTTTTGTTCAAGATCCAGCGGGTGGATGAAGCGTGGTTAACCATGGAGGATGTGAATTATTCCATGAGGAAGTAATTCAGCGATCGGAAACAATAGAAATAGCCATGAGGTCAGTATGTATGACAGGACCCGGAGCACGTGCGGCTCTGGGTCTGGGTGAACTATTGTACCCCTGCCAAGACATACCGTCCTCACAATCGTGGGGATCTTCTCTGTGGAGCAAGATACGACTGCGTCGGCTACGCGCGCATGCGACTGAAAGCGGCGCAGGGAAAGCCGATATTCGAGCGGCTGATGCGAGGAGGAGAACATGATGTTGGAGAAACACTTTATGTTTTCATAAGCTGTGTTAAAATGACTCTCTGTTTGTTACATCACATCCAATACAACTACTTCCATGAGCGGGATTTGCTTTCAAAGGATGAAGAAAGCATCCCATTGTCTAATTCCATAAGGAATTGCGACTTCGCATATCTACTCATTACATCTCATTTCCTATCACTACCTCTAACAATGTGCAAAGATTTACATTCCAGTAAGAAGGATTCTGTCTTCTCCTCCATTCCTTCCATTTCCACAATCCGGCTGGATTTTGAATTATTTTCATCCCTGACCCAATTCTTTCAATTCCTCCTCCCTGAACAGATTTCAAATATACGCGGCTCTAGTCACTCCTATTGTTCTAAAGGAGCATTCTCTTGCTTTTGTCCATTGTTTTTAAAGCGATTGAACGCGAATGCCTATTGACAAACCACAGACAAGAACAGTAGGGGTAAGTCAACGCCACAAACGAAAAATCATTCTCATTTCCTATCTCTGAAAGAGATGTGCTGAGATTACTCTTCTTCCTCTCCAATTCATCGTACCTAATCACCACAGAACAGCGACGAACCAAAATAGGCAGTATTTCATGAGTAGTTTTGTCTCACTAGGGAAATCGTCTTGGATAGGAGAAGCAGTCCTAGCAAGCAGTAAAAGACGCAATCCTTTGTGGGGAGAAACTTCTTCGCAATGCTTTTGCTCCGAGTGAGTGGAGATCACCGTTTAATTGTTGATGAAGGCTTTTGGAGACGAGATTCTGCGATCAACACTATGAGCATGGAAGAGAAATGTGTGAAAGAAAGAGGAAATGAGAGAAAGTAAGAAAGAGCGGAAGTGATGTCTAGGAATGAGGAGGAGAAGAGAGAGGAACTCTTCGTGTGAAGGGTTTGCTTCCATGAGAATGCAATGTATTCGTTAAGAGAGACAGTAGTGAGAGAGGGCATGTCTGCTAATGAGGAAAGAGAGAATGGAAAAACCCTCCAGAGTGATGGATTGAGGATTGCAGAATGAGCCACTGTCTCTAATGGTGGTAAGTGAAGAGAGCCTAGGCAAGTCTATTCATCACTTCATTTTATCATCATCACTTCGTATTATCAATTCACTTGATTCGTCGTTCTTGAACTGGAGTGCACTATAACCAAGTTGAATGGAAGTCAGTTCAAGCATGTCTATTCTTCATTCTCTTTCTAACAGATCCACTCTCAATTACAATACGGGAGCATAGCATAAATGATCCCTCACCAAACAGAAGTGATTTCAACTTGGGCAGGTCTATTCATCAGTTCCATTCACTGAGAATCACTCTTCAACTCCAATGAAGCTTTGCAGAAATTGCCACTCCCTTTATGCAATTGTCCCATTGCAATCACTTCCAAAGAAGGCACATTCTCAATCTCACATACGGAATAATCAGAGAAGGACCAACAACCAATCTTCAATTCCGTCAGTCTCTCACAATTCTTCACAGAGAAATGACGAGTTGAATTATAATCATGCTTATGCTTTGTGAAGCAATTCTCTCCAATTGACACATTCTCTAGTGCACTTAAACCAATTAGTTTCACTTCTTCCACATTCTTAAAGCACGCATTGCCAATGCGAAGTGATCGCAGATTGGCCATGAACGACAAATCCAATGCAGTCCATTCTGCTCCATTACAGCAGTTATCGTTCACGATCAGTTCTTCAATGTGACTGTGAAGGAATTGATTCTCTTCACTCAGTACTACTTTCTTGCTCAAGTGTTCATCCTTCACCCATTCTCCATCAAACACTGTGTTTCCATTGCGGTCATACTGAATGCCTCTTCCCCACCGCTTTCCTTCACACCATTCCCCTTCATACTCCACCTTCTGAATGTCCGAGTAGAACAGAGTGCCGTAGCACACATTTACTTCGCCAATCATGAACCCTTCATACTTCTTCTCGCCCTCATTGTCATACAACGCGCCCCAACCATAGGGTTGATTGTTCAACACATCGCCTTCCCATCGCTCTCCATCATCACTCAAATCCAACACTCGAGCATGTTCAATTCCCTTCACATCCTCTCCATTCACTCGCAACAACTCATGCGAGTCAACACTCACTTCAATCACTCGATTCAAACACAACTCCATTACAACAGAATGGGATCTCTCAATCACCCCTTCATGATACCAGCACAAGCCCTTCTGACGCAACACCAGATGAGAATCCTTCACATCCTTCTTTAGCATCCATTCACAATACTCTTGATACTTCAGGATCTTCACCAATCCCATCAACACTTCATTCCCTCCTTCACATTTCTTCATAAACGGATCCTACTCATCATTCTCCATCCCATCACACTTACATCCATCAACTCATTCGCACTCCATCGATAGTTCACCACCTCAAAACAATTCACAATAAGATCAATCAGTTCTTCTGATTTAATATCATCATCATCAAATTGTGACATATAGGATCCCGCCTTCGTGGGTAAATCATCATGTTCATACCTGGAATATGGCGTTATTCCCGTCATTTCAATCAATGCAATCCCAAATGACCATATATCACTATTTATCTCATACTCTCCTTCAAACACCTCAGGAGCAAAACTGCGAACTCCATCGCAATCATCTTCTTTAATGGAATAGCACTCTGCTTGGGTAATTAGTCCGTAGTAACCCAGTTTCAACACACCCTCTTCAGTCAGAAACAGATTCACTGGCCTCACGTCCTATTCACTCATTCTTACTTCAGAATGCTTACTCCATGCATGATGCCTCTCTCATGAAGATAGCTCAGTCCCAATAAACAACCACGAGCAATCTCACGTAATTGCTCCTCAGTCATGTATTCCTTACGACTTAAGAATTGCGCAAGAGAGTAACAATCACAATTCTCCATTACAATCTATCCTATCAACTCTCCAAGGAATCACTACCCATAACTCGTCATCCTTCTTCACAACATCTATATATCTCACAAGATGCTCATTATTGCATTCTTTCAGTTGGGGAAAGCGTGATTCGATTCTCTTCACATCCAGTCCATTCTTCACCTTAGCCATCAATATAATCTCATTGGTATTTCGATGGCGTGCTTTGTACTCCTCAAACCACTCTCTATGCTTCATTCCCTTTATTTGTTTCAAACCCTTCATTTCGTTTCTCCAACAACTCATAATCCCCTATTCTAACCAAATCGTTCATTATGGCTTCACTGGATAGTGTATTCTGATTCTCCAACACACAACTCCGATTTGTCAACAAACAGTCTCCTACCATTCATTACCGCACTCCTCTCCCTTGTACACCACGCTAGTCACACACCACCTGCCTTTTGCCCACCAGCCGCTTCTCTTCACATGCCGCTCTTCTCAAGCATACCGTCATGCTGGAAAGGACTCACCACAAGGGGAGCGTAGATCACTCAACTCCATTCACACCCTCTGAATGCCTTCACGCAGCCATGGAGCCGTCCCTTACTATCTGCGCGTCGCCAACCACAACACCTGCATTCTCACGGCGTCAAAGGACCCTGCGGACCAGCATCACCTCACTTATCATGTTCACAGCCTGAACGGTATCTTTGCCCCTGCGGATGCTTTGACATACCTCACTTCATCTCCATACTATCGAGGAACAGGATGCTCTCCAACACCAACAGCAGGAGGCTGGTCAATCAGCAAATATGAAGATCATACACTCTGCGTGCATTACGACATGCAGGAGATCAGCAGTGGAGACAAGAATCACGAACATGAATGACGGAGTCATTACACAGGAATTCGGATGCAGGAGAGGAGTACACACATCACAATATACAGAGCTGTGTGCACGGTTCAATAGGAGACTGGATTACGGCCAAGCACGTTACGGAACAAGAGAGCATCCTTCCAAAGATGCCATTTAAAATAAATACAACTACCGCAATGAAAGGAGCGAAACACAGATAGGGAACGAACAGACAGAATTATGTTCGGCGAGAGGAGTATATAATGGAATGGACGTGATAATGAGTAGAAGAACTGGACAGCGAGTTTTTAAGGCGTGCACGGTTGCAGGATTATGTCGTTCAGAAATGTGAAAGTAGATTAATAGATGGTAGGAGGTATGATATTACGACGTTCAAAGGGCAGCATCGCGATGAGTGTTTGGTTAGAAGCAATGAGACTGGACGATGTTCGTTGCGCTACAAGGGAGTCGTTCGAATGAGTTGGGATATGCCCAAAGAGGGTAGAGATGAGCTGTTTACTGTGTATGAGAATGGAAAGGCAGTAAAGAGTGAATACCAGACGGAGAAGACTGAAAGTGGGAATCGTTATATTGAGAATTGCAAGGATGGATTGAGATTGGTGATCAAGGATCGTGGGGTGGTGTATAAGGGTGAATTCGATAATGTGGAGTCGATGAGGAGAAAAGGAAAAGGAGCCGAGTATGATCCGTGGGATGGAAGAGTGCTGCGATGTGGAGTGTGGAAGAATGATAAGCTGTTCCAAGTCACTCAGGAGTTTGTGAGCGAAAAGGTGATGATCGAGTATCTCACTGAACAGGGAAGGGAAGCCGTGACTGTGTGGAATCGTCGTCCCGTGTATCAGGGAGGGTATGTGTTTGATGAAGAGAAGAAGGAGTATGTGAGACACGGAGAGGGTTGCGAGCTTAACAAGTGGACGGGGGTAGCGGTGAGAGAAGGCGTGTGGGAGAAAGGCGTGTTGAAGGAGTCAACGGAACTGTTCGATGGCTGGTATGTGAAGAGAGCGAGGAGGGGAGTGATGGAGGGAGAATTGGACGTGGAGGATTTGAGAGTGGAGGTCCACACCTGGGATGAATGGAAGAACGTGAGCAAGGAGGTGACGGATCTTGTGATTCCGTCGAACTGTTGTAATGAGGAAGGATTCAAGATGTTTGATGTGAGCGAACTGACGTGCTTGAAGAGGATTGAGATTGGCGATAGGTGCTTTGAGAATGTGAAGGATGTGAGGCTGACGGGATTGAAGTGGCTGGAAAGCGTGGTGATTGGAGAGAAGTCCTTCACGAATGAAGATACACGTCTGGACAGCAGGCCGTCGGGTGATTTCTACTTGCAGAGTTGTGGCCGAGTGAAAGAACTGAAGATCGGTTGTCAGTCCTTCTACGATTTTACTACGATTATGATTGATGATATGCCTTCTTTGGAAGTGATCGAGATAGGAGAAGTGAACAAGGTGAGTGCCAACTTCGATTATGCTTCTGAGTTTGAATTGGAGGGTGAGGGTGATGAGATGAAGTGACGAATAGACCTGCCTGCTCTGAAATCAATCACGATTGGTGATGAGGCCTTATCCCAGTGTTTCTACGTGTCCATTAAGGGTGAATATGCCAGAAGAAGAGTGATGAATAGACCTGCCTGAATTGACTTCCATTCAACTTGGCGCAAGTGCACTCGTGTTCATCAATGACGACTTTTCTGAATTGCACATAGGCAGTGGTACTGCAAAGATCAAGTGATGCATAGACTTGCCGGAACTCACGACACTCACGACGGTTAATAACAGTTGCACGTTCTTCAATCCTCGCATCATTGATCTGCATTGTTGGTTCCTGCCACTCTCCTCACCAGCAGACATGCCCAAACTCACCAATTTGTTCCTGGACAAGAGATGTGCCTTCAGAAGAAAGGAAAAGGTGAATCAATATGGTATTTCATGTTCCTCTCCCTCCATCCTAGGCATCCCTGCCCTTTTCCGTCAGTATCTTGAAATGCCGAACTTCAGTCTGTCCCGTCGTGGTTGTCCTCCTTGTTCCACACACGTCTCACCAACAAACAGTCATTACACAGACTCCTTAGCCGTTTCCTCCTTGGCAGGCTCCTCCTTGGCAGGCTCGATCTCCAGAGGCAGCATCACGCTGTGCTCCGACTCGCCCTTCAGACCCTCGTTGGGGTTCTGCTTGAGCTGGATGATGCGGGACTTCACGCCGACCTCGTCCGCATTGCTACGCCTCAGCCGCGCCCTGCTCACCTACGCCTTGGTGATGATGAGTACGAATCCCTCGGTGTTGAAGCCGGTGGTCTGGTTCGTCAGCATGTCGACGATGGGACGCTCGTGCAGCTCCAGCGACACGGGCGACCTACGCCTGACTCCATCTCCGCGAGGCCTACACGAAGTAGTCCTCGATCACAGCGGGCGCGTTGACGACGGAGAAGACAGGCTTCTCGGTGGTCATCTTGTCCTCGCCGACGACCATGGTGAAGACGCCCTGCAGCACCACCGTCATGAAGTCGCAGGACTTGTTCACCTCGTACAGCGCGGGGTCGTTGACCGTCATCTGCTTGATGGCGCCCTTGGTGATGAGCGAGTGGATCACGTCCTGCGGCAGGTAGTAGCCCAGGCGGCTGAACGACTGCGCGATGAAGTGCGAGATGATGTCCATCGTGGTCGGGTCCATGTGGTTCAGCACCACGTGGCTGAACACGTTCGAGAGCGCCTCGCTCGCGTCGCGGCTCTCCATCGGCGTCTCGTCCACCAGGTTCAGGCGCATCACAGCCTTGATCAGGTCCTCCAGCGTCACGATGTTGACCTCCTCCCGGTCCAGGTCCTGCAGCATCACGCAC
>QWCN01006275.1_pt1 | contig 11097 bp, 9 predicted proteins | sample 1972711 | NCBI WGS metagenome assembly QWCN01 (sample SAMN09866707, study PRJNA288562) | Human gut metagenome isolate term1_stool, whole genome shotgun sequencing... | isolation source: gut | host: Homo sapiens | place: USA: California | reverse complement strand
GTATTCGCGCGGGGTCATGCTCTGGTGCAGGATGATCGCGCCCGCGATGACGGCGAACACGCTCTCGAGACTCAGCAGGATGGTGACGACCGTGGGGTTCGAGCCCTTCTGCGCGAGGATCTGCAGGGTGTAGCCCACGCCGCACGAGAACACGCCCACATACAGCAGCGGCAGCGCGCACGAGAGCAGGGCGGCGGCATCGACGTGCTCGAAAAACGGGATACACACGCCCGACCACAGCGCCGCGAACAGAAACTGCACGCAGCTGAGCTTCACCCCGTCGCACGTCGCGCTGAAGCGGTCGATGACCAGAATGTGCACGGCAAAGCACACCGCGCACACGAGCACGAGCAGGTCGCCCGCGGCGAGCCGGAAGCTGCCCTTGATGCACAGCAGGTACAGCGACACGACCGACAGCGCAACCGCGACCCACACCGGCAGGCTGACCTTGCGTTTAAAAAACAGGCCGAACACCGGCACGAGCACCACGTACAGCGCCGTGAGAAAGCCCGCCTTTCCGGCGTCCGTTCCGGCGACGATGCCGGCCTGCTGAAAGTTCGAGGCGATGGCAAGCGCCGTGCCGCAGCAAAAGCCGCCGAGCCAGAGCTGCCTGCGCGCGGCGCGTTTTTCCTCCGCCGTGGGCTGCGCGGCGTCCTTGTGCACGGCGCCGCGCACCGCGATCAGCACCAGCAGCGCGAGCACGGCGATGGCATAGCGCGCGGCGTTGAAGGTGAACGTGCCGATCGTGTCGGCGCAGACGTCCTGCGCGACGAAGGCCGTGCCCCAGATGAGCGCGGCGAGAATGGGAAAAACAACTTGACGAATCGGATTCTGTTTCATATGCGGGATCTCCTCTGAGATATCGGCGGCAAATACAAAAGCAGTCAGACTCCATCGCCTGACTGCCGGTAGGTGTGCACCCGTGCCCATAGGATAGTACAGGCGCGGGCGCTTGTCAATCGGTTTTTAGCTGTAAATCGTGAAATTTCACGCCTTGTGCGCGCGGCCGCCGCCATGCATGGCGGCGTGCTCCCTGGCGATCTCGGCGTAGAGCGCCGGAGCCGTCCATGCTGCGTTCGTGTCCGTCAGCATGGCCTTGAGCGCGACGGGTGGGACATGCGCGGCGCGAAGCCCCTGCAGCAGTCCCTCGAGCATGCCGGGGCGAAAGTGCGCCAGAACGAGCATCTCCCCCGGGAGCGGGGCGGCGGGGGCATCGGCCGTGCGCGGCAGCACACCGGCCAGCGCGCCGATCGGCTGGCCGAAATCGGCCGGGTCGACCGCCTGCACGCGGATGCCGAGCCGCAGGCACACGACCTGCATTTTTCCGAGCTTTCCGGGCTCGATTTGATAGGCGAGTAGGGTGGGCGTCATATCAGATCACCTGCTTCCAGATCAAAATGAGATACACCACAGCCGCGCACTGCACGCCGAGCAGCGCGGGAAAGCCGAAGCGAAATTCCTTGTGCTTCGTCTTGTGGTGAAATATGCGCATACCGAGCGTTCCGCCGAGCGCGCCGCCGAGTGCGGCGAGGGCGAAGAGCGTGCTCTCTGCGATGCGCCACTTGCCTGCGCGCGCCTTTGCCTTGTCGATGCCCATGGCGGCAAAGGCAATGACGTTGACGGCGGCAAGGTAGACGAAAAGATAGCTCATCGGCGGCCGCCTTTCGCGCCGGATCTCCCGGACCTGCCGCCGGACTTTCCGGAGGCGGCGGGCTTTCCGGCTCTGTCGGGCCTGGCGGACTTTCCGCTCTTTGCGTTTTGCGCGCTGCGGGCGGCTGCGGGCTTTTTGCCGCCGCCGTAGACCTTGCCGTATTTGCGCTGGGGCGGCTGGGGTTCGGCGGGTCTGGACTGCTTGCGCCGGTCGGTCATCGGGCGCACGAGGCAATCCTTGCCGAAGCCGATCAGGTCCTCGCGCCCGGCCTCGTGCAGCGCCTGAATGACGAGGCGGCGCTTATCCGGGCGGCGCCACTGCAGCAGCGCGCGCTGCATATCCTTTTCGTGCGGCGTCTTGGCGACGTAGACCGGCTTCATCGTGCGCGGGTCGATGCCGGTGTGGTACATACAGGTGCTGATCGTGCCGGGCGTGGGGTAGAAATCCTGCACCTGCTCGGGCTGGCGGCCGCGGCGGTTGAGATACTCCGCGAGCGCCACGGCGTCAGAGAGCGTGCTGCCGGGGTGCGAGCTCATGAGGTACGGCACGACGTACTGTTCTTTATCATACTTGTTGTTGAGCTGGCGGTATTCGTCCATAAATCGCTCATACGTGCCGATGTGGGGCTTGCCCATATAGTCGAGCACGGTGTCGATGCAGTGCTCGGGCGCGACCTTGAGCTGACCGGAGATGTGATAGCGCACGAGCTCGCGGAAGAACGCGTCGTTGTCGTCGCAGAGCATATAGTCGTAGCGGATGCCGCTGCGCACGAACACCTTCTTCACGCCGGGGATCTGGCGCAGCTTGCGCAGCAGGGCAAGATAGTCCGAGTGGTCGGCGTCGATGTTCGGGCAGGGCGTCGGCGCAAGGCATAGCCGGTTCGGGCACATGCCGCGCTCTTTCTGCTGCCGGCACGACGGGTGGCGGAAATTCGCCGACGGGCCGCCGACGTCGGACACGTAGCCCTTCCAGAGCGGGTGGTGCGTCATGGCCTCGACCTCACGGATAACGCTCGCGTGGCTGCGGCTCGTGATCATGCGGCCCTGGTGGAACGCCAGCGCGCAGAAATTGCACCCGCCGAAGCAGCCGCGGTTGTGGATGACGCTGAAGCGCACCTCCTCGATCGCGGGCACGCCGCCGAGCGGCTCGTACATCGGGTGCCACTCACGGGTGTAGGGCAGGTCGGCCACGCGGTCGAGCTCCCTGGTGTCGAGCGGCATGGCGGGCGGGTTGATGACGAGATAGCGCCCCTCGCACGGCTGGATCATGGCGCGGCCGCGCACGGGGTCGTGCTCGGCATATTCGGTGCGCGTGGCCTCGGCATAGAGGCGCTTGTCATCGCGCACGTCCTCGTACGACGGGAGCGTGATGTGGTCGAATTTGCACACGGAGGGGTCGCGCGTGATGTAGCCCGTGCCGGGGATGTCGGTCATCGTGTGCACGGACTGCTTTTTCTTCAGCCGGTGAGCGATCTCGATCGTCGCGGCCTCGCCCATGCCGTAGACCAGCAGGTCGGCCGGGGCGTCAAAGAGGATGGCGCGGCGCACGGAATCGTCCCAGTAGTCATAGTGCGCAAAGCGGCGCAGGCTCGCCTCGAGCGAGCCGAGAATGATCGGCACATCGGGGCCGAAGGCCTCGCGCGCGCGGTTGCAGTAGACGATGGCGGCGCGGTCGGGGCGGCAGCCGGTGCGCTTGCCGGGGGAGTAAAAATCCTCGCTGCGGCGGCGCTTGGCGGCGGTGTAGTGCGCGACCATGGAGTCGAGATTGCCCGCGCCGATGAACACGCCCAGCCGCGGCCGGCCCATGGCGCGGAAGGCCTCCGCATCGTGCCAGTCCGGCTGTGCGAGCACGGCCACGCGCAGCCCCTCGGCCTCGAGCACGCGGCTGATGACCGCCGTGCCGAAGCTCGGGTGGTCGACATAGGCGTCACCGCCGACGACGAGCGCATCGTACCACCACCAGCCGCGCTCGTGCATCTCCTCGGCGGAGACGGGCAGAAAATCACACCGATCCATGTGTCACCGTCCTGTGGATGAGCCGCCCCATGAGCAGCAGACGCTCGCGCACGCCGGGATCGCGTCCGAGCTGCACGAAGCCGCTGCGCCGGTAGAAGGCAATGGCGCGGGCATTGTTTTCCGACACGTGCAGGCGCACGGTGTTGCGGTCGTGATTTTCATAAAACCAGAACGCATAGCCCAGCAGCTGGATCGCCCAGCCGCGGCCGCGGTATTCCGGCAGCATATACAGCAGACTGATCCAGCCGCAGCCGGTCTGCTCGTCGCGCGCGGGGTCGAGCTCGACCAGACCGACCACGGTGTCCCCGCTGAGCACGCGCACGACGGAGCCGGGGTGCTCCTGCGCGTGCTTGGCTGCGCTGCGGGCGTAGAGCTCGGGCACGAAGCCCTCGTCCGAGCCGTGCACGTTGCACCACGCATCGCGGTAGCACTGCAGGTAAAACGCCTCGTCGTGCGGGAACGTGAGCTGCTCGTAGCGCAGGTTTTCCGCGCCGCTGCCGCTGCCGCGCCACCAGGTCTGGCGGCCGAACGTGCTCAGCGCGGGCGGGAGGTGGCGGTTGTCGTTATAATACTCCACGGTCGTGCGCTCCCTGTCGACGAGCAGCAGGCTCACGGACGTGTTGTCGCCGTAGGGCAGGGTGGACATCTCGCTGTTCGGGATGCCCAGCACGGTGCACAGATAGGCACGGATGGCCATGCCGTGGCTCACGACGGCGACGGTCTGCCCGTCGTGCCGCGCGGCGAGATCCTGAATCGCACGCGTCATGCGTTTTTGCACCTCGCGGATCGGCTCGCCCCCGGGCACGGACCACTTTTCGGGGTCGGTGTTGAAATAGCGCATCTGCTCGGGGAACTCGTGCTCCACGTCGCCCCAGGCGCGCCCCTCCCACACGCCCATGCAGATCTCCGCCAGGCGCGGCGTGGCCACGGCCGGAACGTCGTGATAGCGCGTGATCGCCTCGGCTGTCACGCGCGCGCGCGACAGGTTGCTGCAGTAGAGCGCATCAATGTGCTCGTGCCGGAATCGCTGCGCGAGCGCGTCGATCTGCTGCAGACCGAGCGCGGTGATGCTGCCGTCCCAGTGGCCTTGAATGCGGCGGTAGAGGTTGCCCTCCGCCTCCGCGTGCCGGATCAGATAAATTTTCGTCATTGCGCGCCTCCAAAACTTGACCATAGTGGAATCATACAGTATAATAATCTGAATCCGCACATGTCATTTGTGCGGGAATGTGTCAACGCCTGTACGCACGCATTATACCGTGTTTTTGCGGTGCGCACAAGTGCTTTGGAGGGCAAAGTGAAAGTAATCCACCTCATCAGCGGGGGCGACACCGGCGGCGCCCGGACGCATGTTTACTCCCTGCTGAAATATCTCGGTCAGATCATCGACGTGCAGCTCGTGTGCTTTCGCGGCGGCGATTTTGCCGACGGTGCGGCCGCGCTCGGCATCCCGACGATGGTGCTCGACAGGGGCTTTGCGGCCAATCTCGGCGCGCTCAAAAAGCTGATCCGCGCGGGAGAGTACGATCTGGTACACTGCCACGGCTCCATGGCCAACGTCATGGGCGCCCTGCTGCGCCGGAGCGTGCGCGTGCCGGTCATCAGCACCGTGCACAGCGACTACCGGCTGGACTATCTCGGCCGGCCGTTTGCCCGCGCCGTCTACGGCACGCTCAATATCTGGGCCCTGCACCAGCTCGATTACCGCGTGTGCGTGTCCGACCCCATCCGCCAGCGGCTGATCGACCGCGGCTTTGAGCCGAACCGGCTCTTTTCCATCTACAACGGGCTCGATTTTTCCCACGTCGTGCCCAAGACCGACCGCGCGGCATATTTTGCGCAGTTCGGATATACCGTCCACGAGGGCGACGTGATCGCGGGCATCGCCGCGCGGCTTGACCCCGTTAAGGACATCCCGACGCTTATCCGCGCCGTGGCGCTGGCGCAAAAGGCCTGCCCGCAGCTGCGCCTTGCCATTGCGGGCGAGGGTATGGAGCGCAAAAAGCTCGAGGCACTCGCAGCGGAGCTCGGCATTGCCGACAGCGTCTTTTTCCTCGGCTGGGTCAACGACCTCGACAGCTTCTACGGCGCGCTCGACATCAACACCCTCTCGTCTCTGTCGGAGGCGTTTCCCTATGCGCTGCCCGAGGGTGCGCGCGCGCATCTGGCCACCGTCGCGTCCAATGTCGGCGGCGTGCCGGCCATCATCGAGCACGGCGTGACCGGCCTGCTCATTGAGCCGGGCGACGTGCGCATGCTCGCGGCCTACCTCGCGCGCTTCGCGCTCGATGCCGATTACCGCCATGAGATGGGCGAGGCGCTCTACCGGCGCGGCAAGGCCGACTTTTCCGAGGAGGCCACCGGCTTGCGCCAGCTGGAGATCTACAACGCCGTTTTTCGCATGGAGCGAAACCGGCGCGACGGCACGCGCGACGGTGTGCTCATCTGCGGGGCCTACGGCTTTGGCAACACCGGCGACGACGCGATTCTGCAGGCCATCATCGGCGAGATGCGCCGCATCGATGCGCACATGCCCGTGACCGTGCTCTCCCGCCGGCCGAAGGACACCCAGCGCACGTTCGGCGTCAACGCCTGCCACCGGTTCGGCGTGTTTGCCATCCGGCGCGTCATGCGCCGCAGCCAGCTGTTCATCAGCGGCGGCGGCAGCCTCATGCAGGATGTTACGAGCCGCCTGAGCCTGTGGTACTATCTCAGCACGATCCGCATGGCACACGGCTGCGGCTGCAAGGTGCAGATGTACGGCTGCGGCATCGGCCCGATCGTCTATGCGCGCGACAAGAAGATGGCCGCGCACGTCATCAATACCTGCGTCGACAAGATCACGCTGCGCGAGCCGGACAGCCGGGAGACGCTCCGGGACTTCGGTGTCACGGTGCCGGAGGTCATCCTCGCGTCCGACCCCGCGCTCACGCTGCCGGCGGCCGAGCACAGCCGCATCGACAGCATCCTGCGCGCGCATGATATGGACATCGGCGGCAAGTATATCGGCTTCGTGCTGCGCAAATGGCCCGGCATGGAGGAAAAGGCCACCGTGTTTGCCGCCGGCGCCGTGTATGCCTATCTGAAGTACGGGCTGACGCCGGTGTTTCTCGGCATCAACTTCCGCGCCGACGGCGAGGCCGGCCAGCTCGTCACGGAGCATCTGAGCATCCCGTTTTACAGGATCGACGAGCAGATGACCTCGGGTGAGGTGATCGGCGTGCTCTCACGCATGACCGCGGTCGTGTCCATGCGTCTGCACGGGCTCATCTTCGCCGCCGGACAGGGCGTGCCGCTCATCGGCGTCGCCTATGACCCGAAGGTCACGGCGTTTCTCGACTATGTGGAGCAAAATAACTACATCCAGCTTGCGGCGCTCAACGAAAAGGACCTGTCGGACATGATCGACTCGGCCGTCGCCCTTGCCGGCAGGGGCGAGGAGATGCGCCGCCGCACCGAACTGCTCAACCGGCAGGAGGACAATAACCGCGCCACAGCCGCCCGGCTGCTGGGGAAGGAGTAAACTGTTTATGATCCGCAGTGCTGTTCTGGTTTCCGGCAAGGGAACAAAATTGCAGAGCCTGCTCGATTCCGTGTTCTTCGGCGAGATTCCGGAGCTGCAGCTCGTTGCCGTCATCTCGTCCGACGCGGGCGCCTACGCGCTCAAGCGCGCGCGCAATGCCGGCATCGAGACCGTCGTCGTCGAGCCGAGCGTGTTTCCGAACGACACGTCGTACGACATGGCCATCCGCAACAAGCTCAAGGATATGGACATTGAGCTTGTGATCAACGCGGGCTTTTACCCCGGCATCGGCCGCGAGACGGCAAAGAGCTTCCGCGGCAAGGTCATCGCGGTGCAGCCGTCGCTCGTTCCGGCGTTCGAGACGCTGCGCGGCGACGCGGTGCACGAGGCGGTGCTCGCCCGCGGCCTGAAGGTCACGGGGGCGACGGCTTACCTTGCGGATGAAAACGGCGGCATCGGCCCGGTGCTGCTGCAAAAGGCCGTGCCCGTGCTCGCCGACGACGATCTCACGACGCTCAAGCGCCGCGTGCTCACGGACGCCGAGTGGAAGCTCCTGCCCGAGGCGGTCAAGTGCTTCTGCGCCGGGAAGATCCGGCTGCACGGCGGCCGCGCGCAGATCCTGGAGTGAACAAAACAGAAAAAGCAGCTCCGAACAACTGTTCGGAGCTGCTTTTTGCATCGGTATTCAGCCGGCCATGATGTGCACGCGGATGACGCCCTCGGCGGACTTGAGCGCCGCCATGAACAGCTCCATCGTCGTCTGCATGTTCTCGGTCGCCGCCGTGATCGTCACGGGGGCGACGCCGCTGGTCGGGATGCTCTGGTTGATGGTGAGTATATTCGCGCCGTTTTCGGCAAAAATAGCAAGGACGGACGACAGCACGCCCTGCCGGTCGAGCAGCTCGAGGTTGAACGTCACGAGATGGCCGCGCGACATGTCCTGAAACGGGGACACAAAATCCTTGTATTTATAAAATGCGCTGCGGCTGATGTCCACGCACGCCACGGCGTCCGCCACCGTGCGCACCTGGCCGGTCTCGAGCAGCTCCTTGGCCTCGATCACCTTGGCGAAGATCTCGGGCAGGACGCTCGCCTCCACGAGATAGTATTTCGGTTTGTTGTCTGCTGCCATGCTGGAAGCCTCCTTTTGTGCGCGTGCTGCGGGCAATTGTTTGCCTCATGCAACACAGTGTAGCACATTCCGGACGGCAGTGCAAGAATTTCTTCGAAGGGATGCGATGGTTTTTGGGTGGATTTCTCGCCTGTATTCTCGCCGGCGCGGCGATGAGCATTCAGGGCGTGATGAACACGCGCCTCGGCGGGCATATCGGCACGCTGGAGACCAACGCCTTCGTGCAGTGCACGGCGGCGGTGCTGTCGCTGCTCGTGCTGCTGTTCTGGCGCACGGGCAGCTTTGCCGCGCTGAGTGCCGCGCCGAAATACTGCTGGTTCGGCGGTGTGCTGGCGCTGGCCATCACGGTTACGGTCATGCTCGGCATGGGTAAGCTCGGCCCGACGCTTGCCGTGGCGGTGATCCTCATCGCGCAGCTTTCTGCGGCCGCCGCCATCGACGCCTTCGGCATCATGGGCACGGAAAAGCTCGCCTTCGGCTGGGGCAAGTGGGCGGGACTCGCGCTCATGATGGGCGGGATGCTGCTGTTTAAAATGAAGTGAGACTGTCAAAAAGTATTACTTTTTGACAAGGGGGGTTGCAGTCTGCTGCGCGCATAATTTGTGCGCCGGCGGCGCACAAATTCCACACTTGCAGCCTGAGCGGTATTTTCTTCGCCGCACATGTCGCCGAAGAAAATGATTGGGCTTTATTTCGCCGCTTCGGCGGCGAAACTCTACGAGGTTTTTGGATAAGCTGAAAAGGCGGCGAGCATAGCTCGCCGCCTCATGTTTCGGTTTTCTTACAGGCCGATGCTTGCCAGCAGGTCTGCGATGCCGGTGGATTTGATGAACGTGAAGATCGCACCGATGTCGTAGTGCTCATACGCCGCGTCCCAGATGCGGTCGGGGCTGCCGCCGGTCGCAAGGCCGACGCCGAGCACGATCTCGCCGACGATCAGGATGCACAGCGCGATGATGAGAATGGTCTTCCATGCTTTTTTCATGCGGCGATCTCCTTTCTGCACCAGCGATGGCCCAGCCGCACCAGCAGCCTGACCCAGCCGATGACCATGCGGATGAACAGCCAGACGGCCAGCCAGATCACGACGAGCGCGATGGCGATCACGGCGGCGCCGCCGCCGAGCAGGATGAGCATATCCGCCACCACGGGCAGGCCGATGAACGCGGTCATGATCAGGCTCACACCGGCTGCACCGCACACGGCGCCGATGGCCAGCACGGCCAGATCCAGCACCAGCAGCACGGCAAACACCGGCACGCCGACGATGATCGCGCCGAGCGTGTACAGGATCGCCAGAAAGACGTTCGTCTTGTATTCCGGCTCGTAGTCGTCGTAGTATTCTTCGTCGTATTCCTCGCCGTATCCTTCGCCGGGCTGCTCGTCGTAGTAGCCGTCGTCGTCGGCGGGCTGTTCGTCGTAGTAGCCGTCGTCTTCGTCAGGCTGCTCGTCGTAGTAGCCGTCGTCTGCGGGCTGCTCGTCATAGTAGCCGTCGTCGTCAGCCGGCTGCTCGTCGAATGAGAGCTGCCCGTCGAGCACGGGCGCTTCGTCCGTTTCGGGCTCGTCGGGCTCCTCCGGCAGATCCGGGAACGTGAACGACGGCGCGGGTCTCTGCGCGGCGGCCGCGGCCATCGGGCGGTACTGCTCTGCGCGTGGGCGCGGCTGCGGCGTGCGCCTGGGCTGCGCCTGTGCGGGCGCGACCACGGGCGCGGCGGCCGGTGTGATCTTGCCGCTGTCAGCATACCGGATGAGGGCAACGGCGACTTTGGTCGGGTTGCCGATCTCCTGAATGAGGCGCTCCTCATCGGGCGCGTTGTCAAACATATTCTCCATCTGCGCGATGAGCGCCTGACGTGTCTGGTCGTCGGTGATCAGGCCGAGCAGGCTGCTGATCTCCGCCATGTAACTCTGTCTGTTGATAGATGGTCACCTCCAAGGGGTTCGATGCACATTGTATGGCATTCTAATTTACATATTATATTGCACGAATCAGGTGCGGTCAAGCCCGAAATGCACTTTTCGCCCGTGCGCCGGCTCTTGACAGGCAGTCTGCGGCGGGGTATCCTGTGAAAAAAGAGCCGGTTTTCCGAAAAGCCGGAAAGGAGTGGAACGCATGGAACCAAAGCGCCCCTACACCGAGACGGAGCCCGAAACGGCGGCCGAGACCGCCGAAACTGCGGCCGAGGCGGCCGCGGCGAAAAAGCCGCGCGAGCCGTTTTTCCGCCGCCAGCGCCGCGAGCTTTCAGACGCCTGGCGCGAGATCTACTGCAACAGCCGCGCGCGGCGCATCCGCACATGGCAGATCGCGGTGTTCGCGCTCATGATCGTCGAGGCGGCGGTCATGGCCATCGCCGTCCACCCGGCATACTGGGTCGGTGCGGGGCTGCTTGCACTGCTGTGCGTGAGACAGCTGTTCGACCGCCGGCCGGAGCGGCACTCCGCCGCCGGTGTCGTGCTCTACGGCGTGATCGCCGTGCTCATCGGCATTTTTGTCACCGAGCAGGTGCTTTGAGCGCCGTGCGTGCTTGACAAACGGCGGGCGATTGCATAAAATATAAAAGTTACCCAATACATTATAAATTACGGCTGTGCGGGTGTCCCGCGCGGCATACAGAGGAGAGTTGCGCTTATGGCCAAAGAAAAAAAGGTCGAGCAGATCACCGATATGGAAGTGGATTTCGCCCAGTGGTTCACCGACGTGTGCACCAAGGCGGAGCTCGTGGATTATTCCGATGTCAAGGGCCTGTTCATCATGCGCCCGTATGGCTACGCCATC
>QWCN01006272.1_pt1 | contig 11105 bp, 7 predicted proteins | sample 1972711 | NCBI WGS metagenome assembly QWCN01 (sample SAMN09866707, study PRJNA288562) | Human gut metagenome isolate term1_stool, whole genome shotgun sequencing... | isolation source: gut | host: Homo sapiens | place: USA: California | reverse complement strand
CCTTCTCCTCCTCCTTCGGCTCCTCAGCGGGCTTCTCCTCAGCGGGCTTCTCCTCCTCCTTCTTCGGCTCCTCGTCGAAGGTCATGTGGCTGTTCTTCTCGGCGGCAGGCTGGCTCTGGCGAGGGGCGCGAGGCTTGCGCTCGCCGTTGTCGGGAGTGCACTCGCGAACGCCGATCGTGCGACCGTCCAGCATCTACACATAACTCGGACGATTTGCATCCACGGTTCCGTTCATCTGCTCAAGGGCAGCCTTCGCGGCCTCGGGGGTAGTAAACTTCACGATGCCCACGCCACGGCTCTTGCCAGTGTTGCGGTCCGTCAGCACAGCGCAGTGCTCAATCTCACCAAAGGTGGAGAAAGCGTTGCTGAGACCCTCGGTGGTGGTGTCCCAGGACAGTCCTTATGAATAAGAAAGAGGTCTAGAAGCCAACTGCTGACAATGAGCTTGTTGTCATCGTTGTAGGTGCGCGTGCGAGGGGCTCTCTCCTTGTTGGTGGAGTTCGCCTTCTCGATCTTCAGAGTACGTCCATCCATGGTCTACAATCAAACAGACGGCAAAACACGCACCGATCCGTTCTTCTCCAGGGCCTTGTTCATAGCCTCCTCCGTGGTGAAGGTAACGAAGCCGAAACCGCGGGGCTTTCCCGTGTCACGGTTGTAGACCAACTAGGAATAAGCCAGCACGATACGCATGGTACTCTCGCCTCCGAGATTTCTCCGCAGTCCTGGAAGAACTCATACAGCTGATCATCAGTACAGGAGAAAGGCAAGCCTAATCCATCACGAGGGGTCTTCAGTTCATACTAATAGCAATAATGCGGTAATCGGACATTCTTAGGAGAGGAAAATGAATGGCACTACCCCCTTGAGGGGTCCTCGGTTTTTCTCCCCCACAGGAATGGAATCACCCCCACCGCTTTATCCAAACAAGCCCGCTTTGGTGTATTGACGGAAAACAATTCTAGCAACAAACACAACAGTCATCAGATATGAAGCTTCTCGTGGATCATCTCCTCAATGCGCTTGCCGGTGGGAAGAGGATAGAACACGGCGTCCCCATCCTTTTCCGCCTCCTTCTACGCATCAGTACCATATCAACGCAACATACTACGAACTCGGAGTGCAGCTTGGTGCCATAGCTCATGTTCACCTTGGTTCCCTCCTTTCCGTGGGGAGTGTAGATGGTGTTGTGGTCGAGGACAGGCGTGAGCTCCTTCAGCGTTTCGGGAGACACGCCGTTGAACCAGTAGATCGCCTCGCTCTTGATGATGCACGTGTTGTTATGCCAGACCTCGCCCCATCCGTACACGTCCTTCTGACCCTTCATAGCGTTAGTTGGTGCCGCCGCCAATCAAACACGCCCTACCGAGGTAATGCAGCAGTACGGCTCCGTGAAGAACTCGTTCGTCTCGTCCGCGTACTTCGTGTCGGGGTAGATGTACAGGTTGTTCTCCGCTAATCCTCACTCATGACGGAATAGCCCACAAATCTTGGAATGGCCCAAATAGGTCTTGAATCCGCCATAGACGAGCACATTGTCGAAGTCGTAATAGTAGCAGCTGCCATCGTCGTGGTCCAGAGGCCACACGGCGTGATAGTTGGCAATGACGAAATTCTGGGTGATTTTGCTACGCCGTCAATCAACGAACACACCTCGACGATTCCTGCGGTTTGGTGGAGGGTTCGCCGGAATCGTAGGTGGTGATGAAGGGCATGCGGTCCCAAGTGTTGAGCGGACCGTGGTCAGCGGTCTCGCGCACCGTGTTGAACATGAGGGAGTGGTCGACGAGGTTGCCGCCGCCGAAGGCGTCGTTGATGTTGATGCCGGCGCGGGGCACGTTAAAGAAGATGTTGTGGGTCCAGGTGGTGTGCTGGGGGTGTGAGTGGCTGATAGGGCATCACACAGTCATTATTGTCATCACTGCTTTCACATCACAACACAACACAACACATGCATCACATCACTCATCACTGTTTTCACATCACATCACTCATCACAGTCATCACATCACAGTCATCACAGTCATCACACTCATCACATCTCATCACATCACATCACTCATCACATCACTCATCACTGTTTTCACATCACTCATCACTGATAAAGCACATCACCTACAGCCGTCTTGGACTGCATGAAGGGCGAGGACTGCTTGTTGTACAATCCCAACTCATGCAGCAGGTTGTGCTGGATCAGGTTGTCGTGCGGGTGCTCCTCGCGCGTGCCGTCCATCAGATCGCTGCTGCCGATGAACAGGATGCCGCTGTCACTGCCGTACTTCATCTCGTTGTACTCGATCACCGAGTGCGTCACGTGGTTCGTGAAGAACACGTTGTTGTTGCCGTTCTGCTCGAACACGTTGTACTGCACGTGGATGTTCTCCGCGCCGTCCACGAACACCACGCCGCCCCTACCACTCACTTCTCCCGCCAACTCCCACCGGTGCAACGCCCAGTCGCCGCCCGAGGGCACCTCGAAGGGCTCCATGTACGTGTTGCGCGTGTACGCGAAGGTCATGCCGTTCAGCGTGATGTTCATCACCGGGTGGTCCGACGTGCCGCGGATCTAAAAACGGGGGGTGAGAGGGGTCATGGTCTGCCACCGCCTACCTCGATCAGGTTCTCCTGCTGGCTGAGCAGCACCGTAGTCATGTCCTCGATGGTGCCGTTGGGGTACAGGTAGAGCCGCTTGTTCGCCTTGTCGTAGAAGTACTCGCCCGGCGCGTCCAGCTCCTCCAGCACGTTCTCCACGAAGAAGGCGCCACCGCGCGCGTTGCCGCGGCACTCCTGGAAGCCGCCCTTGGTCCAGTTGAGACTCACGGAGTCCTCATGACGCTCGTAGCCGTCGACCTCGAACATCCAGAAGCCCCAGTACCCGCCCTGGAACGCGTGGAACTACGGTTGAGCCCGCTCGGCGGGCGTACGATCGCGCCCTCGGGGTGCTGCCACTCGCGCTTGCTCCAGTTGGTCAGGCTCACGTCAATGCCGCGCGGAATGGAGTAGGTGCAGCCGCCGCCGCCCACGGGGTGCGCCAGCGCCCAGTAGGAGATGGCGGGCGTCCACTGCACGGCCGTGCCGCCCAGCGCGATCTGGTAGTTGGTGTACAGCGTCTTCTGCAGCGAGGGCTTGTCCAGGTGGATCTCGTAGCCCGCGGGGAACTCGCGCGGCTTCTGCCACTTGCCGTCCTTGGCGGCGGCGAAGCCGGAGTTGGCGGTATGGTAGCCGGTGTACTCGGGGTTGCCGTTGGGGTAGCGCGCGAGGATCTGGCGCTTGCCGTTGATGAAGAGCGAGGTGAACTTGGAATCGTCAATGTCGATGTCGCTGAGATCGGCGACGTAGATGTTCAGCTTTACGCCGCTGGTCACGCCCTTGGAGGAGATCATGCGGAACTCGCCGTCGATGATGCCGAAGCAGTTGTTGAAGTAATCGCCCTCCTTTTCGTACCACACGAAACCGGTGCACTCCGTGTCCTTGTCGCACAGTGCCTGACACTCTTCCACGCTAGGAACCTTGGAGTAGAACTTGATGCGATCCTTCACTCCCATGCCGGGCTGAGGCGCAATGTCGACGGCCGCATCCTGGTCGCTGAAGACGTCGAACTCTCCCACACGGTAGGGCTTCCACTCCACCTTGGCCTCCTTGGCTCCCGAGAGAACGACCTTCTCGTTGTTGTAGGAGGAGATGGTGAGGTTGTCGTCCACCTTGGTCAGCAGCAGGGGCTTCGAAAGGTAGTAGGTGCCTTCTCTCAGGTACACAGTCTTGCGTCCCTCGATTCCTCTCGTGATAGAGACGGCTTTCTCGAGCGTCTTCACGGGGCGGTTCATCGAGCCATCGTTGTTGTCGTTTCCGTTGGTAATGCTCACGAAGACCGTGAAGCCAGGATCCTTAATCTCAGGAATGTTCAGGGGCTTGTCCTCCTCGGGTCTCTCCATACCACACTGCTGCAGCTGAAGGGCGTCGAAAACAGCGCGATGATTTCCTCTTTCGGGCTGGATGGCCTTGGCGAAGTCATAGGCAGCTTTCTTGATGTGGCAATCCACGTTCACATCCGCCAAATACGGTCTGGACAGATCATGGAATTCCCCGTTAATCCGATTGGGGAACATGCCGATATGTCTGTCTGTCGAGGTGGCAATCACGACAGAGAGCAGAAGCAAGAAGGTATTCATCGTGAACAATAGAGTGAAACACAATTCGAGGGGAGAGTTGGTTTGTCCTCAAAACGATAGAGTGGACTGATTGTGACAAACGGAACAAATGAGTCGGGGTTGGGAACCCATCGGGCCCCCAACTCTAATCACGTTTTTTCTTCAATAAATAGGCGGATAAGATCTAATATAATGAAAGCGTGCAAACACGAGCCTTAAGAGAACCTGCACGGGAATGGAAAAGGACGGTGATCGATACGATGAGAGAATAATCTGACTACAGTAAAAATACCAATCCAGCGGATTGTAGCTACTTTTGTGCACTGGAGTGAGATGGGGGTATTGATCCACTGGATTGGGCCGAAAGTTCTTCTTTTTGCTTCTCTAGACCTGTTCCTTGTATTAGGATTGTTTGCACCTTGCTTTGTGATTGAACACAATTGCACTCGTTTTTTTAAATGGACGTGGGATCTGAACGATCATCTCTCTATCTCTCCATACCTCCACATATCGCAGGAATTGAAGGGTCACGTTCAACGGTCCATGGTCGCCGTAGAGATCAAGAGGGCTGGAACACACTCCCCTATGGTTTTCACACGATTCTGTGTTATCTCACATGGTCTCGCGGCCATGCGTCAATGCGTCCTATGAGGCTGGAGTAGGGGACTTGTCCTACTCTACATTCGATTTTATATATATTCTACATTTAGTTATCTCAAAAGGAGCCTATGGAAGGCAATAGAAGGCGGAATGAATGAAATTGAAGGAGTTGGGAGTATAGAGCGGGGGGATCAACAGGAGCGATTGATCGAGGCTGATCCGATTCGAGAAGAATCGATTCCGTGAGTGGCTCGTTAGGGTTGCATTAGCATCTCCCACCACAGGCCTATCGATACACGCAACAAGACACCAAAAGGATAGAAGAAGTACATTTCGGTACTCCTTCGAAGCCCGACCTTCTCCACACGGAATAATAGAGGAGGGTATGTCAGCAATGGGCGAATGCTCGGACAGCCGAAAGCCGTGAGACACGAAAGCAGTCTTCCCCAATATAGTCGCAATCTGATTGGCTCCTGGATCTTTCGTGGTTCTGAGGATTTATGGTCATAAAATAACTATAGCGAATACTAATGAGAACTGCTTTGTTTATCGTTTGTGCCTCGCTTGTATTTGGTAGGGTGTGCGCTCGTTCCCTTATGATTAGCGATGGCACTGGGATGTGTTGGTAGTGAGGTTGAGGTGACACTGCTTCGTGTCTACCAGGGTCTCTCCAACGAGGAGAAGCTTAAGATCTACCAGGGTACCACTATTAATGGTGCGCTGGTCTTCCAGACCCCTACTGTCACGGTTCCCGGCTCCCATACGTACACATTCTGTGCGGAGCCTGGCCAGTACCTGCTCTACATGACCGATACCTACGGAGATGGCTGGACCACGGGTTCTACTGCCACCTTATCTACTGATAACGGGGTTATTGGCTCCTTCCGTCTTCCAAATGGTTACACCGGAAGTGAAGTGATTACCATTTCGCCTATTGTCACCGCCGAGTGGCACTACAGCAACGAACCCCAGACCTCCACTTCCTGGACGACTGGTGCGACTTCCTGGCCCGTTTCTGCTGAGTTCCCCGCCGTGTCCACTGTGACCCGTTACTTCCGCTCCACCTTCACTCCCGAAGCTGGTAACTACGGCATCCGTATCACGGTCAACACTGATGTGGGTTTCCGTGTGTTCCTGAACGGTGTGAAGGTCCTCCAGTGGGGTCTTCCTGAGGGCGAGATCACTCCCACCACCTACGCCACCAACTCCACGGAGACTACTACGCCCTTCATCATTTCCACGACGCTGGCGATTTCCGGTTCGACCAGTCAGGCTATTGTTGGTGTGGAGGTGCACGCGACCCAGCAGAAGATGAGCGGTGCGGAGACCTTCTCTGGCCGCGTGTCGCTTATTAGCGGCCCCAAGGATCGTCTGGTGGACGCGGGTGGTTCCTTCTACTCGTACCCGCAGAAGACGGGCAGCGAGGGTACCGACAAGCTGTTCGATAACGATCTGTACACCAAGTGGTACTTCGAGCGCAGCGACAACGACCCCAATCCTTGGGTCGTGTGGACCTTCGGCGACTATCAATGGGAGCTGATGAACCAGTACGAGCTGGCCACCGCCAACGACGTGCCCACCCGTGACTGCCGCTCGTGGAAGATTTACGGAAGCATGGACGAGACCGACTGGGTGCTGCTGGACGAGCAGGTGGACATTGAGTGGACGGCCCGTTACCAGAGGAAGGAGTTCACGATCGAGAACTACGTGGCGTACCACGCCTACAAGTGGGAGTGCACGCGCATCGACCCGCCGGCCGTGTGGACCCTCTCCATGCAGATGAGTGAGTGGAACCTGCTGCTGACCGACCAGCCGTTCGTCACTCCCGGCCTTCACTACCCCCAGGACGAGTACACCTGGTCCGTTGTTCTGGACACCGTTTCCGTGTCTCCTTCCTCCGTTGGCTTCAGCAACTTCGCCATCGCCGGCCCCGAGGGTGTCACCCTCCCCACCGGCCTGACCTTCAGCACGGCGAACGGAGAGATCACCGGCACTCCTCTGGCTCCTCTGGCCGCCACGGTCTTCACCATCTCCGCCACGGGCTCGGATGGCCAGAGCTACACGACGACGCTGACCATCACGGTGAACGGCTGCGACCTGCCCAACAACATCCCCGTGATTGCTGAGAAGACCAACCCGGCGATTGCTTCCGAGCAGTGGCAGTTGAAGAACAGCGAGGGCACCACCATCATGTCCTCCACCTCCAGCACCAGAATGTGCATCCCCGCGGGCGACTACAACCTCGTGCTGTCCTCCTCCTCGGGCACCACCTGGGCGGACAACTCCTACCTGACGCTGTCCACCACCATCAACGGCAACACCTTCACTCTCGCCAAGACCCGCCTGACCATCAAGATCCAGGACACGATCAAGCTGCCGCTGATCTACCCCGTCGCCACGGCCGCGCACACCTCCTTTAAGTACGTTGCCGACGGTACGGTGCCTGAGAACTGGTTCGCCACCTCCTTCTCGGATGCCCAGTGGACCGCGCTGGACGACGCCAACCGCCCCGCGACTCCCAACAAGATCCAGCTGTTCCGCACCACCTTCAACGTGGCGTCCGTGACGGGCTACCACGGCTTCGAGATGCAGCTGAAGTACCGCGCCGGCGTGGTCGTGTACCTGAACGGCGAGGAGATCTACCGCCGCAACCTGCCCGCTGGCGCCATCAGCAGCAGCACCACCGCCATCGGCGGCGAGGCGTCCTCCTCCTGGAAGACGGTCTCCGGCGTGATCTCCCAACTGATCGCGGGCCAGAACACGCTGGCCGTGGGTATTGTGACCCTGACTGAGAACGCCATGGACTTCGACGCGGTGTTCCGCATCATGGGCGAGACCATCCTGATCACCCGCTACTGGAGCTACACCACCATCAACTCCTCCGACAACCTGTTCGACATCAACTCGGCCACCACCTTCTCCACCGCCTTCTCGACGGCTGCGCCCGCGATGGCCGGCATCAAGTTCACGAACCGTGCCGAGGCCTTCAACGAGTACTGCCTGGTGACGAGCAGCGCCGTGGCGGACCACGATCCTGCCGACTGGACCATTGAGGGCAGCAACGACGACGAGACCTTCGAGACGCTGGACACCCGCACGGGCGTGGTGCTGTCCGGCCGCGAGACGGAGTACTGCTTCTACATGGCGAACAACAAGAAGGCCTTCTCCACCTACCGCATGAAGGTGACGGCGCTGCACAGCGCGACCGCCTCGTCCCTGTCGCTCTCGCAGTGGAACCTCTACATCGAGGACCTGGCCTCGCTGGTGGTCCCCGACCTGAGCTTCACGCCCTCGACGCTGACCGGCTACACGGGCGCCTCCTTCCCCAGCTCCGTGTGCTCGTCCCCCTACTACAATTCCTTCACCATCTCGCCCGCGCTGCCCGAGGGTCTGTACCTGGACCGCATGAGCGGCGTGATCTACGGATCGATGGCCCGCGAGTACGCCTCCACCGTGCACACCATCACCGCCCTCAACCACCTGGGCGAGGAGAAGACGACCACCGTGACCGTGGCGGTGCAGGCCTGCGCCGGCGACCACGTGTTCTTCACGCTGATCTTCGAGTTCGGCTCGGACGCCGCCAGCTGCTCGTACCAGCTGAAGGACCGCGCCACGGGCAGCATCGTGGACTACCGCGACGCGTTCATCAACGACTACACGCTGACGATCCCCATGTGCAGAGCGGCCACCACCTACAGTCTGGTGCTGAAGAAGACGGACACCTCCGGCTGGGGCAGCAACAACGTGAAGGTGCAGCTGGCCGACGGCTCCATCCTGCTGACGGAGTCGCTGGCCGCCGGCGCGGCGGAGAAGGAGTACCCCTTCAACCCCGCCTACTCCGTATACCCGCAGTGGACCGCGTGGCGCTACCTGTACGGCAGCGCGCCCGCCAACTGGAACAGCGACGCCTCTGTGAGCGCGCAGTGGGAGACGGCCAGACCGGAGTCCTTCCCCGCGGCGGACCGCATCACGCAGTACTACGTGCAGACCTTCGAGATCCCCTCGCTGGCCGCCTTCGCCTCCATGGACATCACCGTGACCGTGAAGGCCGGCGCCATTGTGTACCTGAACGGCCAGGAGATCCGCCGCGTGAGCCTGCCCGCGGGCAACGTGGACGGGAACACGTCGGCTGAGTCGGAGTACCCGGCGGCGACGATGATCGTGACGGGCGTGTCGGTGCTGCGCAACCTGCTGAAGGAGGGCGAGAACGTGCTGGCCATCGAGCTGCACCGCTTCCTGGTGAACGAGGACGTGAACTCCTTCGACGCCTCGGCGCTGCTGATTCTGGACAACATGTACATGCTGAAGGACGGCTTCGGCACCACCAAGCCCTCTGCCACCGGCGACGAGGGCAGCGACAAGCTGTTCGACAACAACTCCTCCACCAAGTTCAGCGTGGCCGGCTGCGTCGGCACGGAGTTCATGTGGGAGTACGCCAACGGCCGCCGCGAGGCCATCACCAACTACGGCCTGGTGAGCGGCAACGACTGCAACATGCGCCACCCCTCGGGCTGGAAGCTGTCGGCGTCGAACGACGGCCAGACGTGGGTGATCCTGCACCAGACGCAGAGACAGTACTTCTCGCTGTACAACGAGCAGAAGCGCTACGACATGTACAACACGGAGGCCTACAGCATGTACAAGGTGGAGGTGACCGAGTGCAACAACGAGGCCCTGGACTCCCAGCCGTGCGGCGAGCAGTCCTTCCAACTGGCGGACTTCTATCTCTTCTCCAAGCGCATCGACAGAGCGTACTGCGCACCCGAGGACGACTACCCCGGCGCGCTGGAGGGTGAGAACAGCTACAAGGCGTGCCCGGCGTACTACGAGGGCATGAAGTTCCGCACCTGCACGGAGGGCAAGTTCTCCGAGGAGACGGACCTGTGCAACGTGCTGGCGCCCGCCAGCATCGTGTACCCGCAGGAGATTTACAACTTCGTGGCCAAGAAGAACGTGGGCAGAGTGGTGCCCACGATCGCCGGCGCGGAGGTGCGCGTGTACTCCTTCCCCGAGCTGCCCGCTGGTCTGAGCATCGAGGAGTCCACCGGCGCCATTGTTGGCACGCCGACGACGGTGACGGAGATGAAGAAGCTGACGATCACGGCGGCCAACAAGGCCGGGTCTGTTTACACCACGGTGTCGATGTCTGTGGAGGAGGCACCGATCAACTGGGTGCTCATTGGAATCCTTATTGCTGTGGGCGTCATTGTGATCGTTGCCATTGTCGTGTTGATTGTGATGATGAACAAGAAGAAGAGCGCGAAACCCAAGATGGCGAAGAGCTCGAAGGCCTCCAAGGCGGCGCCCAAGCCTGCTCCTGTGAAGCCTAAGGCTGCTGTTAAGGTTTAGTCCTGTTTGTTACAAACATGTTATGAGAAGGTTAGTAACCGCGACTGCGCTGCCGTTCAATGAACTCCTTGAAGTAGTCCGCATCTACAACTGAGGAGAATGACAGTGAACAACTCTCCGCTTCCACCACCTCGTTGCCCTTAAACCCGCCGACAATGTCGATGTCCTCCAGCTTGGGAATGTCTACATCAGACCCGATCCACATAGCACACTCTTCAGCACAATCTTCTTCATGTAGTCGAATCCGAAGTCGCTCTGCACATTCAGCAGCGTAAGTGATGGTAGATCTGCTCCTCAGCTTCCAATCTCGCCTCTACCCTTCATGATCAGCGTCGACTTAGCATCATAGTCGCCCCACAGCGCACCATAGTTCAACACAATCTCCTCCAGCGCGGGCAGGTCTATTCATCACCACCCCCCACCTCCCCCACTTTCGAAGCGCACCAGCGTGACAGGATAGAAGGAGCTGTCCATCACACTCACCTTCTTCAGCGCCGGGATGTCCACCAGCTCGAACTCCTTGCCCTCGCGGAAGCAGTTCTTCTCAAAGCTGATTGTCTCCAGCGCCGGCGTGTCTATTCGTCACATCCGTCGTTCACACGCACCCTCCAGCTTGAAGTGCCGGTAATACATGCATGTGTTGTTGTCCATGGAGAACTCGCGCAGCAGCGGGCACCGGCGCAGGGCGAAGGAGGCGGTGGGCGAGTCGACGATACAGCAGTCATGCTCCATGTGGAAGCGAGATAACCGCGGGAGGTCCGCCACCTCCACCGTCGCCACGCGCGAGAAGCTGTGACACCCGACCGAAATCGAGGCCAGTTCTGCAAATCCAGAAATCGTCAGGGATTTCATGTCGTTGCCCGTGTAGCTGGCAACGGTCAGCTCCGTGATGGCGGCAGCCAAGTCGGCGACAGAAAACGGGACGCTTTTGGACGTCCACAACATATCCGAGTGGTCTTCCACGATTTCTTTGAACTTTGGCGCGTCTAGGAATGAACCTCCCCTTTT
>QWCN01006271.1_pt1 | contig 11106 bp, 7 predicted proteins | sample 1972711 | NCBI WGS metagenome assembly QWCN01 (sample SAMN09866707, study PRJNA288562) | Human gut metagenome isolate term1_stool, whole genome shotgun sequencing... | isolation source: gut | host: Homo sapiens | place: USA: California | reverse complement strand
ACTGATCACCTCCCATCTGTTCAAATGAGCAGTGGGAGCTGACCGTCTACTGGTATGCTCTCTCTTTATTTTTATTATACGCCAGAATGCCGCATTTGTCAAGGGTTTTTTTGCCGGAATACGCGGCAATTTTTATGCCGCATCAGGCAAAACAGTCACAATATGCACCAGAAATTTCATCAGCAGGGTGGCATCATCGGCATTGACCTCGCCGCTGGCATCACAGTCGGCATTCTGATACTGCTGCTTGTTCAGCATTACCACACCAGAAACCGCCTTGTTGGTCAGCACGGCATCGGATATATCCACCTTGCCGTCCAGATTGACATCACCATAGAGCACACTGCCGGTATCCGGTGCGGTGGTCGTAGGTGCCGGAGCAATTGTAATTGTGATCGTACTGCCCTGCACCAACGGTGTGCCTTTTTGTCCGTTCACATTATCCAGCCACATGGCATCGGCACCACTGGCGGCACGTGCAGACAAGTTGACCACATAGACATCTCCTGCCTCTGCATCGTCCGGCAGCCGGAACCGAAGCGTTCCGATCTTTCCTGCCGGAATATTGCTGATCGATGCATTTACCAGCCAGACAAAACCGTCCGACTCCGCACTGGAGTACTCACCATAGTCAGCACTGCTGTCCAGATACGTCAGACGGCTGTCCCAGCTGATGCCGAAGTTCAAAGCGGAACACTCCCGATCAATATAGATCGGAACGCTCACAATGTGATCCTGCTCGTATTCATCTACGCTCACTTCCACTCTTCCCAGCGAAACCGTCAGATTCTTTTGCAGCGGCTCCGCTGTAGTGCTGGTCGCGGTAGTTGTAGTCGTTTCCGCAGTAGTCGCAGTGGTTTCCTCTGTGGTGGTAGTAGTCATCGTTGTCGTCGTTGTGGTTGTTGTCGTTGTTGCAGAAGTGGTTGTGGTCGTGGTGGTCATCGTTGTTTCTGTGGTGGTAGTTTCTTCTGTGGTCGTGGTAGTTTTCTCCGCACCGGTAATGGTGATCGAGCCACTCTCCCCCTGCATCTTGCTGGATTCTCCGGAAGTGCTGATCCAGTAGCTGCTTTTGAGTATGCGGAAATCCACCGAGAACGTATCCCCCGCCTTGGTATTCTCCGGCAGCTGATAGGTGATCGTGCCGATCCAACCGGCTTCCTGCTCGGTATGCGACAGATACACACGCAGCAGGTACGAAGTCGAATAGCCGCTGCTGGCAGAAGACGTGATGATCTTGTCCCCGAAATCGCACTTCACATTCGTCAGACTGGGATTGTCAACGACGTTAAAGTTCATATCGCTAAAACTCTGGCTGACATAAAGGGGCATTTCCACCCGATAGTTGTTCGCCTGCAATTCCTCCAGCGACATTTCCAGATCCGCGAATTTCAGACACATGGTGTCCTCCAATTCGTTGGGTTCGGTGGTGGTCACAGTAACATTGTCGTCCACAGTAACAGAAAATGTATAGGAAAGACCGTTAACTACAGCAGTCAGCGTTGCCGTGCCGTAGCCCACAGCAGTGGCAGTGTTACCGCTGACGGATACCACATCGGTGTCCGAACTGCTCCACGATACCGGTTCCTGTAGCGTAAAGCCTTTCCGGTTGCTGTACCGGATATTCAGCTGCAAGGTCTGGGTATCGCCGTAAGACATGACACTCTGCACAGAATCGTCCATTACAGTCACATCACTTGCGGGAACCTCCAGCTTCTGGATACACTCCCCATAGGTGAAGCTGAGGCTGTCCGAACCCTTGCCGGAACTGAATTCCGCACAGGTGGTATTGGCATAGGTTGCCGTAGAGGTGTAGAACGCACCGATACCGATATAGCGGCTGCCAGGAGAGACCATGCTTCTATAGTGACCGGCGGCACTGCTGCTGCTGTCGATCAGATAGGACTCCTTCTCGCCGTACCACTGCTCGATACCATGCAGCATATTCTTCTCACGGTTCCATGCAAGACACTCTCCGTGAGAAGCCGTCCCCGCCGGTGCCTGAATGGCAAAGCAGCTTTCTCCGTTGGTACGCACATGATCTTCTGTCTGGGAAGCCTCTGCGGCACGGATCCGTGCGATATACTCCAGTCCGTCCGACCACTGGATCGGCTCATAGTCGCTCATAGTCAGGCTGCCGCTGCCGTCAGGGTTGGGATAGCCGTTCTGGCAGGCTTCCAGCCGGTAGCTGTTGATTAAGTCCAGTGCCTCGCTGATCTGGTCAATATACGTGCCCTGAATGCCGATCAGCAGGTTGCCGGAACTCCCCTGCGATACGTCTGTTTCCAATACCGGCAGTTCTTCCGCCGAAGCAAAGCTGCCCAGCGACAGCCCTGTACAAAACAGCACCGCGGAGAGCAGCACCGCCATAACTCGTGACGGCAGGCTCCTGCTGGTGTTTGCGGTATGCGATCGTGTTTTCATCTTCACCAAACTCCTTTCGAACATATGGCATATTCTTCTATGTCTATTATACCACAAGTCAAATAATGAAATGTGAATTTTTCACGACCTTTACAGAAAATTCCGATTTTTGGAGGAATCCACAAAGAAAAAAGCCGCCAAAGGCGACTTTCTTGCAAAATGTATAAATACTGGAAAATAATTTTCCATTTTTGATTAGAATAACACAACGTGGAGTTCTTCCGGCAGCGTGTCCTCCGATGCTCCGCAGCAGGACACCACATGCCCGCTGTCCGGCCGGAACTGCCGGAACTGCCAGCCCTGGGGGTGGCGAATGACATCTTCCCCGTCCAACGCAAACACCGCCGTGTGCAGCGGGTAGGAGATGCCCACGCCCAGAGCCTTGACAAACGCTTCTTTCAGCGTCCAGAACCGGAAAAAAGTTTCGTCCGGCTGGGGGCTTTCCATGACAGCGAGCACCTCATCCGGTGTAAAGGAACGCCGCAGCACCCCCTCCCGCAGAGAGCGAATGCTTTCGCAGTCTACCCCCAGCGGAAACGCCGAGATGCCGCAGACTGCCAACCCGCGGCAGTGGCTAAGGTTGAAACAGATCTCCTGCCGCTGTGGAAAAAAAGGCTTGCCGCGGGAGTCGCAGGCAATTTCCAGCAGGGGCAGCCCGTAAACCTCCTGCACCGCATACGCCAGCAGCCGGTAAGCGGTTTCGTGTTCCAGAGCCTTTTTGCCGGCGGGAACGGGGGCGGCGAATAGGTGCATGGAGATTCTCCTTTCGTGAGGTGAGGTGTAAAACGTTGACAAATAGATGAGTGGGCTGCCAGCCCGACTGAAAAATACCCCTCAATTGATAAAATAGTCCAGCACAGACCGCAGCGTTTCGCCGGTGCTGTCCCGCGAGATCACATTCTGCACCATGACCGGATCGTCCGTGATGATGCTGTCCACGTGGAGATTGCACAGACTTCGCACCTCGGACATGCTGTTCACCGTCCATGCGAATATCTGCTTGCCCTGCTGGTGGGCGGCGTTGACTACCTGACTGGTGACGAACACCTTGTTCAGACTGAACGCGTCCGCATATTTCAGGGAGTAGAACTGCCCGTATGCCACGCTCATGAGATAGCCGGTACGAATCTCCGGATTGGCTTCCTTGACCTTTTTCAGCGAGCCGTAGGAAAACGATGTCACATAGCAGGCATCAGTGTACTGATACTGGGTGATTAACTCTGCCACGTCCTGCTCCAGCGTATCGGAACCGTGCTTGGTGGGCTTGATCTCGATGTTCAGCTTCGCCCGCTTGTCCACGAATTGCAGCGTTTCTTCCAGCGTGGGGATTCTGGCGTTGGCATACGCCGGATCGAACCAGCTGCCTGCGTCCAGATTCTGAATGTCCGCATAGTCCACGTCCCAGATGTCCTTGTTCACACCAGTGGTGCGTTTCAGATTGGAATCGTGCATCACCACCAGCACGCCGTCCCTGGTCTGCTGCACATCCAGTTCGATGAAATCCGCCCCCACCGAAATGGCATCAGAAAAGGCGTAGAGGGTGTTCTCCGGTGCATCGGCAGAAAGTCCCCGATGTGCCATAACGGTGGGATTCTGGAACAGTGCCAGACGGAAATTCGCCTTGCCGGTGAAAACGCTGTACACATACGAAAGGTTCAGCCCCAGAGCCGCCACCGTAAAGCAGCATGCCGTCAGAACTGCCGTGCTCCGGCGAAACGGCTTGGCACTCCGGCTCAACGGGATCGGTTCCGGAAGCACCACCTCCGGCATCTGCACACAGCGTTTCTCCAGCAGAGCCGTCAGGTGTGCCATGCAGATCGGCGTGGCAAAAAACGAGAAACTCCACAGCACGATCTGAATCAGCAGTTTCAGGATCCGCATTGCCTGCGACATAATGAGATCATCGCTGCCGGTAGCACGAATCACCATCAGCACGACCACTGTAATCAAACACAGGAACACCAGCAAAGCGGCGAAATAGCAGCAGTTCCACACCAGCACGGAGAAGAACGTCTGCCAGAAACGCCCCCGCACCAGCTGTACGCTGGTGGCTCTGGCACTGCGGTAGCTGCACTGGTTCTGAGTGAACAGCACGCTGGAAAATACCCAGCGAACAGAAAGCAGACAGCACAGAATGATCGCCGCCACATAAATCGGCAGCAGGAATTCCTTTTTCGTCATATAATAGGCGAGAAAATCCGGAATGCCCATTGCGGTAAAAATACCGGAAGTCGCCGAAAACTGCATCAGCGGAATCAGCACCAGCAGATGCAGCACCAGAAACGGTCCGCCGCCCCGAAAGAAGTGCAGCACCGACTGCAAACCGGAACGCACCATTCGTCCCAGCGTGGTACGGACTTTCTGAAAGCGGGACTGCCGGAAACAGGTACAGACTGCCGCAATTTCAAACAGGGTATACAACACCGCCAGCAGCAACAGCACTGCCAGCAGCAGAATCGTCCACGGGGAACGGAGAAACTGCAACAGGTTGGATGTGGTGAGATATTTCAGCTTCGCCAGATGGATCGCCAGCTGGATCAGGCCGGCACATGCCGGTGCAATCACCAGCAGCGTCACCAGTTTCCAAAGAATTTCAAACAGTATCAGCGGTTTCCAGTGTGCTGTCAGCCGCCGCATGCCAACCCAGAATTGTACCACAGAAGTCCCTCCTTTTCCGAACAGCACCGCCGGACTTGATACCATGCCGCCGCAAATGTTCTCCTGTTCAGTTTAGCATATTTTTTACCAGAAGTCAATGCAGCCGCAAAAATGAACACGCCCAGTCCCATTTTTCTCACCCATAAATTGCATAGGCAACACCGCACAAAGTCGCCAGACGCTCTTTGTGCGGTGTTGCCTTTACAGAACCAAAAAGCGGCACAGAAATTCTGTACCGCTTTTCTTGTTCTAAACTTCAAAAAGCTTACTGTAGCAGCCCCTGATTCAGGAGCATCTGCATCAGCAGCAGAACGTCACAGTTGTCCAGATACCCGTCACCGTTGATGTCAGCACTTTGAGATGCGGCATCTCCTGTGGGAATCTGCCCCAGCAGCATGTGATTCAACATCACCAGATCAGACAGATCTGTCTGATTGTCGACATTGACATCACCGGCAGCTTCGCCGCCGCCGGATACCACACTAACGCTACAGGTATGCACCTGCCCGTCATACAGCACCGACACCTCTGCCGTTCCCACACGGTTGCAGGTGAGCATGATTTCCGCGGAGGTGTTTCCAGGAGCAAGCTTGACAATATCTGTATCCGAACTCATCCAGACACAGTCGTCCCCGTTGCCCTCTGCCGGATAAAATTGCAGGCGGCTGGTTTGTCCGGCACGTACCCGCAGTGTTGTCCGGTTCAGGTGGTCAGTCTTGATTGCAGCGGTATATCCTGTGGTAGTCGCTGCTGTAGTTTCTGTAGAAGCCACAGTGGTTTCTGTCACCGTTTCCGTGGTAGTTTCTGTGGTTTCCGTAGTCGTTTCTGTTGTAGTTTCGGCAGAAGTCGTTTCCGTAACAGTGGTGGTTTCTGTTTCCGAAATCGTCGTTTCTTCCGTCGCGGCGGTCGTTGTCACAGTGGTTTCTGTTTCGGTAGTCTGTTCCGCCGAAGTGGTCGTTTCCGCCGGTGTTGTGGTTGCGGCTTCCGTGATTCGGATCGAGCCGGAAACCAGTGCCGGAGAAGAACGGGAACCGTCGGCGATCTCTACCGTGGCTACTGCACCAGTAGGCGAGATCGATACCGCAGACAGGTCGATCACATCGCCTGCCTTGACGCTTTCGTCCAGCTTGATCTTCAGCACGCCCAGCGTGGTGCCGCTGTAGACATACCCGCTGCTGGGGTCTACGCTGTGGAATTCCAGCCAGCCGGAGCTTACCACTGCACTGGACCGCCGGCTAAAGTCGTCCATTACACCGATCTGATCGATGTCCACACTTTGCAGTTCCTTCGCCTGTGCAATGGTTTCGTCATAGAAAACGCCCATAGACAGATAGGACACACCGGTATTCCGTTTCAGGACAATGGGCACATCTACCACATAGCTCTTGAGCCACAAATGATAGGTATCAATTTCCACATCGCTGATCTTTACGGTTGCCGCCGCAGTCAGCTCGTTTGCCGACACCAGACTGATGGTGCCCTTTTGCATGTTCAGGTCACCAAAGGTGCCCTTGGTGCTGACGATAATCATGCTGTCGCCGTCGGGGCTCAGTTCCTGCGGATTCAGCGTGATCTTGTCGCCCAGCGATATATCCGACCGCACACGGAACGTCAGCGTACACAGTGCCGTTCCTGTAAAAGCATCATAGGGGCCGCGATAGAGAAACTGCATCCAGATGCCGTTGTTGTCATCGGAATAGGATTCGATCATGCCCAGATTCTTGGTATCATCACAGGTGCAGCTGACAATGCTCAGGTCGTTAGTGTCCCAGCTGACACCAAACGCCAGCATGGTAAAGCAGCTGTTTGACGTGATCGTAATCGGCACGGAGATCAGGTGATCGCTCTGCTCCAGATCTTCCATGGAAATGGAAATGTCCGGAATCGTCACCTTACCGAATGCAAAAGAATTCGCCGCCTGGGTGGAAGTGGCAAAAATTCTGCCGTTGTTGATGGTCAGCGTACCCGCAGTGCCGGAGCGGTTGGCGACCGATGCCTCTGTATCTCCATCACTGCTGCAGCCGGTAATGTCATAGATCGACCCCGGCTTCGTATTGTCCGGTACTGTGAACCGCAGCGTACAGATGTCGCTGCCGGTATAGGTGCTGTCGGCAATGACATGGATCCACCCGACACCGTTTTGGTTGTCAATGGTGGGGATCAGAGAAAGCCCTTCCGGTATATCGCCCGACGGCGGTTCTGCCGTCATCTTGCTGGCATCCCAGCGGAAGCCAAACACCATGTCGCTAAAGCCATTGTTCGCTTCTGCGGTCACCGGCACTTCTACCATATAGTCGTTCTCATCCAGATCCCGCATAGAAGGTCTGACTTCTCCGATCTGCAGTTTTACTTCCGGCACAACGCTGTCCACAATGGTGATCGTACCGGAAACAATATTCAGGTCATGTGATTTCATCGTCTTGTCTTTGTACAGAGCCTTGTTGTCGGCATAGTCCGCATAAGCCCCTTCCAGCACAAATGTATCCCCCACCTTGACATCCGGATTGATCTCTGCTGTCAGGGAACTGATATTGGTTTCCTTGCAGTCGTTCTCAATGAACATCATCCAGATCTGCCTTTTGTCATTGGCAATGGTGAGAATCGGCAGCTTCATGTTGCCGGTAGAACGTGCACCCTGCACAGACATGCGTGTCACATCCCATTTTACACCAAATTGCAGAACGGTAAAGCCGGGGTTATTGGGCATGGTGACCGGCACAGTGACCATATAGTGGTTTTTGATCAGCTGATCCAGCTCGATCGAAATGTTCCCTATAATAATATCGCCGGAATTGTCGGCGGACTGCTGTGCATCTGCCCCGTCCGTTACCTCCGGTGTATTCCCCTCTGTCTCTGCCAGTGCAGAAACAGCTTCGGCTCCGCCCGCAAGCACCAATGTTGTGCATACCAGAAATACTGCCATTAAAATCGCCATCATTTTTTGCCAAATGCGTTTCATCGTGTATCCTTCCTCTCATTGCTAAATCGGAAAACGCACAGAACCTTCTGTCTAATATTATAGCACTATTATACATTTTTGTCAACGGATTTCAGGCTTATTTGTATGAATGTACAACTGCCGAATTCGTTTTTTGTGTATTTGGTGCTTTTTGGTGGATTTCCCTCTTTATAGTTAGTTTACCATACCCTGCATGCTCTGTCAATTGACGGAATGGATAAAAGAACTTCGCTGATTCGTGTATTTCTTATGCGGATTTGTGGGATACAATATTGACATTTTCCAGTGCAACGTACAAAAAAACCGCACCGCTTTCTGCTTGTACGCAGACCTGCGGTGCAGTTTTTTCGAATTGTTTAAAGGACAGCTCACTGGTGCAGATAGGACTTTACCAGAGCCTGTAACAGTTCGTCCCGATCGATATGACGGATCAGGCTTCTTGCATTGTTGTATGTGGTTATGTAGGTGGGATCCTCGGAGAGAATGTAGCCTACAATCTGATTCACCGGATTATATCCCTTTTTCGTGAGTGCATCATATACAAGCATCAGCGTTTTCTTCATTTCGATCTCTTTTTCGTCATTGACGGAAAACGTCATTGTTTTATCATACATGAAAATTCTACCTCCTTCGGAACTTGGATACTCTTTTATTATACCCGAATTTTCGTAAATGTACAAGGGATTCCCACTTTTTTTGCCGTTTTGCATTTGAATGCACCTTGTTTTTTGTGCAACATGACGAATCAACAGCCGATTTCCCAAAGGATTCCCTATGTAGCCGGAGGAAAAATCCTCCGGTACGCGTGTTCAGCACTCTGTGCCGCAGCGTTTGACAAAGGAATCACAGTTGGTGCATTCCGGTACAGTGGGGTTGGATTCGTGAGTGCCCACACAGATGCAGTCCAGACCGCAGTAGTTTTCGCTGACCATGTTGTGCTTGCACTGGGTCACGGAACAGTGAATGTTGCTGTTTTTCTTTTTGATCTCCATAATGATCGCTCCAGTTCTGAAAGAAGTTACCGCCGCAGGTTCCGGCGAACGGTACACTTTCAGTATGCCCGAAGCGGGCGGAGTTATGCAGGAAAATTTTAGGCAACACCGCACAAAGCTTGTGCGTAAGATGCGTCGTCAGATTTTTCGGCAGATTGCGTGCAAAGCCGCCAGACGCTTTTTATGCAGTGTTTCCTTATTTCCCGTTTTCCTTTTTCCACTCCAGATATTCCTCATAAGTGCCCTGCCGGTCGATGCAGCCTTCCGGTGTGATCTCAATAATGCGGTTTGCCACAGTTTCCAGAATCTCGTGGTCGTGAGAAGACAGAATGACTACGCCCTTGAAGTTCACCAGACCGTTATTGACAGCGGTGATGCTCTCCAGATCGAGGTGGTTGGTAGGTCTGTCCAGAAGCAGCACATTGGAGTGGAACAGCATCATGCGGGCAAACATGCAGCGAACCTTTTCGCCGCCGGACAGCACCTTGACCGGCTTATAAATATCATCGCCGGAGAACAGCATTCTGCCCAGAAAGCCCCGCAGGAACGTTTCGGTTTCGTCCGATGTGGAATACTGGCGGATCCAGTCCAGAATGGAATCATCGTTGTCGTTGAAGTATGCGGAGTTATCCACCGGAAAATAGGAAGTGGAAGTAGACACGCCCCATTTGAACGTACCCTCGTCCGGCTGTTCTTCCTCCATGAGAATCTTGAACAGCATGGTGATCGCCTGTTCGCTCTCGCCGATAAACGCCACCTTGTCGGTACGTCCCAGCGTAAAGCTGACGTTGTTCAGCAGCTTCACGCCGTCCACAGTCTTGGAGATACCGCTGACCTGCAGCACTTCCTTGCCCAGTTCCCGATCCATATCGAAGCCGATAAAGGGATAGCGGCGGCTGGACGCAGGGAGTTCTTCCACAGTCAGGTTGTCCAGCAGCTTCCGGCGGGAAGTCGCCTGTTTGGACTTGGACTTATTGGCGGAGAAGCGGGCAATAAAGGTTTTCAGTTCGGCGATTTTATCTTCAACCTTTTTGTTCTGCTGTTTGATGAGCCGCTGCATCATCTGGCTGGATTCGTACCAGAATTCGTAGTTGCCCACGTACATTTTGATTTTGGTATAGTCAATATCCACGATATGGGTGCAGACATCATTGAGGAAGTGGCGGTCATGGGAAACCACGATAACGGTACCGAAGTACTCGGACAAAAAGTCCTCCAGCCACGCAATGGCATCAATATCCAGATGGTTGGTCGGCTCGTCCATGAGGATAATATCCGGATTGCCGAACAGAGCCTGTGCCAGCAGGACTTTCACTTTTTCATTACCGGAGAGGTCTGCCATTTGCTGATAGAGCAGTTCTTCCGGCAGACCCAGCCCCTGAATCAGCTTGGAAGCGTTGGATTCCGCCTCCCAGCCGTCCAGTTCAGCGAATTCCGCTTCCAGTTCAGAAGCCAGAATGCCGTCCTCCTCGGTAAAATCCTCCTTGGCATAGAGGGCATCTTTCTGCTGCATGATGTCGTACAGCCGCTGGTTGCCCATAATAATGGTATTCAGAACGGTATAGGCATCATAGGCGAAGTGATCCTGTTTGAGGACACTCATGCGGAGATTTTTCGGAATGGTCACTTCACCGGTAGTGGGTTTCAGCTGACCGCAGAGAATTTTCAGAAATGTGGATTTTCCGGCACCGTTTGCACCGATAACACCGTAGCAGTTGCCGGGGTTGAATTGCAGGTCTACATTTTTGAACAGCGTATCGCCGCCGAATTGCAGACTAACGTTAGAAACAGTAATCATAATTATCATATCCTTTCGCGGGCGGCGAGTCGCCGCTGACCTTACGCCCCAATTTCAACTGTGAAAAGGGTAGTGTTACGGCGGCGGCAGCCGCCTGTTTGCCCCGCCGGGGGATTTTTGCGACGTGTAATCTTCGTGTGATATTTGACCTTGTAGCACAAGGAAAACGCGAACTCTTTTCTTTTTTTGCTTCTTTTTTCTTTTCAGTAAAGAAAGCGGCGAGTCGCCGCTGACCTTACGCCCCAATTTCAACTGTGAAAAGGGTAGTGTTACGGCGG
>QWCN01010537.1_pt1 | contig 11108 bp, 8 predicted proteins | sample 1972711 | NCBI WGS metagenome assembly QWCN01 (sample SAMN09866707, study PRJNA288562) | Human gut metagenome isolate term1_stool, whole genome shotgun sequencing... | isolation source: gut | host: Homo sapiens | place: USA: California | reverse complement strand
AAAGCCTATGTGGCTGCACCCATGCGCTGGTGCGGCACCATGCTGGCGCTGAAAAATCACCTGCCCGGCCTGCGCCCCTACAGTGCGCGGGTGATCTGTTCCTCCTACCTGCCGGACTGGCGGCCGGGGGTGGATTACCGCACGGTGTACAGTGCCCACAAGGTCCTGGGCGGCGGCGTGACCATCGACCTGATCCATGAATGGGATTACCTGGTCGATCTCTTCGGCGTGCCGGAAACAATTTGTAATATACGCGGAAAATATTCCGATTTGGAAATTGATTCTGACGACCTTTCCATCTATATTGCCCAATATCCCACCCTGCTGGCGGAAGTGCACCTGGATTACTTTGGCCGCACCTACCGCCGCTCCATTGAGCTGTTCTGCAAGGATGGCAGCTGCGTGGCGGATTTTGGTGCCGGAACGCTGACCCTGCCCAACGGTGCGGTGGAACACTATGAGGAGGACGTCAACGAGCGCTACCTGCGCGAGATGAATTATTTCCTTGACTATGCCGCCGGGGAGGAAACCGAGAGCCTGAACCCGCCCGCCACGGCACTGCAAGTATTAAAACTGACATTGGGGGAACAACAATGAACCGTCTGTTGATCACCATCTGCGGCCGTGCAGGCAGCAAGGGCTTTAAGAACAAAAACCTCAAAACCTTCTGCGGCCACCCGCTGGTGTATTATTCGCTCAGCGCCGCCGAGCTGTTTATCAAAAAGCATCCCGAACTGCACATTGACATTGCCCTAAACACCGACAGCCCGGAGCTGGCCGAATTGGTTGCCGCCAAGTACCCGGAAGTCATCTTCCTGCCGCGCGGCGAGGAACTGGGCGGCGACCGCGTGCCTAAGATGGCTGTCTATCAGGACAGTCTGCACCGCATGGAGGAACGCACCGGCCAGCCGTATGACTGGTACATGGACCTGGACATCACCAGCCCCCTGCGCACCGAATCGGACATCGAAAACGCCTTCGCCAAAAAACAGAGCCGCGATGATCTGGATCTGGTGTTCAGCGTGTGCGAAGCCCGCCGCAATCCCTGGTTCAATATGGTCAAAACTGTGGACGACCATGTTGAACAGGTCTGCAAGAGTGAGTTCACCGGCCGCCAGCAGGCTCCGGATGTGTATGATGTAAACGCTTCCATCTATGTCTTCAAGCGGGATTTCCTTGCCACCAACACGGACGGCATGCTGTGGCGCGGCAAGATCGGCATCAGCGTGATGATGGATACCGGCATTATTGATATCGACTCGGAGCACGACTACCTGTTGATGGAAGCCATTGCCCAGCACCTGTATGCCCATTACCCGGAGTTTGCCGCTGTGCAGGAGAACATTCGTGACTGACCTGGCGTTCAATCTGATCATGGACTGCGGCCAAGCTATGCTGGCCAATGGCGGCGAGGTGTTCCGCGCGCAGGACACCATGGAGATCATGGCCCGCAGCTTCGGCATTGTGGATTTCCATGTTTATGTGCTGACCAACGGCATTTTTGCTTCCGCCCAAAACGGAACGGTCAGCGCTGTGCGGCATGTTCCGGTGGTTTCCACCAACCTGGGCCATGTGGAGGCCATCAACGCCATTTCCCGCCGTGTGGCGGATGGCGAACTGGACCTGAACAGCGCCCAGCTGGAATTTGAGCGGATGAAGCGGATGCCCACCCTCTCCCCACTGTACAACTGTGCAGCAGGCACCATGGGGGCCGGCTGCTTTGCCATGCTGTTTGGCGGCGGCCTGCCGGAAATGCTGGTGGGTGCGCTGGGCGGGCTGCTGGCCTCCGCCAGTTCCTGCGCGCTCAGCAAGCACCATATCAGCCGCATTTTCCGCGATATGCTTTCCGCCATTGCCGGCACGCTGACCGCTTTGATTGCCCAGCTGGTCTACCCGGCCCTGCAGGTCAACTTTGCCATCATCGGCGCGCTGATGGTGCTGACCCCCGGCGTTGCCTTAACTATGGGCATCCGTGATATCATCAACAGCGATTATCTTTCCGGCACCATCCGGCTTGTGGATGCCCTGCTGGTTGCGGGATGCCTGGCTGTCGGCGTCACTCTGGGGTATACCTTATTAAACACAGTAACGGGGGTGGTATGGTGAGTGCTGCTCCTGTCTGGTTTACCATGCTGGTTCAGTTTGTGGTTGCCATGGTTGCAACCATCTCGTTCGGCATCACCTTTCAGGTGGGCCGCCGCCATTACTGGACTTGCGGTTTTGTGGGGGCCGTTGGCTGGACGATCTACATTGCCTGCACTGCCCTTGGCGGTATGACCGCCCCCATGGCCACACTGATTGCCACACTGCCGCTGGCCGCGCTTTCCCGCTTTTTTGCCATCCGGCACAAGGCCCCCATCACGGTATTTCTGCTGACCGGCATTTTTCCCCTGGTGCCCGGCGCGGGCATTTATTACACGGCTTACTATTTTTTGCGCAACGACCGCGCCCTGTGCACCAGCAAAGGCATTGAAACCTTAAAAGTTGCCGTTGCCCTGGCCCTTGGCATTGCCATCGTATGCTCCATCCCCCTGCCCAAGCGCCACGCCGCCAGCAGGCAGGCAAAATAAAAAATATGAAGCCCGGTGCTTCTTTGATATGCTACCCCTAGAGTAGACAGAGAAAAAACTCTGGAAGCTCTGGGGGTATTTTCATGTCAAGGATACAACCAAAAACGCAGCGTTCCATTATCGCGCACAAAAGCACCTGCGCACCGTCTGGTTCGATTCCTCGCACGGGATACACGAAAAAACACTCCAGCATAAGCTGGAGTGTTTCTGATGACACACGCGGGAATCTCCCGCGGGCTAAAAAACAGTCCACTGGACTGTTTTTTGTGCGCTGCGGCGCACTGCCCTGTTCGATTCCTCGCACGGGATACACGAAAAAACACTCCAGCATAAGCTGGAGTGTTTTTTGGTGACCCGTGCGGGAATCGAACCCACGTTAACGGCGTGAGAGGCCGCTGTCTTAACCGCTTGACCAACGGGCCACGACCGCAAAAGATTGCTTGTATAATATACCAGATGAAACGCGGTTTGTCAACATATTTTTCAGGGCGAATGGGATAAAATGGAGAGAGATTTTGGGCCGGCAGCGTTATTCGGAAAATGTACGGTAGGTCACTGCGCCCGCAGTCGAACTTCAGAGGCCAACCAGACCGCTGATTCGGCTCTTGAACCGGAATAAGCCGTTCCCTACAGAGCTTTTTATAATAGGCAGCAGGCAATGCAAGCAATCTGTAGGGCGGGATGCCCTCATCCCGCCGTGGAGAAACCTCTTTATCGACTGTGGCAAGCACTGCAAATGATTTGTAGGATTCGATGCTCGCATCGGGCTGTTGCCGCTCACCAAACTATACCTGCCAATTCCGCAAGGTTGCTGCGGGCTGATGACAAGCATCTGCCCCTACAAACAAAATCAAGGGCAATACCGCATAATTCTAAGTGCCGATACGGCGAGCGAGGACCCGACATTATCGAGCATTTTGGCAACGCAGATGCCGTGCCGCAGCCGCCGGAGCGGTGCTTAAGCCGTAAGGCGGGAATTGTGCGGTGTTGCCTTTACTTTATATATTCCAACCGCCAAAGATGTGGTATAATGTGTGGTACGAGGGCTAAAATACAAAAGAAAAAAGCCTTAGCTAACGCTAAGGCTTTTTGGTGACCCGTACGGGAATCGAACCCATGTTACAGCCGTGAAAGGGCCGTGTCTTAACCGCTTGACCAACGGGCCTAAGAGATACAGGATTTTGCTAAAACAGCAAGCAACTTACCAGTCACGACTGCAACCGGCCCCCAAGTATTTTAGCGAAACCCTGCATTGATGGTAGCGGTAACTGGATTTGAACCGGTGACACTTCGGGTATGAACCGAATGCTCTAGCCAACTGAGCTATACCGCCATGTGGTGTGCATCTCAAACGGTGCTTCATTAGTATACGGGTTTCGGCACCATTTGTCAAGCATTTTTTTGAATTTTTTCAAAAAGTTTTTTTCCCTTTTCTGCGCCGGCAGTGCTGCGGCACAAATAGCGCAGCCATGGGCTTTGCGGGCATCAGCTGGCAGCCATTCCCGGTGTTGTTCCGATTTTTGTTCCTGCATTATACAACAATAGCGCAATAAAGTGCAGTACAAAATTCTTCATTTTTTCAGGTTTCACCCGCTTTGTTCATTTTATTTTAAGCTACGAAACTTTTTGCGGATTTTTCGCATTTAATATATTGACATAGTAGTACCCCAGTGTTAAAATAAGTTAAAAATCGGCGTTCGTTAAAAGTGTGTCGAAGATGAATCATCCGTAACTTTAAGGAGAACACTCGCTATGAAATATTCTTGGCAGCGCCAGATTATTCTGGAAACCATTCAAGAGCATAAAGAGCATCTTTCTGCGCAGCAGATTTACGGTTATGCCCGTGAGCGCTGCCCTCATATCAGCCTGGGCACGGTGTACCGCAACCTGAACACCCTGGCTGATAACGATATGATTGGCCGCGTTGGCATGATCAGCGGTGCCGAATGCTTTGACTGGGACCCCAACTCCCATGAGCATTTTTACTGCCGCAAGTGCCACAAGATCATTAACCTTGATCTGCCGGAAGGCGAGCTGAACGCCCTGATCAAAAATGTTCCCGGCCTGCGTATTGAAGGCCACTGCCTGACCGTGACCGGCGTTTGCGCCGAATGTGCCAGCAAAGAATAACTTTGCCGGGACAAAGCGCCACTGTCCTACCCTTGCAGGATCAATCCTCCCAACTTGTCATCATCTTTTCCTCTCCGCTCTTCCCCGTTTTTGTGGGGAAGAGCTTTTTTGTATCCTTTGGCACTTTTCTGCATCCTTTTTCAACTGCGATATGCGGGCTTTATGCGGCAAATATTCAATTTTGTGAATAAAAATGCAAATAGTCCGTTTTGTTTTTTCCCTTTGTGCCGCAAAACGCAAGCTCTAGAACAAAGTTATCTCTATAAGTTGAAATTTCCTTGTGCAATATGCCGTGTTGCAATTTGTTGCAGGGCGTGTATAATAAGAAACATGAAATGAATAAATATTCAGCCACTTCGGCGGATAGAATTTTGAAAGAGGGCAGTTCTTATGAAAAAGAAAAAGGAAGATATTAAAAAGGTTGTTCTGGCTTACTCCGGCGGTCTGGATACCTCCATCATCATTCCCTGGCTGAAAGAGAACTACAACAACTGCGAAGTTGTTGCTGTTTCCGGCGACGTTGGCCAGGGCACCGAGCTGGACGGCCTGGAAGAAAAGGCCCTCAAGACCGGCGCTTCCAAGCTGTACGTTCTGGACCTGAAAAAAGATTACGTTGAGAACTACATCTGGCCCTGCCTGAAAGCCGATGCCAAGTACGAAGAGTACCTGCTGGGCACCTCTCATGCTCGTCCGTGCATCGCAAAGGCACTGGCTGAGATTGCCAAGAAAGAGAATGCCGATGCCATCTGCCATGGCTGCACCGGCAAGGGCAACGACCAGGTTCGTTTTGAGCTGGCCCTAAAAGCACTGGCCCCCGAAATGGCCATCATTGCCCCGTGGCGTGAGTGGGACATCAAGAGCCGTGACGAAGAGATCGATTACGCCGAGGCACACAACATTCCCCTGCGTATCAACCGTGAGACCAACTACTCCAAGGACAAGAACCTGTGGCATCTGAGCCACGAGGGTCTGGACCTCGAAAAGCCCTCTCTGGAGCCGCAGTACAACAAGCCCGGCTTCCTGGAGCTGGGTGTTTCCCCGGAGCAGGCACCGGATACCCCGTCCTATGTTACCATCCACTTTGAGAAGGGCATTCCCACCGCTGTGGACGGCAAGGAGATGGACGGTGTTGCCCTGATTGAGTACCTGAACAAGATCGGCGGCGAGAATGGCATTGGCCAGCTGGATATCGTTGAGAACCGTCTTGTCGGCATGAAGAGCCGCGGCGTGTACGAAACCCCCGCCGGCACCATCCTGTACAAGGCTCACAACGTTCTGGAAACCATCACCATCGACAAGGATGCTTTCCACTTCAAGGAGTCCGTTGCTCAGAAGATGGGCGAGCTGGTTTACGATGGCAAGTGGTTCACCCCGCTGCGTGAAGCCCTGAGCGCATTCACTGACGACCTGCAGAAGACCGTTACCGGTGATGTGAAACTGAAGCTGTACAAGGGCAACCTGATCAACGCTGGTGTTACCAGCCCGTTCACCCTGTACGATGAGCAGACTGCTTCCTTCGGCGAGGATGAGGATTACGATCAGTTTGATGCAAACGGCTTTATCAACCTATTTGGCCTGCCCATTGCTGAGCGCGCCAAGCTGGCAAAGAACTGGCCGGAAGTAAAGTAATCGCATTTTTCCATTAACAAAACTGCCGCCAGGGAGGCATTGACCCCCTTGGCGGCTTTGGCGTTCCAGTATATACTATAAAAAGAAAAAAGAATCATGATGGTGGACCGCCGTGCCTGCGGCACGGCTCAAAAAAGCCAAGGTCGCAGCAAACATCAGACTGAGCCCCCATTAAAAGGCTGTATCTATTTTATTTGCGTGCGCGGCGCGCACACCAACATGTTTCATTATTCTTTATTCGCTATTCATTACAATAACACCGGAGGTTTTCTTATGCCCCAACTTTGGCAGGGACGTTCCAGCAAAGCGGTGGACAGCCGCGTGAACGACTTTAACTCTTCCATCCGCTTTGATGCGCGGATGATCGAACAGGATATCCACGGCAGCATGGTACACTCTGCTATGCTGGGCAAGCAGGGCATCATCTCCCAGCAGGATGTGGACGATATCCACAAGGGCCTGCAATCCATTTTGAACGATCTGCACAGCGGCGCGTTGGAGATTGACCCCAACGCCGAGGATGTGCACACCTTTGTGGAGCAGACTCTGACCGCCCGCGTGGGCGATGCTGGCAAGCGGCTGCACACCGGCCGCAGCCGCAACGACCAGGTTGCGCTGGATATCCGCCTGAACCTGCGGGAAGCATCGCTCCACTTGCAGGGGCAGATCAAGGAATTGATCCTGACCATCTGCGACCAGGCAGAAAAATCTTCTTCCTATGTTATGCCCGGTTACACCCATCTGCAGCGTGCCCAGCCGGTCACCTTTGGCCACCAGCTGATGGCTTACGCCTGGATGCTGCTGCGCGACCTGGGCCGCATGCAGGACGCCACCGCCCGCATGGACGCTGAGTGCCCGTTGGGTTCCGGCGCTCTGGCTGGCACCACCTACCCGCTGGACCGTTTTTATACGGCACAGGAGCTGGGCTTTGCTGCTCCCTGCGGCAACTCGATCGATGGCGTATCTGACCGCGATTTCTGCATTGAGCTGACCAGCGCCATGGCCACCTGCATGATGCATCTGTCCCGCCTGTCGGAAGAGATCATCCTGTGGTGCAGCTGGGAGTTCAAGTTCATTGAGCTGGACGACGCTTTCACCACCGGTTCTTCCATTATGCCGCAGAAGAAAAACCCGGACGTGACCGAGCTGATCCGCGGCAAGACCGGCCGCGTTTACGGCGACCTGAACACCCTGCTGGTTATGATGAAGGGCATCCCCCTCGCCTACGACAAGGACATGCAGGAGGACAAGGAAGCCGTATTTGACGCGGTGGACACTTTGGAGCTGTGCTTAAAAACCATCACCCCGATGCTGGCCACCATGACGCCGCTGCCCGCCAACATGCGCCGCGCCGCCGCCAATGGCTTTATCAACGCAACGGACTGCGCCGACTACCTGACCAAGAAAGGCATGCCGTTCCGCGATGCTTACAAATGCACCGGCACCATGGTGGGTGCCTGCATCCGGGCAGACAAAACGCTGGAAGAGCTGACGCTGGACGAGTTTAAGCAGTACAGTGATCTGTTTGAGGCGGACATCTATGACGCCATTGACCTGACGCACTGCTGCGAGGGCCGCACCAGTTACGGCGGCCCCACTCAGGCCAGCGTGCTGAAACAGATTGCGGATGTAAAAAGCAAAATCAACTGCTGAACGCTGTAATAGATAGGGGTTTGTTTGGGATGGCTAAGTATAAAATTTTTGTGGATGGTTCTTCCGGCACAACCGGCCTGCGCATTGCGGACCGCCTGGCCGCACGGGATGAATTTGAGATCCTGCACATTTCCGAAGCCGACCGCAAGGATGTAAACGCCCGCGCCGCCGTGATTAACCAGAGCGATCTGAGCTTTTTGTGCCTGCCGGATGCTGCAGCCAGGGAGGTTGTGCCCCTGCTGCGCCCCGATGTGCGTATTCTGGACACTTCTACCGCACACCGCACCGCGCCGGATTGGGTGTATGGCCTGCCGGAGCTGCATGGCAAACGGGATGCTCTGCGCACCGCCAACCGCGTGGCTGTTCCGGGCTGCTATGCCACCGGCTTTATCACGCTGGTGGCCCCGCTGGTGGAGCTTGGCCTGCTGGCTGCAGATTATCCACTGACCTGCCACGGGCTTTCCGGTTATTCCGGCGCAGGCAAAAGCGGCATTGCCCAGTACCGCGACCCGGAGCGCGACATTGCCTTTGAAAGCCCGCGCCCCTACGGCTTAACGCTGGATCACAAGCACCTGCCAGAAATGCAGAAGATCTGCGGCCTTGCGGAGCCGCCGGTGTTCTGTCCCATTGTAGATGACTACTACTGCGGCATGGAAGTTACCGTTCCCCTGCGTCTGGACCTTGTGGGCCACAGCGCTGAGGAGCTGGCCACCGCTTTGCAGGAGTATTACGCAGGCGAAACCATGATCAAGGTGCACGCTTTGGGCACTGCCCCCAAGTTCCTGCCCGCCAATACGCTGGCCGGCAAGGACACCTTGGAAATTTACCCCACTGTTTCCCCCGACGGCAAGCGGATGCTGCTCATCAGCCTGCTGGACAACCTTGGCAAAGGCAGCTCCGGTGCCGCCGTGCAGTGCATGAACATCATGCTGGGGCTGGAGGAAACGAAAGGGCTGGAATTGTAAGTTAGGAGTTAGGAGTTTTCCGGTATGTTGGCCTGCTGGCCGCATGGCACCGCTTTGGTGTGGTTTGTAGGGAACGGTCTTGACTGTTCCGCAGCTGTCTTTACCGGGTGGGTTCCGTTTCTTCTGATTTTTGATGTTATTTGTGGGAAAGAGGAAAAGTAACATGGCAAAGTATAAGGTCATTTCCGGCGGCGTTTGTGCCGCCAAGGGTTTTTCTGCTTCCGGCGTACATGCTGGGTTCCGGGCCAATCCCAACAAGCTGGATCTGGCCATCATCAAGGCGGATGTACGCTGTGCCGCTGCCGGTGTTTACACCACCAACAAGGTGTATGGCGCCCCCATCAAGGTTGACCGCGCCCACCTGGTGGACGGCCACGCACAGGCTGTTCTGGTGAACAGTGGCAACGCCAACACCTGCGCCGCCAACGGCGTGGATCTGGCCAATGAGTGCTGCGCCCTGGTGGCCCAGCAGCTGGGCATTGCAGCCGAGGATGTTCTGCCGGCTTCCACCGGCGTTATCGGCCAGCCCATGACGATTGACCCGTTCGCCCGCGGTATTCCCGCCGCAGCGGCCAGGCTGCAGGCCAGCGCCGAGGGCAGCAGCGAAGCTGCCAAGGCCATTATGACCACCGATACTTACGAGAAAGAATATGCCATTGAATTTGAGCTGGCCGGCAAAACCTGCCGCCTTGGCGCGATCGGCAAGGGCAGCGGCATGATTGCCCCCAACATGGCCACCATGCTGGCGTTCTACACCACCGATGCTGCCGTCAGCCCGGAGCTGCTGCAAAAGGCACTGCGCGCCGTTGTGCCCACTACCTACAACCAGATGAGCGTTGACCTGGATACCTCCACCAACGATACCCTGCTGCTGCTGGCTTCCGGCCTGGCGGGCAACGAGCCTGTTGTGACCGAAGGCCCGGAGTATGACAAATTTCTGGCTGCCCTGGGCGCTGTGGCGGAGCATATGTGCGCCTTGCATGCTTCTGACGGCGAGGGTGCCACCCACCTGATCACCTGCGAAGTGACCCACGCCCCCACCCACGAGATTGCCCGCGCCGTGGCAAAGAGCGTTGTCTGCTCCAACCTGTTCAAGGCCGCCGTGTTTGGCCGCGACGCCAACTGGGGCCGCATCCTGTGCGCCATCGGCTATACGCCGGGGGATTTTTCCATCGACAAGGTCAGCGTGCGCATTGCCAGCAAGGCAGGCGAGGTGTTTGTGTGCGAAAACGCCGCCTACCATCCGTTCAGCGAGGACGAAGCCTATGCGGTTCTGGGCGAGCACGACATCCTGGTCAAAGTCGATATGGGCACCGGCGAAGCCAGCGGCAAAGCCTGGGGCGCACACCGCCAACTCCTAACTCCTAACTTATCTTGCTACTTTTACGTTTGGGGAGCGATTTATGAAAAACGAGGAAATGGCGCTGCTTTTTTCGGAAGCCACGCCCTACATCCAGAAATATCATGGCAAAACCCTGGTGATCAAATACGGCGGCAATGCCATGGTAAACGAGGAATTGAAACTGGCCGTTATGAACGACCTTGTCACCCTGACCCTGCTGGGTGTGCGCGTTGTGCTGGTACACGGCGGCGGCCCGGCCATCAACCAGATGCTGAACCGCGTGGGCAAGGAATCCAAGTTTGTCAACGGCCTGCGTTATACCGATAAAGAAACCATGAGCATTGTGCAGCAGGTTCTGGCCGGTCAGGTCAACAAGGATCTGGTTGCGTTGCTCAAGGGCCGCGGCGTTGGCCTGTGTGGTCTGGACGGCCACACCATCACCTGCTCCCGCAAGAGTGATGTAGACCTGGGCTATGTGGGCAACGTGGAAAAAGTGGACACCACCCTGATTGAGCACCTGCTCAACGATGGCTTTATCCCGGTCATTGCCACGGTTGGCATGGATGAAAACGGCATTGCCTACAACATCAACGCCGATACTGCTGCAGCCGCCATTGCTATTGCCCTGCACGCCGAAAAGTTCGTTTCCATGACGGATATTGTCGGCCTGCTGTATGACAAGGACGATGAATCCACCCTGATCCCCGAAGTGGAGATTTCCGAGATAGAGGGCTACAAGGCACATGGCGTCATCTCCGGCGGCATGATCCCCAAAATCGAGGGCATGGCCGATGCCATTTATGAGGGTGTGCATGAGGC
>QWCN01006270.1_pt1 | contig 11109 bp, 21 predicted proteins | sample 1972711 | NCBI WGS metagenome assembly QWCN01 (sample SAMN09866707, study PRJNA288562) | Human gut metagenome isolate term1_stool, whole genome shotgun sequencing... | isolation source: gut | host: Homo sapiens | place: USA: California | reverse complement strand
GGAAGAGAAGGAGGAGGAGGAGAGCGATGGGCTGAACAGCGAAGAGGAGCAAGAAATCGAGCAGTTCAAGCGAGAGCTGGCGAAGAGAGAGGAAGTGAGGACGGAAAGAGGAGTTTAGGCGTAGATGAAACGCACACAATCGACACAAGACCCCTTCGCGAGTGGGTTTTCGCTGAAGCATTGACGAGTAGATGTCGTGTCCTTCGACAACCCGGAGGTGCAGAGCTTCCTGAGAAGCACATCCTCGATCCAGGCTTCGCAGGAGAAGGAACTCTCCCGCACACAGAGTCTGAAGCGAGCGAACTCCAGCCGGTCTCGGACGCTGGTAAGCCAGAAGGTGGAGCTGTGATTTGAGCATCACAGGTAGAGCATTTCGAAAACTCCGAATACGCTTCCCTCCGGGATCATAAACACGCTGAGCAAGTCGAACTCGCGATCGAACACGACAGTGGTGAGATTTGGCGGAATGACTGACGGATAGACGAATCGCACCTCCTTCCTGTTTTCTACGGCATCCGAGAATGGAGGCGGGAAGAAGCAATCCACCCCACCGCTCTTGTCTCGCTCTTCCTCCGGATTGAAGAGGAGTTCGACCGTCGTGCTGGATAGAGCGGAGGCGGGACGATCGAAGGAGGGAAGGAGGAGTTGATTGTTTGCTTTCTTTTTCATGTTTTCTGGATGAACGGGTTTCGATGACGGGCGTTTCGTCGATGATTGGAAAAGCAATCTTCTATCGCAGAAATGATTTTCAACATCTTTCGAATTCTTGGCGATGTCAGCCACCTGCTGAGCTTCCTCGTTCTCATCCTGAAGATCAGGCAAACAAAGTCCTGCTATGGTGAAGCTGCGCGACCCATATGAAGCGTAGGTATATCCTTCAAAACACAGGGACTCTATTTCATCGTATTTGTGACGAGATACCTCGATCTCTACAAAGTCATCCTGCATCCCTCGAAGCTGTCAAGCGGACTGATTCTCTATAACACAATAATGAAGGTGCTGTATCTGTCGCTCACCCTCTACATTTGCAATCTGATGATGAGAGTGAGCCCCTACCGCACCACCTACGACAAGAACGGAGACACGTATAAGGTCGTTCGCTGGGCGATTCTGCCGGCTGCCATCCTTGCCCTGTTTTTCCACCGCAAGTCGAACAATTTCATCCTCGACGTCACTATTCGCCTCTGCTTTAAGCGTAGTACTTCTGGTCGTTTTCGCTGTACCTGGAGGCCGTGTGCATCATGCCGCAGATCGTGATGCTGCAGCGGTACAAGGAAATCGAGAACCTGACCTCGAACTACGTTGTTTTACTGGGAGCGTATCGAGCGTTCTACATCGCCAACTGGATCACGCGCTACGCCACGGAGAAGTACTACCGCAACTGGATTGGCTGGATCACGGGCACCGTGCAGACGCTGCTGTACTGCGATTTCTTCTACTACTACGCGGAGAGGTGAGCGTGTGTGCGGCGGGTAATGGCATAGCAAGTGGCTCGGAAAGAAGATGAGTCTTCCTACATAGTGATTGGTTCCTGTTGGGCTGTTTCTTGAACACATTTTCTCCTCTCTGCGATCCTTCGAGACTATGTGGAGCTACATCAATTCCTCGCCCGTGGTGCAGGAAACGATGAAGGAATACACGTCCTTTCCCGAGCCCAACGGGAAGGGGGAGAAGACTGGATTGATCGCCTTCGAGGATATCGACACGCGCAGTAGAGTTCGATTCAACGTGTAATTCGTAGACGAGAGGAGCAGTTTGAGAGATCCTTCTGTCTCGTCTCTCGCTCTTCGATGATGTGTAGGTTCAATTCAACTCCAATTTCTGGATGCCGGACGAGGTGTGTTTTTCGTGTTATAGTTGCCAGCAAAAGTTCACGGTGATTAGGCGCAGACATCACTGCCGCATTTGTGGTCAGGTGTTCTGCAGCGAGTGCTGCCAGCTTCGCGACGTGTTTTCAGTGTGCTGCGTTCATCCTAGGGTTTCCTCTTCGGTTTCGCCGGAAGCATTCGCATCTGCAACTACTGCGCGTCGCTGGTGAAGGTACGGACACTAGCTTCCTGCTGATGTGTAGACACAACAATTGGAGGGAATAGCCAAGTAGTCTCTGCGTATCGACTCGAGTGTAGATCCTCTCCGTCAATCCAAGTGGAGGAGCTCCACTTCTCCCGCCGCTACAGCAATCATCTCAACGACATCACCTCCAGCTTCTCCTCGGACATCTCTCTCGAGGAAACGGACGAGATCACGCATAAGGTTCCCGCCGACATTCCCGGTACCTCCGTTCCCTTCACTTCACCCTAGACGACAATTGCACATTCACTCCAACTCCCACTCCGTTCTCCTTCCATCTTCTCCTCACCCCCAGCGGTTGCTTCTTCAAGGACGGCGTCCTCAAGGTCAGCCCCGACATCCGCAGCGATTTGCACTCCTCGCCGCTGCACGACGACCAACAGCTCTTCCTGCGCCAAGGTCTGCTCTGCCGCGGCTGTGAGTCTTCCACCCACCCCTCACTCCCAGACCAGTACGTGAACGCCGTCGCGCGCCAGCTGGTCTCGGACTGCGACCTCTTCACGGGCGCCGTGGAGAAGTGGGTGCAGGTGCTGCTGCGACTCTCGCGCGCCGCCTCCGACTTTTTGACGGAGGAGAACGACGAGGTGCAAGGCCAGCCGCTGATGCTGTCTTCCCTTCGTAGGCTCGCTGGTGTGGGTTCATGCGCAGTGGCGTCGCCGACGACGGAGGAGTTCTCACCCACGGCGGATACATTACCGTCGTTCGCGGCGGCGCTGGAACAGGGGCAGCAGTGCTGGGGCACGCAGATCAGCTCGCTAAGCACGGCGATGAATGTGATCACGGTGGAGGGCAGCCTGCCGGACCAGAGCCTGTTCGTGGACGGCTTCATGATGAAGAAGAACCTGGCGCACAAGGTGCGGTTCATGGCGTGGCGTGACGGGTAGAAGATGAAGCGATGCATCGTGTCGCCGCGCATTCTGCTGATCGCCTGCCCCATCGAGTACTACAAGGACAACTACCAGTACGCCTCGCTGAGCACGCTGCTAACGCAGGAGCAGGAGTGGGTATTCTCTCCCTCCTTCACTGTAGCCACATCCAAATCCTGGTGAAGAAGCTGCTGTCCCTGAGTCCCAGCGTCATCCTGGTGGGCAGCAACGCCTCCAAGCACGCCATCGACCTTCTCCTGCAGGTGGCTTCTTCTCCTCCCTCTCAGCGTAGCACGACGTCTCCGTGGTCGTCAACTGCTCTCTGACGATGCTCAAGCAGGTCAGCAGCATGACAGGCGCCACCATCATCAAGCACCTCGACGACATCGCGCGTACGCCCGCCGCTGCCCGCTGACGTATAGTGCTGAACCCCGACGACGTCGTCGGCAGCTGCGGGCTCTTCACCGTCCGCGACTTCCGCACCGTGCTGCGCGGCGAGAAGCAGGCGCGCTATGTGGACGTGCGCGCGGCCCGCGGGGCTGAGGCATAGGTGCACGCGCGCCGCGCCAGCCACTCCATCGTCACATACGTCTGCTTCGAGTGCTGCACGCGCAGTCGCGGCTGTTCGTCCACGCGCGCCGCCTGACCCGTAGGCTCCGTGTGTCTGCGCGGCGGCGACGAGGCGCTGCTGGAGATGGCGCGCAAGATCCTGCTGTACCTGGCGCAGATGCGCCTGTCGCTGGAGCGCGAGATTGCCTTTTACATCGACATGGGCATGACCGCCACCTCGCTCGCACTCGCCACCGAGCCCGTGCTGTTCGCGAAAAAGGCCCAATTCCTGGCATCCTCTCCCAACATCGTGTTTGGCAAGTTTGCGACCTGCGATGCGATGACGGAAATAGTCCCCATTTCGTGGACACGAACAACCACAACGACTTCTTCGCGATCGGCAAGCTGCAGCCGCTGCAGACCAACAACATCATCTACGGCTTCGTCCGTCTCTTCAACGGCATTCAGGTGGGCTTCTCTCATTTAGTTCACTTGCAGTGCGCGCCGCCCGAGATCAAACGCATCGACTTCTACAGCCAGAATGACCGCTACTTCGGCAGCTTCCTCCGCGACCTGTGCTTCAACAGCCGCGCCGTGTGCGCCAAGCAGGCCTCCACGGGCGAGGTGACGCGTAGTCCCAAGTGTCAGAAGCCGCTGTTCTTGCACACGACGTGCATCCTCCACGGCGGGTTCTGCCTGCACGTCACCTCCTCCAGCGTCGGCACGGGCCGCAACACGAGCGCGTCGGTGCGTGGGTGGAGGTAGTTGAAGGGAGTGACTGTGAGCGTAGTCGGTGCAGGTGCGGACAGGAGACGACGCCGGAGGTGCTGTCGCAGTCGACGCTGTACCTGTCGATGGGCGTGGTGCTGCAGCTGCTGTTCTACGACTCCTGCTCCAAGGCGCCGTGTGGCCACAACCTTTTCAGAGACCGCGTGAGTGGCGCGTTGTGGCTGTCATCTCCAGACGCTCTACTTCCTGCAGGGCAACACGCTGGCCACGTTCTCCTTCGAGCAGAGTCGCTGCTACGGGATCGTCAGTTCGCCGTCGCTGTCGCTTGGAGCGAGCATCGCGCCGATGCTGCAGGAACAACTGCAACTGTTCCTGAGCATGCAGAACAAGGTCTTCTCCTCCTTCATCGAGCAGATCTCCTCCTGCATCGTGGGCGTGCATTCCACACCTCACAGCTAGCAAGAGGAGGAAGAGGGCTCGTCGCGGCTCGTCGCGCTCAAGAGCCTTCTCAGCCACATCAGCGAGGGCGCGCGGGCGCTGAACAACGAGTGGGCGCGGCGGCGCGGCGTGAGGCGTAGCGTGCGGTCCGTCAGTCTGGATGACTACAACTCGCTGTTCCTGATCTACCGCCTGCGGCAGCTACTCTTCCGGTGGAGCCAGGTGGCTGTGGGCTGGGCGCGTGAGGCGTAGCGCTGGGTGGACTCCTTCAAGCAGATTATGCTAAGCACCGCTCCCAAGGCCATGCCCGCTGTTAGGGATGCCGTTAAGGATGCCGTTAAGGATGCCGTTAAGGATGCCGTTAGGGAAGCTGGTGTGGAAACGGTTGGTGAAGCCGTGAATGAAGCGGTCGTGGAAACGGTTAAAGAAACCCCCACTGTCAGTGAGGCTCCTGAGCAAGCGCCCGAAACGAACACTGCCTCGGCTGACAACCCCGCTGAGCCCTCAGCCGAGACCCCAACCGAACCATTAATGGAGTCGCCAATGGAGACGTCACAGAACGAGGAACGCAGACGCGTGCACTCGCCGCGCACGCACGAGCGGGAGCTCTCGACGGCCAGCTCCTCCTCGCTCATCTCCAACAGCACCGTGATCGCCCTGATTTCCGTCAATGGTAGATCTCCTTACCACCAGAACTGTTCTTCGGCAACCCGCAGCTGCCGCCGGACCCCGACAACCACTTCATCCCGCTGTGTCTGCAGCAGCCCACCAGCGTGTTCGCGTACGCCATGTCGACGAGCCAGTACCTGGAGGAGTGCCGCGCGATCCGCAAGCTGGTGGACAGTGGGAGCATCGAAGGCTGCTGCTCCAGCGAGCGGTACCTGCTGGACGGCAACGACAACCACGTGAAGGTGGTGGTGGAGGCGGAGGAGAACGGCATGCCGCAGCGCATCGCCTGCAAGATCTTCTTCGCGACGCAGTTCGAGGCGATCCGCACGGTGCGCGATGCCTACGCGTTCGTGCTGTCGTTGAGCGTGTCCTCGGCGCAGGACATGCACGGCGGCAAGAGCGGTGCGTGTGGGTGAGGTGAATGACTCGCAGGCGCGGAGTTCTTCGTTACGGGCGACGGGAAGTACCTGGTGAAGGTGATCTCGCAGCGCGAGTTCGAGATGTTCGCCAGCAACGCGCACACGTACTTCAAGTGGACGTGGCGAGCGGCGCTGACACGCAGGTACATGGCGAAGTGCCTGTTCCACGGACTGCCCTCGCTGTTGTGCAAGGTGCTGGGCATCTACCAGACCACCGTGTCGGAGCCCGGCGGGAAGAAGAGCACCACACACTACGTGGTGGGCGCCGGCCGCGGGCGTAAGGCGTAGGTGATGGAGAACCTGTTCTACAACCAGCGCATCGACTACAAGTTCGACCTGAAGGGCAGCAATCGCAACCGCTACGCGAACGAGGGCGGTGGGCGCGGCGCGCGGGCGTGAGGCGTAGTGGAGGAGAACACGCTGCTGGACATGAACTTCATGGAGAAGCGAAAGGGCATTCCGCTGCCGCTGCATGTAGGGGATGATAAAGGTTGTGAGGGTTTTAGGAATCGTCGAAATCGCTGCTGAATGTGGGAATCATCAATGACACACTGTTCCTGTCGATTATCAACGTCGTGGATTACTCGCTGTTGGTGGGAGTGAACGAGGAGAAGGTCGAAGAGAAGGGAGCGATTTATGGCTAGAATGAGCTGGTGGTGGGCATCATCGACTATTTCCGCTGCTACGACCTGATAAAGAAGATTGGTAGGAAATGGGGTTGAGACTGTGAGAGTATGTAGAGAATGGAGTGAAATCGGTGGGTATGATCATCGGAGAGAAGGAGCCCACGATCATTCCGCCGAATCTGTACAAGAAGCGCTTCCGACTGAGTATGGACAGCTACTTCATCACCGTGCGCCAGAATGGGTGGTGTGAGGAGTAGATGCCAGACCGCTACTTCCAGTTGAAGACGGCCGGAGAGCAGTCATGAGTACCGCTGTGCGTTCCCTTGTTTGTTTCCACATGGCAGTTTCCATTTCCATGTCCTCCGAAAACTCTCCTATTCCTCCGGGTCTGAATGCGCTTCGCGCCTGCAAGCTCTGCAAGCTGATAAAGAGCTACGACCAGGTGGGCTGCTCGTTTGCGGTTCCAATGATAGTTCCTTCACAACGGCTGCGAGAACTGCGAGGATATTCTGCACATGGCTGGAGACGACGAGAAGGTGCGGGAAATGACATCTCCCTATTTTGATGGGTTGGTTTGTATCGTGTTGATTTGATCCGACTAGCATGGTGTCGATTATGGATAGAGAGCACAGTTGGGTGGCATCCTGGCTCCAGAAGAGTGAGCGCTGTTTCTGAAGGATGACGGGTGTAGAGGGACTGATTCCCGCCATATACGCGATCAATGTGACTGGAAGGCTTCCGGATTACGTCCGCGAAGACCTGCAGCAGCGCGGCATGTACATTCCGGAGAACTTTGAGAATTGAATGGTGTTACTATAGTTCTGTTTTCTTGTTCCACACGCATCTTCTCATCTGTTCTTTCCTAGACGATGGAATTTTCCGCAGTGTAAGGAGAGAGTGGATCCTACTCACGTGCAGAGCCCAGAAGATCTTGGCACCCAAGAGAGTGGATTTGAGCAATGTACACACGAACGAGGCCGTGGCGAATCCCCGTGACAGCGAGCACCGCGACCGTCCGTTTGTCATGACGGTAGCCGAGAACGTTCTTTGTTGGGAGCACATGAAGCCTTACGTCGAGAAGTTCTCCCAGCTTCACCTCTACGACAACATGTTGCTTTTTGACCTGATTCTAATGACTAGGTACTCTCCTTCCTACGATGGGCGTGAGTACTTCAAAAAGAGTGTGGCACATTTCCTGTCCACGAAGGTGTTCAAGGTACCGGTGACTCCGGATACGATCATTGCCGTTGATGGTTCGGGAGCTGTGATGGATATTATGGGTGCGGCGTTGCTCAATCCCAACGACGCCTTCATCTGTATGCTTGGAGAGGCGTGGTGAGGGGTAGGCATCACTCCGTGCTACAATTCCTTCAACAACAACTTCTCCCTGCGCAACGGAGGTACGCTGATCCGTGCGGACACGACGAAGAACAACTACGTCATTTCCGAGGAGATCTTGGAGAATGCCTTCAAGGAGGCGGAGGCCAAGGGCCAGAAGGTGAAGATGCTGGTGTTCACGAACCCAAACAACCCCACGGGCACGGTGTACTCGGAGGAGGAGATGCGCCTTGTTCTTCGCTTCTGCCGCAAGCACAACATCCATCTCGTACCGATGGGTGGAGTGTGTGACGCCTAGTTCTCTGACGAGATTTACGCCCTGTCGGTGAAGCCCGAGTCGGAAATGGTGATGGTGGGAGCAAGTGGTAATTGGATAGAAGGAGGACGAGAACCGCTACATCTCCTTCGCGAAGATCCTGGAGAACGACCCCAAGAAGGACGACGTGACGATCGTAATGCCATCAGCCGATCGTTCCTCTGTAGCTGTGGGGCTTCAGCAAGGACCTCGGTCTGTCGGGCTTCCGCACGAGCGTGCTGGTGACGTACAACAAGTCTCTCCACACGGTGCTGAACGAGATGATCCACTTCTGCGAGGTGGCGGGAAATACGCAGAGTTTCGCGGCAAACGTGGGCGTTTCATTGGCGAGGTGATGGACAGATGCTGAGCGACGAGCAGTTCATGGAGGAGCACATTGCCCTGCTGCAGAAGCGCGTGTGGGAGATGCGCCAGCTGGCGGAGAAGGAGTTCACCCGCATGAAGGTGCCGTATTCCCGCGGTTATGCGGGGTTCTTCTCGTGGCTGAACCTGCGTGAGTACCTGAGCGAGGACTCGTACGAGGGCGAGCAGGAGCTGTACCAGTTCATCTACGAGCATGGGAACGTGATCGTTGCGCCGGTGGGTGTTGTTGCATGGATTGAGGCGTAGGGCACCAAGTACAACAGCAACGAGTACGGCTGGTACAGATGGATCTTCACCTGCTACGACGAGGAGGAGATGAAGCTGGCGCTGAAGGGACTGGAGAAGGCGCTGAGGCATGGGCGGCACTTGATAAACTTCCGAAATTTACAGAGTCCATTGCAGTGCTGACACCGGGAACATCCATGAATGCGATCATGACATTTTTGGTAACATTGTGCTTCGGATTGTTTGCATTTACCTGTCTTCTGGGTATGATCAGCTTCTCCGAAATTGCAGCCAACCGAATCCGCAAAGATGCAGTTTGCATTAATATTGTCCGCTGTATTGCTCTGTTTGTTGCGGCATTTGGAATCCTCTGCAACCTTGCCGGACTGGAGCTTGGAAACCTGTGGGCGTTCTCTGATCTGGGAAATATTTTGATCGTATATTTCAACGTTCCTATTGTTTTCGTTGGTGCGAAATGTGTATTCAAGGCGACGAAGCATTATAAGAAAAATGACGGCACTCCGTTTGATTCCAGCGTAGTTGGAAGAAACGACTGTGTATATTGGGATGAAAAGAAAGGGGCTCATTGAGCCCCTTTTCTTTAAAAAAAATGCTAACTTTGCGCCCTATTTGGATTTAATACCATAGGAGCAAAATGCAGAAGATTAGAAACATCGCGATTATCGCGCACGTTGACCACGGGAAAACCACATTGGTCGACAAAATGATTTTTCAAGGAAACTTATTCAGAGAAACAGAAAATACAGGTGATCTATTGCTGGATAACAACGACCTGGAGAGAGAACGAGGGATCACCATCCTAGCCAAGAACGTATCCGTTCATTATAAAGATTACAAAATTAATATTATTGATACCCCGGGCCACGCCGACTTCGGCGGAGAGGTGGAACGCGTGTTGAACATGGCTGACGGAGTATTATTATTGGTTGACGCTTTTGAAGGTACTATGCCCCAAACACGTTTCGTACTTCAAAAAGCGCTTGCCCTCGGCAAGAAACCAATCGTTGTCGTGAACAAGGTAGACAAACCGAACTGCCGTCCGGACTTCGTGTACGAGCAAGTATTCGACTTGATGTTCTCTTTGGATGCCACGGAAGAACAATTGGACTTCACCGTGGTTTACGGTAGCGCTAAACAAGGATGGATGTCCACCGACTGGCATAAACCCACGACAGACATTACCCCGTTATTAGATGCAATCATCAAAGATATTCCCGCCCCGAAAGTACAGGAAGGAACTCCGCAGATGCTAATCACGTCTCTGGAATACTCCTCTTACGTCGGACGTATTGCTATCGGGAAACTAACCCGCGGAACATTAAAATCCGGAATGCCTGTCACCCTCTGTAAAAGAGATGGCGTGACACTGGTTAAAACCCGTATCAAAGATTTAATGACCTTCGAGGGCATGGGAAAACAGAAAGTTGACGAGGTGCAATGTGGAGAAATTTGCGCACTTGTCGGGATCGAAGGATTCGAGATCGGTGACACTATCGCGGACTTCGAAAACCCGGAAGCCCTGGCTCCCATCGCAATCGACGAACCAACCATGAGTATGTTGTTCACCATCAACGATTCGCCATTTTTTGGTCGGGATGGTAAATACGTGACCTCCCGTCACATCAAGGAACGTCTGGACCGGGAGCTGGAAAAGAATCTGGCCTTACGGGTAGAACCGGGCTTGACGGCCGATTCATTCGTTGTATTCGGACGCGGTGTACTTCACTTGAGCGTGCTGATCGAAACCATGCGTCGTGAAGGCTACGAATTACAGGTAGGTCAACCGAAAGTGATCATCAAAGAAGTAAACGGAGTGAAATGCGAACCTGTCGAGGAACTGACCATTGACCTCCCGGAAGAAGTATCGGGAAAAGCCATCGAGATGGTGAACCGTCGTAAAGGAGTCATGACCAATATGGAACATCGTGACGAACGGGTACATCTGACCTTTAATATTCCTTCACGAGGAATCATCGGTTTGAGAAGTAATCTACTTACCGCCACCGCCGGCGAAGCCGTCATGTCCCATCGTCTGAAAGGTTTCGAACCCTACGCCGGAGAAATTGAAATGCGTACGAACGGTTCCCTAATCGCCATGGAAACCGGAGATTCATTCGCTTATGCCATCAACAAACTGCAAGATAGAGGTAGATTCTTCATCAACCCGGGAGACGAGGTTTACGCCGGACAGGTGATCGGTGAAAGTACCCGGCAGGATGACATCGTGATTAACGTGTGCAAGTCCAAAAAACTGACCAATATGCGTGCCAGTGGTTCCGACGAGAAGACAAACATCGCTCCTCCCATCCTTTTCAGCTTGGAAGAGGCTCTTGAATACATCAAAGAGGACGAATACGTGGAGGTTACCCCGAAATCCATGAGGCTTCGCAAGATTTACCTCGATGAAAACGAAAGGAAGAGAAGAAGCAAAACGATAGAATAACTCAAAACCACCTTCGGGTGGTTTTTTTTATTTATTT
>QWCN01006266.1_pt1 | contig 11115 bp, 7 predicted proteins | sample 1972711 | NCBI WGS metagenome assembly QWCN01 (sample SAMN09866707, study PRJNA288562) | Human gut metagenome isolate term1_stool, whole genome shotgun sequencing... | isolation source: gut | host: Homo sapiens | place: USA: California | reverse complement strand
TTCCTTGAAATACGTCAGTATTCCTGCGAAAAAATGTCTTGCGCAACGCAAAAATCCCTCGCTGCCGGTCACATCATGAGTTTTCAGATACACCCTAGGACAAGACTGTGACGTTTGGTTTATACGAAAAAACCAAAACCGAACGCATCTGGTAGGGGCGGGGCTCTGCTCCGCCCAGCAGGATACGGTGGTTTTATAGAGCTTTACGGCGAACTCGTATGCACTTGCCTGCTTAACTGCCGGGGCGATGTGGGCATCGACCCCGACAACCAGCCGTGCGGACACTTACGGATTCGCCGCAGATTTCTGAAAAAAGCACTGCATCCCGCAGGCGGACAGAGTCGTCCGCTCCTACGAACCGACCTGCTGCAAAATAGGCCTTTTAACGAAACAACAGCCGCTCCCGGAGTGAACCGGGAACGGCTGGTTTTATGTCTTTATCGCAGTGTCACGCCGAGGTCGTTTTTGAGCTTTTCCAGAACGGCATTTGTGACGCCGGTGGTGTCCTCGTCGGTGAGCGTGCGGTCGTCCGCGCGCAGCTCAAGGCTGAACGCAACGCTCTTCTTGCCCGGTGCAATGCCGGGGCCGCGGTAGATATCAAACAGCTGGATGGAGCGCAGCAGCTTGCCGCCCGCCTTCTTGATGCAGGCTTCGAGCATACCGACGGTCATCGCCTCGTCGCACACCAGCGCCAGATCGCGGCTGACGGTCGGGAACTTGGGCAGGCTGTGGAACACACGTTCCGGTGCAAGCGCAGCCTGCAGGCCGGTGAAGTCCAGCTCCGCGACGTAGACCTCGCCGTCGATGCCGTAGCCCTCCGCGACCAGCGGGTGGATCTGACCGATCACGCCGAGCTTTTTGCCGTCGATGATAATATCGGCGCAGCGGCCCGGATGATAGCTCGGGTTCTTCGTGTCGGCGATATACGCCGCCGGATGCACGTTCAGCTGTTCGAGCAGCGCGTCGATCTCGCCCTTGAGCGTGAAGAAATTCTCATGCTCGCCATACGTACCGAAGATCATGCGCTTCGGCTCGTCCGGCAGCTTCTGGCCCTCGACCGGCAGATAGATCTTGCCGATCTCATAGAGCTTGACGCCCTTGTTCTTGAACGCATAGTTGCGGGAGAGGATATCCAGCATACTCGGCAGAATGACCGTGCGCATGATGGAGGTATCCTCGCCGAGCGGATTGACGAGCTTGACCGTTTTGCGCAGCGGGCTGTCCGCCGGAAGGCGGATGGCGTCGAACGAAGACGGGGAGACGAAGGAATATGTGATGATCTCGCTGTAGCCCAGCGCTCTTGCCGCCGCACCGGCGGCGTTTTCCAGCTTCTGCTCGTCGGAATAGCCGCCCATGGTGGTCGCGCCGCGCATGAGGGTGGTTTCAATGTTGTTGTAGCCGTAATACCGGGCGACTTCCTCCGCGATATCGGCCATCACGCGCAGATCGGGCCGCCAGGACGGGACCTGGATCATGCCGTCCACGACGGGAACTTCCTCGCGGCGCAGATACTCGATCATATCCGCCTCGGAGATATCCGTGCCGAGCAGCGCGTTGATGCGCTCCGGCTCGAGCTTGACCGTGACGGGCTGCGGAACATAGTTCAGCACGTCGATCATGCCATCCATGACCTCGCCTGCGCCAAGCAGCTCGACCAGCTCGCACGCACGGTTGACGGCGGGGACGGTCAGCATCGGGTCAATGTCCTTTTCAAACTTCGCGGACGCGTCCGTGCGCATACCGAGCGCCAGCGCCGTCTTGCGGATAGAGGAACCGAGGAAGTTCGCGGATTCGAAGACCACGTCGACCGTATCGTCCACGATCTCGCTGTTTTCGCCGCCCATCACGCCCGCAAGGCCGACCGGCTTCGTCTCGTCGGCGATGACGAGCATATCCGGCTGAAGCGTGCGAACATTGCCGTCCAGCGTCGTGAGCGTCTTGTCCTCGCCCGCACGGCGGACGACGATTTTGCCGCCCTTGACATAGCGGTAGTCAAATGCGTGCATCGGCTGGCCGTATTCGACCATGACGTAGTTCGTGATATCGACGATATTGTTGATCGGACGGATGCCCGCCGAGCGCAGACGCTGCCGCATCCACTTGGGGCTGGGCGCGATCTTGACATTGCGCACCATACGAGCCGTGTAGCGCGGGCACAGGTCGTCCGCCTGCACGTCGACGTCAAGAAGCTCACAGAGATCACCCTCCGCGCCGCCCTTGACGACCGGCTCATGGTGCTTCATCGGCACGTTGAATGCGGCAGCCGTCTCACGGGCAAGGCCAATGAGTGAGTAGCAGTCCGGGCGGTTGTTCGTGATCTCGAATTCGACGATGGAATCATCGTTGCCGATGACGACATTCATATCCTCGCCGACCTCGCAGCCCTCGTCGTTCAGAATCCAGATGCCGTCGGCATACGCCTCCGGGCAGTCATGCTCGGTCAGGCCAAGCTCCTTGTAGGAGCACAGCATACCACAGGACTCCACGCCTCGCAGCTTGCCCTTCGTGATGTGGATGCCGCCGGGCAGGTACGAATTGTGCTGCGCGACCGGAACCAGATCGCCCTCGTGCACATTCTGTGCGCCCGTGACGATCTGAACCGGCTCACCGGAGCCGCAGTCGACCATGCAGACCCACATATGGTCGGAGTTTTCATGCTTTTTCATCGACAGGACCTTGCCGACGACGACGTTTTTGATCTCCGCGTCCATGCGCTCGGTCGTCTCGACCTTCTGACCGGCGAGGGTCATGACGGAGTCGTATTCTTTATCCGTAGCCGTGATATCAACGAATTCACGGAGCCATTTTCTCGAAATATTCATGTCGTACCCTCCTTAGAACTGAGACAGGAAGCGAATGTCGTTTTCGAAGATCATGCGCATATCGCTGATCTTGAACCGGCGCATGGCCATACGCTCAAGGCCGATGCCGAAGGCGAAGCCGGAGTAGATTTCCGGGTCAATATCGCAGCCGGCCAGTACCTTCGGGTGCACCATACCGGCGCCCAGCAGCTCGATCCAGCCCTCGCCCTTGCAGGTCGAGCAGCCCTTGCCGCGGCAGTTGAAGCACTGCACGTCGACCTCACAGCTCGGCTCGGTGAACGGGAAGTGATGCGGACGGAAGCGGACAACGGAATCCTGGCCGTACATGGCCTTGATGAGCGTCTCAAGCGTGCCCTTGAGATCGGCCATCGTGATGCCCTTGTCGATGACAAGGCCCTCGATCTGGTGGAACATGGGGGAGTGCGTCGCGTCGACCTCGTCCTTGCGATACACGCGGCCTGGGGCCAGAATGCGGATGGGCGGCTGGCCGATAGCCTCCATGGCGCGGATCTGCATGGGGCTGGTCTGCGTACGCAGGAGGACTTCTTCGTCGTCCGTCACATAGAACGTGTCGCTGCGGTCGCGGGAGGGGTGGTTCTCGGCGATATTCAGCTTGGTGAAGTTATAGTCGGCAAGCTCGACCTCCGGGCCGTCGAGGATCTTGAAGCCCATGGAGATAAAAATATCCTTGGCCTCGTCGAGCGCCTTATTCATCGGATGCCGGTGACCCAGCTGGACAGGGGTTCCGGGGATGGTCACGTCGATGGCCTCGGCCTCCAGTCTGGCCTCCATGGCCTTTTCTTTCAGTTCGGCGCGGACGGTTTCGATTTTTTCCTCAATGGCGGCGCGGACGTTGTTCGCGGCCTGACCCATGACGGGGCGCTCCTCTGCGGACAGCTTGCCCATCGTCTTCAAAACGCCGGTCAGCTCGCCCTTCTTGCCGAGAAAGCGCACGCGCAGCGCGTCCAGCTCCCCGGCGTCCTTGACGCTTTCCAGCGCGCCGAGCGCTTCCTGCCGGATTTTTTCGAGTTGTTCCTTCATAAACGAATGCTCCTTTTCGTGATAATACAAAAAAATAAGCCCTCCGCCCGGAATCGGGACGAAAGACCATGCTTCCGCGGTACCACCCGCTGTTCGCAGAAAAATCTGCGCTGCTTTCTGCCCAGTAACGGCGGCAATAACCGGCGCGTCCTAGTAGGGGAGCGACCCCGTTCAAACGGCAGCTCACGAGAGAAAGCCCTGCGGCCCAACCGGGAGGCGGCTTCCAGCAAAACCCGCCCTCTCTGTACCCGGCCCTATCGGACAGGACAGCTCGATCCTCGCTTTTTCCAGATATCAGATGCATTTTAGCACAACAACCGCCGTTTGGCAACAGCTTTTTCGGAAAAAGCACAGAAAACCCGGCGGCTGTGCGCCGCCGGGAGAAATTTCTTATTGCAGTCCCTTGCCCGCTTTGACCTTGTCGAATTCCGCCTCGATCTGTGCGTCAGGCTCTGCCGTGAGCAGGGAGACGGCGACGATCACGATCACGCTGAAGACGAACGCGGGCAGCAGCTCATAGATGCCGAACATCCCGCCGAGGGGCTTCAGAACGAGCTTCCAGAAGAAGACCATTGCGCCGCCCGCGACCATACCCGCGATTGCGCCCTGATATGTCGTGCGCTTCCAGAACAGGCACAGGAGCATCAGCGGGCCGAAGGCCGCGCCGAAGCCCGCCCACGCAAACGACGTGATGCCGAAGATGGTCGAGTTGGAGTTCCAGGCGATCGCCATGGCGACGATGGTGATGAGTACCAGCGTGATGCGCGAGCACCACATGACCTGCTTCTCCGTCGCATCCTTCTTGAACACGCCGCGATACAGGTTCTGGCTGACGGCGCTGGCCGAGATCAGCAGATACGAATCGGAGGACGAGATCGCCGCGGCCAGCACGCCCGCGCAGGCGAAGCCCGCGAGGATCGGCGGCAGATAGGACGTTGCCGCGTCAATGAAGATATTTTCCGCATCGTTGTTGGACAGATAATCAAGCCCCGCGACGCTGCGGCCCACGACGCCGATGAACACGGCGGCGGCCATCGAGATCACGACCCAGATGATCGCCACGCGGCGGGAGCGGCCCAGTTCATGCTCGGAGCGGATGCCCATGAACCGCAGCAGCACCTGCGGCATACCGAAATAGCCAAGACCCCACGCAAGGCAGGACGCAATGGACAGCGCGCCGTAAGGACGGCCTGCACCAAAAACGTTGACCTCTGTGGTCGAGGGCGTCGCCGTGCGCACCATGGAGAAGAAGCCGTCAATGCTCTTCGCGTTTTCCATGACTGTGTTCAGTCCACCTGCGGAAACGACCGACAGGATCAGGATCAGCACCAGCACCGTGACCATCACAACGCCCTGCATGAAATCGGACGCGCTCTCGGCCAGATACCCGCCGAGGAACGTGTAGGCCAGCACGAACACGGCAGCAACGATCATCATGCCGCCGTAGGAGAAGCCGAACAGATTTGCGAACAGCTTGCCGCACGTGGACAGGCACTGCGCCGCGTAGACGCTGAAGAAAATGATGATAATGAGTGAGCAGATCGTCATGATGATCTTTTTCTTCTCATGGAAACGGTTCGAGAAGAAGTCCGGCAGCGTGAATGCGTTCACGGCGATGGAATACCGGCGCAGCCGCTTCGAAACGATCAGGAAGTTGAGGTACGTGCCGATGGCAAGCCCGATGCACGTCCAGCCCGCGTCCGCAAGGCCCGTCCAATACGCAAGGCCGGGCAGGCCCATCAGCAGATAGCCGGACATATCGGACGCCTCCGCGCTGAACGCCGTGACCCACGGGCCGAGGCTGCGTCCGCCGAGAAAATACGACTCGGCGTCCTTATTCGCGCGCCCGGCAAAATAAATGCCGATGCCGACGACAGCGGCCATATACAAAATCATGGCCAGCAGATGCTGCAGATTTGCTCCACTCATAACGCATTTCTCCGTTTCTTTCTCTTGACACATTACAAATATTCATGTATAATATCAAGGAACTTCATAATATGCGCGTATGATAACACGTTAAAGTGAAAAAAGCAAGAGGTTTTTCAGTATGGATACGAAAAAATATGAGGCTTTTGAAAAAACAGTGGAGCTGCAGTCTCTGACAAAGGCCGCGCAGGAGCTGGGCCTTACGCAGTCCGGCGTCAGCCATATGCTCTCCGCCATCGAGGCGGAGCTTCAGCTGCCGCTTTTGAAGCGCACGCGCACCGGCGCACGCCTCACGCCGGAGGGCGAGCAGATGATGCCCTATATTCACGAGATCGTGCGGCAGGAAAGGCTGCTGCGGCAGGCGGCGGAACGCCTGCATACGCTCGTTACCGGCAAGATCCGCATCGGTACGTTCACCAGTGTCGCCACGCACTGGCTGCCCGCCATGATGATGCAGTTCCAGAAGGAGCACCCGCAGGTGGATTTCCAGCTTTTCAACGGCGACTATCATGATATCGACACCTGGCTCGGCGACGGCAGCGTCGATCTTGCGTTTACAACGCTTCCCGCCCGTCCTGGCTGCCGCTGCACACCGCTGTACGAGGATGCGCTGGCCGCCGTCCTGCCGAAGGGGCATCCATTGGGGCAAAGTCCGGTCTGCCGGGTCGAGGAGCTGGCAAAGGAGCCGTTTATTTCGCTCCTGGAATCCTCCAATCATGACGTGCGCCGTGCGTTTCATGCAGTCAAGGCCCGGCCAAACATCCGCTTTGAGACGAAGGATGATTATGCCGTTATCGCCATGGTCCGGCAGGGACTGGGCGTGAGCATCATGCCGTCCCTGCTGCTGCGCGGCAACACAGACGGCGTGGAGATCCGCCCCATCGACCCGCCCGCCAGCCGCACCATTGCGCTTGCCGCTGCGACCGATGCCCCTGCCGCCACCCGCTTCGCGGACTTCGCAGTCCACTGGGTCAGAGAGAACACATAAAAAACCGGGCCGCTGCGGATTCGCAGCGGCCCGGAGCATTTATTTCCGGCTCAGTCGGGCTTCCATATAGTTGTGCGCGTTAGTTTCAAATTCGTCGGCAAGGGGCGGAAGCTCCACTTTGCCATATTTGCGTTCGAGCGCAAGCTTGAGGATCAGATCGGCCAGCTTCGGGTTTTTGGGCAGCAGACAGCCGTGGGAATAGGACGCGAAGACGTTTTTGTAGCGTGCGCCCTCCGTCCCGTCCTCGCCGTTGTTGCCGTATCCCTCGAGGACTTTGCCGAGCGGCTTCACGCCGGAGCCGAGATACGTCTTGCCGGAGTGGTTTTCAAAGCCGACAATTTTACAGTCCGCCTCGTCGCACGTGAACATATAATTGCCGATCATACGCTGCTCGGAGCCGACGGTGTAAAGATCGAGCGCGCCGGTAAAGTCGCACTGCTTGCCGTCCCAGGTCTTGTAATACTGGCCCAGCATCTGATACCCGCCGCAGATGGCGAGCACGGGCACGCCGTCCTCGATGGCGGCTTTCAGCTCTGCCGTCTTTTCGCCCTTCAGATCGTGCATCAGGATCTCCTGCTCGAAGTCCTGCCCGCCGCCGATGAAGAGCAGATCGCAGTCCTTCGCGGCAAGTTTCACCCCGATGGGGACCGGGACAATGTTTGCCTGCATCCCGCGCCATTCCAGCCGCCGCTGCATACACAGGACATTTCCGCGGTCGCCGTAGAGGTTCAGAACGTCGGGATATAAATGATAGATGTTCAGTTCCATAGCTTACTCCCAGAATTGCTTGTAGCCATACGTTTTGCTGATCGTGCCGCGCAGAGCCAGCATGGCCGTGTACGTCGGCATGACGAAGACCGGCAGCTTATGCGCCGTCGCCTCCTCCATCAGCGCGCCGTAGTCCTTCTGCACGTGCAGCTTTTCCTTCGGGAATCCGGCGTAGAGGAAGCGCAGGGCCATATCCTCCGCACGCGTGCCGGACAGATAGACCTCACGGAGCGTATCGCCCATATCCGTCAGACGTTCAAAGGCCACGTCCCAGATCCAGCTGACGTCGCGGCCGTCCTGTGTCCGGTCGTTGAGACAGGCGGCGAAGACGAACGGCTCGGTCCGCTGCGTCAGGAAGCTCAGCACCTGGTTGCAGCCCGCCGGATTCTTGATCAAAATCATGCGCACGTCCGTGCCATTGATCTCGAATTTCTCCATGCGCCCAAAGCCGCAGGCAAAGCGGGACAGCGACTGCGCCGCCTTCGGAAGATCCAGCCCCATGGCCTTTGCTGCCGCCATGGCCGCGCAGGCGTTATAAATATTGTATCCGCCCGGCAGATTGACCGTTGCGGGGATCTCCGTTTCGCCGTCGCGGAAGACGACCTCGGAGCGCTCCTCGTCGCTCAGAATGACCTTGCTGACGCAGATATCCGGCTTCGGACGGGCATAGCCGCAGCGCAGGCAGCGGTAGCCGCCCAGATGGCCGTAGGTCACAAAGTCGTATTGATATTCGCTCTTGCACTTGATGCAGTACGGCGCGTCGGAGAGGTCCGAAACCTGCTCCTCATAGAGCGGCGTGCTGACGCCGTAGAAAATAACGGGGTTCGGCACGTCGTCGTGCAGGCTGGTAATGAGCGAATCGTCCGCGTTCAGGCACAGAACGGCGTTCGGACTGTTCTGCGCGCCGACGCGCAGCTTGCTGAGCGTATGCGTGACCTCGCCGTAGCGGTCGAGCTGGTCGCGGAAGACGTTCGTGTAGACGATCACCTTCGCGTCGACATATTTGCTGATGAATTTCAGCGCCGCCTCGTCCGACTCAATGAGCGCGTGCGAATATCTGCAACGGCCCGTGAGCGTGGAGTGGACGGCGAATTCCGCCGTGACGCCGGACAGGAGGTTTGCGCCGGATTTATTTGCAAAGTAAGAGATTCCAGCGTCCTGCCACGACTGCTCGATCATGCGCGAGGTCGTGGTCTTGCCGTTGGTGCCCGTGACGATCACGGTCGTCACGTTCCTTGCAAGTTCACCCAGCAGATTCGGGCAGAGCTTGAGCGCCACGCGCCCGGGAAAATCCGTGCCGCCTCTGCCCAGCAGGCGGATCAGGGCCCGGCAGAGCTTGCAGGCAAGCACTGCGGTCATCACTCGTAACTTCATATCACACTTATATCATATTTTTTCGCAAAACTCAACTGGTTACGAAAGATTTACAAAATTGTGCTTGTAATGGTTGTCATAATCTGATATAATGCAGTCGAATTGTCTCGAAAATGTGCCGTTCCGGTCCGGGAACGGAAAAAAGGAGTCTGTAAACCATGCGAAAGGCAAGAAAACCGCTGTGCCTGCTGCTGTGCGCCGTGCTGCTTCTGTCCATGAGCGCGGCCGCGCTCGGCGCGAACAACAACTATAGCAGCTGGTTCCAAACAAACTATGACGAGATCAACAAGCTCGGCCTGATGCCCGCGTCCTTTAACGGCCTTGATCTGACCAAGAACATCACGCGCGGCGAGATGTGCGAGCTGGCTGTCTACGCATTCGAAAAGGCCACCGGCAACGACATCGATATGTCGAACGAAACGTTCACCGGCTTTACGGATACGTCGGATGAGAATATTATCAAGGCCCATCTGTACGGCATCGTCAACGGCTACGAGGACGGCTCGTTCCGCCCGAAGCAGCTGCTGACGCGGCAGGAATTCTTCAAGCTCATCGAGAATTTCTGCACGGCGGCTGCGTTCTCCCCCAAGGCGAAAGACGGCGCGCTGAACGGCTTTGCCGACGCCGGATCGATCTCCGCATGGGCGAAGGAGGCCGCGCAGATCTGCGTGAGCTATTCCTACGTGCAGGGCACGAAGCTTGGAAACGGCACGTATCTGACCCCCAAGGACAACGCCAGCCGGCAGGAAGCCATGACGATGTTCCTGCGCTGCTATAAGACCATCCAGTGGTTCTACGATGAAAACGTCAAGAGCGCGACGGTCGTTGTTGACCAGATCAATCTGAACGTCACCGTCACGAGCATCAGCAAGACCATGTACGTCTGCCAGACGGGTTATATCAACGTCCGCGATTCCTGGACGACCGGCAGCACGAAGGTCGGCGAGCTGAGCTACAACGCCGCCGTCACCGTCACCGGCATCACGACTACGACCTCCGACGGCCACCAGTGGTACCGCATCAAATATAACGGCATTACGGCCTATGTCCGCGCAGACCTGCTTGCCGATAAGAAGGACAGCACCGTCACGCCGGGCAGCGGCTCCGGCTCCGGCAGCGGCGGGACCGTCTCCGGCTCCGGCACAGCCAGCGAGATCGCGAACTTCGCCATGGGCTTCGTCGGCTACAGCTACGTCTGGGGCGGCTCAAGCCCGTCGACCGGCTTTGACTGCTCCGGCCTCATGTACTATGTCCTGACGCAGTACGGCTACTCCATGAAGCGCGTCGCCAACGACCAGATGACGCAGGGCACCTACGTTTCCCGCAGCGACCTGCAGGTCGGCGACCTCGTCTTCTTCGGCTACAGCGGCTACGCGAACCACGTCGGTATGTACATCGGCGGCGGCAACTTCGTCCACGCCTCCACGCCGTCCACGGGCGTCCGCGTCAATTCGCTTGACGAATCGTATTACAAGACCCGCTTCCTTTGCGGGCGGCGCATTATCTGATCGAATCACGATATACCGGCCCCCGGCCGCTCCCAGAGCGCCGGGGGCCGCGCATATCAAAGGGAGAATGTATGGAGCGAAATGAATTGGCGCTTCTGCGCCTGTCTAATCAGTATCTGCTGCGCACAGGGGAGCGGATGGAGGTGCTTCGCGCTATGAACGGCTTTCAGGCGCAGTTCCTCTCCAACGCGCTGTATGCCATGCGCCTGCGCAGTACAGCGTATGACACAGCACATGCGGCTGACGGCCTCGTGAAAGGCTGGACACTTCGCGGCACAATGCACATCTTTGCAGAAGCCGACCTTCCGTTGTTCCTGCACACTGGCTGCCGGTACCGGAGTCGGGACTGGACTGTTCCGTCATTCTGGAACCAGCGCCCGGATTGGGCACTTACGCCGCAGCGGCAAGCATATTTTTCAGACCTGATTGTCGATGCACTTGCGCAAGGGCCAATGACGCGCGAGGCCCTGAAAGCCCGCTGCCGCGCTGCCGGAATGACGCAGGCGGAGGAGGGCAGCATATTCCATCCCTGGGGCGGCGGCATACGCGAGCTCTGCGAGCGCGGCTTTCTCTGCGGCACGGTCAGCGAGGAAAAGGCGTTCCGCCTCTGTCCGGCATTCACACCGATGGAGGAGCAGGACGCACTGCTGGAACAGACGCGCCGGTATTTCACGAATTATGGCCC
>QWCN01006265.1_pt1 | contig 11116 bp, 15 predicted proteins | sample 1972711 | NCBI WGS metagenome assembly QWCN01 (sample SAMN09866707, study PRJNA288562) | Human gut metagenome isolate term1_stool, whole genome shotgun sequencing... | isolation source: gut | host: Homo sapiens | place: USA: California | reverse complement strand
AGGGAGAGGGGAGGAGTTTGAGGAGGGGAGAGGGGACCTTTCTCCAGAAAGGTCCCCTCTCCCCTCCTCAATGCTTAATTCTTTCCAGCCATATCCACGACCCACTGATGCAGGCGCAGGTCATCGGTCAACTCGGGATGGAAGGAGGTGGCGAGGATGTTCCCCTGCCGTACGGCGACGGGGAACCCGTTGACCCGGGCGAGTACCTCCACGCCGGGGCCGACCTCTTCAATGAGCGGCGCTCGGATGAAAACGGCTTCGAGGGGAGGCTGATCCGTTGGATTGCCGTCCGCTGCGGGGAATGGGCACAGCTCCAGCGGAGCCGTGAAGCTGTCGATCTGCCGCCCGAAGGCGTTTCGGCGCACGGAAGCGTTCAAGAGGCCGATGCGCGGCTGCTCGGGATGATCGAGGATGTCCGAGCAGAGCAAGATAAGCCCCGCACACGTGCCGAATACGGGCATTCCGCTTTGGATCAGCTCCCGTACACGGCCCATCATGCCCCATTCGATGAGGAACTTGCCCATGACCGTGCTCTCGCCTCCGGGGAAGACAAGGCCGGAAAGCCCTTCGAGGTCTTCCCTCGTGCGGATTTCCACGGTTTCGGCTCCGCAGCGGAGCAGGGAGCGGACGTGTTCTCGGAAGGCCCCCTGAATGGCCAGCACGCCGATGCGCGGAGCGGACGTTGCGGCCATCGGTTTACCAGCCCCGTTCCTGCATACGCTGTTCGGGCGCGATGGTCGAGATTTCCAGTCCGGGCATGGCTTCGCCGAGATCGCGGGAGACTTCGGCAAGAATCTTGTAATCATTGTAGTGGGTCACGGCTGCGACAATGGCCTTGGCGCGCTTGGCCGGATCTGTGGACTTGAAGATGCCGGAGCCCACGAACACGCCGTCAAGGCCGAGCTGCATCATGAGAGCGGCGTCGGCGGGCGTGGCGATGCCGCCAGCGGCGAAGTTTACCACGGGCAGACGGCCTTCGGCGCGGATTTTGAGCACCAGTTCGAGCGGCGCGCCGTTTTCCTTGGCGAAGTTGGCGACTTCCTCTTCGGGCAGGGCGCACAGGGCGCGGACTTCGCCGAGGACCATGCGGCAGTGGCGCACGGCTTCGACGACGTTGCCGGTTCCGGGCTCGCCCTTGGTACGGATCATGGAAGCGCCTTCGGCGATGCGGCGCAGGGCTTCGCCGAGGTTACGGGCTCCGCACACGAATGGCACGGTGTAGTCGCGCTTGTCTATATGGAAGCGGTCGTCGGCGGGGGTCAGCACTTCGCTCTCGTCGATATAGTCGACGCCGAGGGATTCAAGGATGCGGGCTTCGACGATGTGCCCGATGCGCGCCTTGGCCATGACCGGGATGGTCACGGCGTCCATGATGCGCAGGACGACGGTCGGATCGGCCATGCGGGCGACGCCCCCGGCCTTGCGGATATCGGCGGGGACACGCTCAAGCGCCATGACGGCGCACGCGCCCGCTTCCTGTGCGATTTTTGCCTGTTCGGGGGTGGTGACGTCCATGATGACGCCGCCCTTCAACATTTCGGCCAGACCGGACTTGAGCTGGAACGTGCCTTTCTCCATGATCTATCTCCTTGAGAAGCTGCTGATTGCGTTGATGATGGACGCAACTTAACAGCGCTCCGGAGAACTAGGGTAGCGATCCGGCTGGTCATGGATCAATCTTTTTGGCGAGCGGGACAATGTGGATTGTCATGGTGACAATGTATGGAGGTAAAAAAGAATGCAAATACAGCTTGATGAAGTGTGACGGATAGGGTGTCACCTCAATGTGTACCGTTTCAAAAGAGAACCTGTACCTCAAAAAGACCTGCGAACAGGGATTCAATAAGCACAAAATTCTTTGGAAAGAGAGGGGTGGGGTTTGGGGAGGGGAGGGAAAACGTGGGGGGCTTCCCCCTTCTTCAGAAAAATTTTCCCTCCCCAATGGTTCTACTTGTCTTCGACCTTGCCTTCCAGTTCGGCAATGCGGAACTCGACATCCTCCCAGCGCTGGAGAGCGGCGGTCTGTTCGTTGTCAAGCTCGGAGATGCGCTTGGCGGTAGCGTTGAATCCGTCGGGATCGCGCGCGAAGAAGCCGGGATCGTTGAGCCGGTCTTCCAGCGTATGCTGTTCGTCTTCCAGCGCCGCCATCTTGCCGGGCAGGGCTTCCAATTCGTCCTTGAGCATTTGAAGTTCGCGCTGTTCCTTGAAGGTCAGCTTGCGCGGGCCGATCTTGGCGGGCGGGGCCAGCGGCTTGGGTTTCGGCTTGTCGGTGTGGGCAGCCACGGGCTCGGGGCGCTGGCGCAGCCAGTCCGTGTACCCGCCCACGTACTCGCGCACCTGCCCGTCGCCTTCGAGCGCCAGCGTGGTGGTGACGAGGTTGTCGAGGAACTCGCGGTCGTGGCTGACCATGAGCACCGTCCCTGAATAGCTGGCGAGCAGCTCTTCAAGCAGTTCCAGCGTCTCCACGTCCAGATCGTTGGTGGGTTCGTCGAGAACCAGCAGGTTGGAGGGCATGGTGAACAGCTTGGCGAGGAGTAGGCGGTTGCGCTCGCCGCCGGAAAGCGTGTGCACCGGAACCCTGAGCCGGTCCGATTCAAAGAGGAAATCCATGAGGTAGCTGGCCACATGCCGCTGCTGCCCGTTGATGGTCACGGTGTCGTTGCCGTTCGCCACGTTGTCCATGACCGATTTTTCAGGATCGAGCGAGGAGCGGAGCTGATCGAAATAGCTGACTTCGAGCCGCGTCCCGTGCCGGATGGAGCCTTCCGTGGGTTCGAGCTCGCCGAGAAGGAGGCGGAGCAGGGTGGTCTTGCCCACGCCGTTGTTGCCGATGAGCCCGATGCGGTCCCCGCGCTGGATGATGGTCGAAAAGGCGTTGAATACGCGGTAGCCGTCTGGGTAGGCGAATCCCGCCTGTTTCGCCTCGATAACCAGCTTGCCGGAGCGTTCCGCCTCCTGCGCGAGCATGGAAACGACGCCCTGACGCGACACGCGGGCCATCCGTTCGGAACGCATGGCCTGCAGCGCGCGGACGCGGCCCATGTTGCGGGTGCGGCGGGCCTTGATGCCTTGCCGTATCCACGCTTCTTCCTGCGCGAGCTTCTTGTCGAAGGCCGCGGCCTGTTTTTCCTCGGCGTCGAGGCGTTCCTCCCGGCGTTCGAGGAACTGGTCGAACGTGCAGGCATAACTGTAGAGATGGGAGCGGTCCACCTCTACAATCCGCGTGGCGAGGCGGCGCACAAAGGCGCGGTCATGGCTGATGAAGACGAAGGTCTTGACCCGCCGGACGAGAAAATCTTCCAGCCATGCGATGGTCTTGATATCCAGATGGTTGGTGGGCTCGTCGAGCAGCAGGTTTTCGGAGGCGACGAGGGCGCGGGCCAGCGCCACGCGGCGCTTGTTCCCGCCGGAGAGCGTGGCGAAGTCCGCCTCGGGATCGAGCCCGAGCTGGTTGATCGCCTCAAGGATGTCGCCGTGGCGTTCCCAGCCTTCCCCGGTCTGGAGGAGATTGCGGGCCAGCGCCAGCTTGGCGGCGGAGAGCTGATCCTCGCGGCCCGTGGCAATGAGATGGGCCGCGGCCAGCGCTTCGCCTTCCTTGCCGAGCCCTGAGGCCACCACGCCGAAGACCGGGCCGCTCCAATGATCGGGCACGGCCTGCGGCATATGCCCGAACGTGACGCCCGGCGTGCGGACGATGGTGCCGCCGTCGGGCGTGAGGTCGCCGGACAGCAGGGCCATCAGGGACGACTTGCCGACGCCGTTGCGCCCGACGAGACAGACCCGTTCACCCTGCTCCACATGCAGGTCGGCGGTATCGAGAAGCGTCTTGCCGCCCAGATTGAGCGTGACGCCCTGTAAACTCAAAAGTGCCATGAACTCCCTCGCAGGATACGCGAAAACGGATCGCGGGAACGTTTGTTGCGTAAGAAAGAGCGCGGCGGGAACGCTTGGGGGGACCTTTCCGGCCGCCCGGAGCGCGCCGCGCGGCGCTGACGGTACGGATTCTGTCCCGAAAGATATGCCGCTTCCTTAAAAGAAGCAAGGACTTCGCTTTAACTAGCTATAATAACTTTATTCATATCTATTTTTCCGCACCAATCTGCACCAAATTGGTGCAGGTGGGGATAGCCTCTGCTGCGCGTCGCTGTGATGATGCCAGTGCATGAGTATAGAAGGCCCCTGTCGTTGTAATGTTTTTGTGTCCCAGTTGCGCGGCTACGGCGGCAATGTCTACGCCTTTTGCCAGCATTTCTGACGCTGTGATGTGACGAAGGGCATACATGGGCATAGACACCCCAACTTTTCTACACGCGCTGGCCCATGCCTCTCTGTACATATCTATCGATACTGGTTTGTCTTTTCTGCTCCTGCAAACAAGCTTATAACCCTTCACTTTGTCAGATTGGAAACGCTCCCAAGCTTCCGCCATATATGCTTCTGGCGGAAATACTGTTTTGGTGGTATTTACTTTCGACATGTAGACGCATACGGTTCTAGCCTTCCAGTTGAATGCCGACCACTCCAGACGGAAAAGTTCGGACACGCCGGGACGCAGACATAGGGCAATGGCGGTTTGGGCTGCCCATTGAAGCCACGGCGGGAGCATAGGAAAAAGTTTGTGGAAGTCTTCCAGCGTTCCCGTCCGTGGCTTGTTTTTTGCGCCTGGGAGTTGCCGATATTTCCCCCAAGGATTCTCGTGGAGCAAATCCTGTTCGACGCACCAATTGATTGCGGCCTTGAGTTTTGAAACGTAGGAGTTGATGCTTGTCATAGTCAGACCATCATTCCTGCACCTCTCGCGCACATTTTCGAGGTCACGACGTGTCAATGTGTCAACAAATCGGTCGGCAATAAACTCCGCTGGACCTTCCCGGTGATAGCCGTTTTGCCTGTCATGGCCACAGACCAAAAACTCGTACGTTGCTATGGTTTTTTCGGCGTACTCAGTGTTCTTTAAGTACACCAGCACCGCCTCCAATAGCGTCAAGCGTGTGTTTTCCACCGCATCATACTGGCAATCCGCATCGAACTGCCGAGCCTCTTCCTCAGTACGGAAAGAGCGCTGTCTCCAGCGCCCTTCCTCATCCTTGAACTTGACGGCCCATCTGCCGTCACCGCGCTTTGCTACGCTCATGGGATTTCCTTTTCACGTCAGCAAAAAACGCCTTCCCTGCTTTGGGGGATAGCGTATCACGAGATGATTTTCTAGCCCCTTGGTTGAGTTCGAGCAGTTCGAGAAACCGTTGGTTGAGGCGTTGGTCTTCAATCTCCAACTCCCGACGCCGCTGTACGATTGCGCGGATTTCCGAGATTGTCGTTTCCATATTTCTTATCCTCCTACGCGGCCCGCCTTTTTCTGTATCTGTCGAGCATACCGGGGTTCTGAGCGAGCTCGCACCGGAATGCGGAAATCACGTCCACATGGTAGGCGTTGATACCTTCCGGGTATTCTGGGGTGGCGATTTTCTCTATGGAGTAACCAAGATCGGTAGACATGCGCTTGAGGGCTTTCCCGACGACTGAATACATCCCCTTGCTTTCAACGAATTCCGTCAGCAACCACGGAATGGCCTTTACGGACTTGTAGCGCTTCCCGCGTCCAAGTTCGTCCTCAAGAGCGTTGACCTTGCGGACGGCGACGGAAGCGGTGGCCATCGCGGTGGCTGTCTTTTTGTCGCTGATCCATGCTTTGGTGCGGATGGCCTCGTCCCGTTGGCGGCGGATAAGCTCATTCTCTTCAAGCATGTTGGCATATGCGCGTAATGCCTCTGGGAGAGAGGTTGGGGCGTTTGCTTGGAGGGCCTTTTCCATCTCGTTGAACCTGGCGATGTAGGCAACTTTGAAGGCCATGGCCTTTTCGCCTGTGTAGCCCATAGTCAAGAGCGTGAAGGCATCCTTGGTAAGCAGATACATGGGCTTCGGAAGTTCGCCTCCTGTCAAGGGATTCTGAATTGTGTACTCCGAAACTTCAAAATTGAGTTTTCGGAAGTTTTCAGGTACTTGCAACAAGATAGTCTCAATGTCCCGCAACACGTTGAAATGTTCCTTCCCAAATGCCTCCGCCACCTGCAACGAGGTCACGGCGGGAACGTCCTTTCCGTTGATGTTCTTCAAAGCGATTTCGATCATATATGCCTCTTGTCGTTTAAGGTGTTTTCATCTACGCGGCCCGCTCGTACACCCGCGTCCCGATCTCGGCTATCTTCGGGTCGACCTTTTCGAGTGCATTGCACAGCGTGGTCAGCGTCTTGAGCAGGTTGTGCCAGTGAAGGCCCCGGAAGTAGGCGGGGCAGGTGTTCCGGGCGTCTTCGAGGAAGGTCAGGGCTACCCACATCCCGACAGTCCAACGGAACTGATAGTCTTCGTATGGAGCGACTGGCTGCACGCATTCGATGAGGCTTTCAGTCTGGCGCATCACTTCCTGAACAGCTTTCTTGGCTCCGCTGGACAGCCTGCGCCTTTCTGCATCAAGCACACAAGCATTGAAGTGTCTTGTCACCTTTTGCAACTGTTTCGCGAAGTTGTCGTTCTTTGGAACGGACACGCCAGTCATTGTCATGCCAAGGAATGAGAGGGCAAGGTAACAGCGGGTGTGCTGAATGGCCTCGGGTGGGTACGGAATTACGGGGTTGACGGGTCTTCGCATGTTCTCCTCCAGAAAAAGAAAAGCCCCTTTCGGGGCTACTTCGGTTCGCGGGGTTCGGGTATGGGGCCAAAATATTCAGTTGCATCTTGTTCAAATGTGCAAAACTTCTTCCCGTTCCAAAACCCTAATTCGTCTTTTTGATAAAAGCAGTATATGACCATCGAAATACGACCGCCCTTTTTTCTGCCAAGATAGCACCCCGGCACCTTCGGCGGCTCGTCCGTCCACTCCAGCGCGCGGGGGATGGAATTCCATTGCCTGATCGCATATTCCGCGTCGACCTTTGGAGCGCAAGTGCCACACATCCCGCACGCAGTACAGAACCCGTAGGCTCTTGTATCTACTCTCAGGACCACATCGGAAGCCCCACACGCCGGGCACGGTAGCAACGTCAGTCCTTCACACATGCCCCACCTTCCTTCTTTCTCATATCCATCAATCCGGCGATGATGCTGTTGATCTTAAATTCTATGACACGATCAATGTATGAAAGAATCGTATCACTCTCTTTACCCAATCTGGTATCGACAAGTTCTTTGATCTTGACCTCAGCATATTCCTCGATGCTCTTTCTAATTCTCTTTTCAACCTCGGCATCTACCAAAGAAGCAATCCTGTCGTACAGGACCTCTTTGATGGTGCTATAGTGGTTCAGCCCGAATGCGCCACTTTGAATGTACTTTTCAATAGCTTTATTTACGGAGTCGGACAGATCGTTCTTTATCATCCGTTCAACGCGCTTTTCGATACCCTTGGTGAGGAAACTCTTCGCGGCCTTGTCGATGACCAAGGCGTCGATCTCGGCCTTCAAACTGGCATCACTCTCGATGATGTCCTTCACCAGCTTCTCACTCAGATTCAACGTCAACGTACTCATTCACTTCTCCTAGCTCTTTTGGTTGGGGTCATATTTTCTCCATGAAGTAACCGGATGGTGAAGTCCGCATGGGCCGCATTGAAACAAGTGTATGGGGATGACAGTCTTTCGCGCCACTGGTCGCGCTCTTCTTTTGTTAGGTTCATTTTCTTTCTCCGATGATTTTTTCTATTTCCCCAAGAGCACGGTAAGCATCACTTATCTCTTTTGGAGGAGTTTGATCTGTATCTCGTTGCAGTCGTCAACGTGACCAGACCCTCCGCAGAAAGGGCAATTCAGGCGGTCAAACATTTCCTCCATTTTTTCTTCACTGGAAACATGACCGGGCAACGGTGACGGGATTTCCCCGCCCCACGCTGCGGCTGCTACTTCTGACATGGTGACGGCGTGTTTCCGCGATAGTTCCAGTTCCCGGCACAGCCTGAAAATCGTAACCGCAGGCCCCATTTTGTCCAGCTCCCCGGGATCTCCGAGCATGTCGCCAATGGCGGCGGTTCGGATGCGGGCGAGTTCTGCGAGGGTGATGGTCATTCTTTCGGCTCCTGCTCACTGTTCAGCACTTCTTCCCAAGCTTGAGGAGTAACGTCTGAGCACCACACCTCTTTCATAGGGCAATTTTCTGTTTCTTCGCCATGTAGCGGGCATCGAGTATAAACCGATGCACTGATTTTGCACATATACGCCAGCGCAATTGCCTCTTTCGAGCACTTCATGATTTCATCAAGAGAAATTTCGTTCATTGTCCATCTCCTTCTCAGCTTGCAAATGTGCCATTCTCATCCTGCACCAGTCACCGCATCCTTTGCCTTTGAAATGCTTGGCAGGACAGAACAACATCATCCCGTGGGCACAGGGTACGTCTTCAATGTCGAGATGGAGTGCAATCACCTTTGCTCTCGCCTCAAACTCGGCGGCGTCGCGGTAGTCTATCAATGCCGGGCTCATCCCCGGAGTAAAAGCTAAGTAAAGACCGAAAGAAAACAGATTTCTATCTCTCTGTTTTAGCCACTTCCTTTCCTGTTCCGTCAGCATATTTCACCCCCGCGCGTTGTTCAGGCATCCGCGCCCCTGCAGCAAGCTGATCGAATGTGCAGCATATTCAAGGCGTTTTTTAGCGATTTCAAAGAATTTCGGCTCAATCTCAATGCCGACGAAACGCCGTCCCTCCAAAAGAGCGGCTTCACCTACAGCACCGCTTCCCATAAAAGGGTCAAGTATAGTCCCCTCTGGACATTTTTTTATGATACGCCGTAGCAACGGAACTGGTTTTTCATTCGGATGCTTTCGACCATTTTTTGCCATACTCTGCACCGGGGGACAGCAGATAACGGAACCCTCATCACGTTTTCCTATGAAACCCTTCCCGAGGACATAGATTTCTTCAACAGAAGGTTTCCACGGAAGATCCAGTGCTCCCATTCCGAGAGCTGGACCCTTGTCCCAGATTAGGGTATGTCTCGTCCCCTCTGGCGGGATGGCTTTATGAGAACCAAAAACCAGCATAGGAGAGCAGAGGTTGCGGCAAAGCTGTAACGCCTCATCCCTAACCTCCGTTGTCTCGTCTCCTGTGATCTTCTTCCCCGCAGCCCAAAGCTTTTTTGTCGCATATCCACTTTGATATGCGATGCCATATGGGGGATCTGTAACTACTGCATCCACAGTATCCAGCGTGGGAAGAATAGACCGACAATCGGCACAGTAAATGATCGCATCACCAATAATCGTTTTTTTCAATGGTTACTCCACGCACACCATCCAGATCACCCAAAGAAATAAGGCGACCCACACCCACGTGAGCCGCCTTTCCCATTTCGTCATTCCGCCTTTTCCAATAATGCGGTATGGGGTCGGTAAAACTTTCCTACCCCACCCGTTTTCGAGGGGACGCGGACAATATACGATACGTGATCCCGAGGATATCCAAGGAGGGGTGTCCTTCTCCCATATTTCTCAGCTACCCTCGTAGCATATATCTGAGGATTCCCGCCCGCAGGTATGACTGATTCAACAATGCCCTTTTTTTCTTTTCAAGACCCATTTGCGGCAGAAGCCCACTGTACCGTATCGCCAACTTTGAAATTTTCCATATCGATCCCGCGTGCTTCGTATGCGCGGCCCACGGTTGAGAGATGGATTACTCGCTGGCATCAACCGGATAGAGGCCGATGACGGTTTCCATGAACGCCTTTCCTTCGGCGTTTTCACATCCACATTCGGTGGGCTGCGGGTCGATGTCGAACATGCCCGCGCCTTCGCTTCCATCCAGTGTGATGCAGACATTCTGGTCAGGATCAAAGGCTTCAAGCTTCTCGATCAGTTCTCCGATGGTCATGTTGGGTCCTTTTGTTAGAGGTTGGGGTATGAAAAGCCCCGCCGGGGGAGGGCGGGGCGTGGGGTGCTACGCGATAACTTTGACGCCTTCGGGCAGGTTTTCAATCAGCCATGTGCGGATGTTGGCGATGGCCTCCAGCTTCCACGCGCCGCCGTCGCATTCGATGAGTTTGCAGGCCAGCGGGCTGGACTGGAGCCGGAACACGACCTTGTGCGCGGGCTGCGCGACTTCCGCAAAGGTGCTGAACGGGAAGACGACCGCAGGGGACGGTACGGGAACTTCGGCCTTGCGTGCCGCGCCCTGCCGAATGGACACTTCCTGTGACACACCATCGTCCTGTACGCGGACTTCGGAGGTGTCCACGAGGTTGCCGCTGATCTTGATGAGCGCATCGAGATCGTCCGAGGGGACAAAGCAGGACTGGAGATAGGGGACGAACTCGTCGGGAGAGGTCCAGCTTCCAAAACGGTGGGCAGGGATGACGGCGTCGGCCCGCATGTAGGTGGTGCGCTGCTTCCAGCCCCCAAAGGGGACGGACATGACTTTCACGGTCGTCACGTCACAAACGTGGACAAGGATCTTGCTGAGGTCCACCCCGTCGGGATTCTGGTTGAGGTAGTCCACCACGGCCTGCAAGGTGCCCACGGTGAGCGCCTCCTGTTCCGCGTCATGGAGGCGTTGCCATTCCCCTTCCGGGTCACGCTTGTAGAACCGCAACCCGTCTTCCGTGACGTGAACGGGAAGCGTAGCCTTGGCCTTGCCGTCAAGGGATTCGAGTTCCCGGCCTACGCCAATGAGATGTTTGTCAGCTTCGGTACGATTGATTTCCATGTGATTCTCCTTTGGTTACTGGTTGATGGGATGTTCCTCAGCCTTCTTGAACGGGGTTACGTTCACGGTCACGCTGCCGTTCCCCCTGAGTTCAGAGGGCATGGTGCCGTCAAAGCGGTACTGGTCGGGACGGTTGTCGGTGAAGGACTCGAACAGCATGGGCGCGCCGTCCAGCTTGTCGAGCACGACCGGGATGGTCTGCGGCTCCTGCGGCTGGAGGTTGGTCGTCACGACCGCCTTGGATGCGATCAGCGTCCGGCTCTCGTCGGGCTTGAAGGTGATCTTGAGGGTGACGGTGCGGGGCTTGTCCGGCGGCGTGTTCACGTCCGCGATGTTGTCCGCGACCTTGGCAAGCGCGATGTTGACGGCTTCGACCACGCCGCCGTTGTTCATGGTTCGCATGTCGAGAGGGCTGCTCATGGCTCTTTCT